>Ga0209541_10008358_pt1 | contig 17072 bp, 23 predicted proteins | sample RifCSPlowO2_01_FD_184027 | JGI IMG/M metagenome (GOLD analysis project Ga0209541, IMG submission 184027) | Groundwater microbial communities from Rifle, Colorado - Rifle CSP2_plank lowO2_0.1 (SPAdes) (version 2) | ecosystem: Environmental > Aquatic > Deep subsurface > Groundwater | place...
ATGTAAGGTCAAGGCACATAAGAACGCAGGCAGCTGAGCTGTTTTGTAGGCTGATAGCCTACAACATCGGCTATCGCCGATGGGATTTTCTACTAGGCCTGTGGCTGGTGCATTCACCAAATTTTTTTTGGATTCTTTGCATTGGTTCGCAAAACTATTTAAAACACTCATGATTTTTTCCTTCCATGGCAAAAGTTGTTGCTGTTATTGGTGCCCAATGGGGCGATGAGGGCAAGGGAAAGGTCATTGACCTTATGGCTGATAAATGCCCGGTTGTTGCAAGGGCAACAGGAGGCAATAATGCAGGCCACACAGTCGTCGTGGGCAAGGAAAAAACAGTCCTGCACCTTCTGCCGTCAGGAATTCTCCACTCTTCAACAGCATGCATCATCGGAAACGGCACAGTGATTGATCCCAAGGTTCTGCTGGGTGAAATCTCAGCATTGAAGGCCAAGGGAATTTCCATAACTCCAAGGAATCTGTTCATTAGTGACCGGGCGCATATAATCCTCCCAACCCACATTGCCTTGGACAGGGCGAGAGAGTCTGCTGCAGAGGCAACAGAGCACAAGATTGGCACAACCGGCCGGGGAATTGGGCCGGCATATGCTGACAAGGCAAGCCGGACAGGAATTCGCATGGCCGAGTTTGTTGACCCCGCAGTGTTCAGGGATTTGCTCAGGCGAAATGTTGATGAAAAAAATTTCATCCTCACGCAGCAATTTAAATCAGGGGCAATTGATTTTGAAGCTGTTTTCAAGGAATACACTAAATATGCAAAGGAGCTTAAGCCATTTGTCACTGATACATCTGTTTTGATAAATGGGCACGCGGCACAGCAGAAAGACATTCTGCTTGAAGGGGCGCAGGGAGCCATGCTTGACATTGACCATGGAACATATCCCTATGTAACCTCGTCCAATGCAGGGATAGGAGGCATTTGCTCTGGCCTGGGGATAAGCCCGCGAATTATCACTGAAATTATTGGCGTGACAAAAGCTTATGCAACAAGGGTCGGCAGCGGGCCCTTTCCAACTGAAATTAAGGATAAGGTCGGGGACAGGATAAGGGAAATTGGCCATGAGTTCGGCTCAACAACAGGCAGGCCGCGAAGGTGCGGCTGGCTTGATTTGGTTGCATTGCGCCATGCCATCCGGACAAATGGAATCACCTCATTGGCAATCACAAAGCTGGATGTTCTGACCGGCCTCAGCGCAATAAAAGTATGCACTTCTTACACAGTAAATGGAAAGAAATTGGAGAATTTTCCAGCAAAATCAAAAGATGCCGAGTCCATTGTTCCTGTCTACAGGGAATTCAAATCATGGAAAAAGGATATCTCATCAGTGAAGTCATTCGCTGGCCTGCCGCCTGAAGCCAAAGCCCTTGTTGATTTTATCCAAAAGGAGTCCGGCGCAAAGATAAGCATTGTTTCTGTTGGACCCGAGCGAACGCAGACTCTTGTTAATTAGCGCAAGAGCAGCCCAGCCCATTTTTTTGCCGGTAATTTATGCCATGCTGAAGTAGTGTCCCATCCCCGCAGGCGGGTCTTGTCGAATTCCTTTCCTATAAGCTTAGTAGAAAAGTTTACGTTTTGCCATCAATTCTGCGAGCATCTGGAAATAAGGCAGACAGCAGTTTTCAGAGTTCCATAGAGAAAACTGCCCTCGTGAATAAGATGCCCATGCGAGCCGATGGCAAAACCTGAGCCTTCAGGCGAAGTTTTCTGCTAAGCTTTCCTATAGAAAAATTTATATACTGGATTGAAATAAGTAAATGTTAATTTGTATGTTAATATATTATGATTATTAACAAACTACCTTTTTGATGTGAGGGATGTAAATGAAAAAAAAAGGTCAAGCCGCGTTGGAATTTTTAATGACTTATGGTTGGGCGATTCTTGTTGTTCTTGTTGTCATTGGCGCATTGGCATATTTCGGTGTGTTGAATCCGAGTTTCCTGCTTCCGGAGAAATGCACCATGGGCCCAGGTATCACCTGCAAGGATTTTAATGTTGACAGCACTACAGACAGAATAACACTCAGTCTGCTCAATGGTCTTGGGAAAGATATTGTATTTACAATGGTGAATGCAACAAGCTCCTTCACACCACAGGGATGCGGCAATTCTTCATCAGAGGTGTGGAATATAACCACAAGAAGTCCTCCAAACCTCATCTTCTCAGGTGAAGAGTTCTTTGTTGATATCACCTGCAGTAAAGGCGCTTTTGGCATTAATCCCACCAGCAGCAAGCAGCAATGGCGGGTATCACTGACATATTACCAGACCGAGAGCGGCCCGGCTTTTACGCATGTAGCTGAGGGCGAACTCACTGCCAGAGTGGACTAATCATTTTTAGCATTTTTTTAACTTTTGAATTGTTAAATAGGGATTATCATGGTAAAAAAAAGAGGCCAGGCAGCTTTAGAATTCTTAATGACTTATGGCTGGGCCATCTTGGTTGTCCTGGTGGTGATTGGCACACTGGCTTATTTTGGCGTGCTGAACCCAAGTTTCCTTCTCCCGGAGAAATGCACCCTGCAGCTTGGATTGTACTGCAAGGATCACAGGATTGACGCCGTTGACAAGTCTGTGAGGCTGATGCTCCAGAATGGCATTGGCCAGGGAATTATCATCACACGGCTGCGCGTTGCAGATGAAAAGGGCATTATCATGTGCGATTCCGGTGTTGGCAAGTTCACATCCGAGCTTACCAAGCCAACCTGCAATGGGGTTGACTGCTCAGGATGCGGCAACCTGGACCCTGCCAGCCTGTTCACAGCTCCGGATGACAGCTATGTCGGGTGCAATCCATTGGCCAATTACAGGAAAACTTTCAACGGCATGCCCGGCTGGCATCTTGAAAACACCTACGATTCCACCATAAAGATACCATGCGATAAAATGAGCCAGGCCGAGGGAAAGGCCAAGGTCAGGATGGATGTGGTTTATTTCTACGATGACAGCACCGCTGACTTTGAGCACACAATGCAGGGCGAGCTGCTTGCCAAGCTTGAGAAGCCTTTGGTATAAATACTTTAAAGCGCTTAATCATCAAATATTTATACTTCTTGCGCACCTTTGCACATTAGCCCGCAACGCAGGAATATTTGTTGCACAAATTCACCGCATTTGGCACAATGGCACGATCGCATCATAAAAAGAGGAAAAAGGCACCTGGTATCAATGCGCAGGTTTCCCTTGAGCATATCATGGTGGTAGCCATTGCCATGATTGTCCTTATTCCTGTTGTCTACCTTTTTTATTCCTATACCCAAAAGTCCACGGCAGAGGTAAATCTTGGCAGGATGTATACGATTGGCCGCAACATTGTGCACGACGCTGAATCCATCTATTATCTTGGGCCTCCTTCCAAGGTGACCCGGGAAGAAAACATGCCGGAAGGCGTGGTCAGCATCGAAATATTGCAGGACCCTTCTGTAACTGCATATGAGCTGGTTTTCCATTTGGCAGACGATAATTCAGTTGTCATCCCTGCCAATGTCCCGATAAATGGCACTTTCGGGGAGGAAAGCACTACAAAGGGGCTTAAGCTGATTGGCATACAGTCCATGGGCGGCTATGTCAATATAACTTTTGAATAAAGAAACTGCCACGCCCATCCACCAACAAAATGCACAATCAATCCTATGCGCATTATCAGGGCAAAAAACCACGCAATTTTGAGGCAAACAGGCGCGGGCAGTCTGCATTTGAGCTTGTAATGGTAACAGGCCTCATGCTCGTAGTATTCACCACATTCTTCATTGTAATCACCAATAGCAGCATTTCAGCCAAAAAAGAGCGCGACACTCAGATACTCAGGGAAATTTCGCTGTTGATATCTGATGAAATCATATTGGCATCATCCTCTGAGGATGGCTACACCCGCACTTTCGAGGTGCCAGTTTCCATCGATGGAATAAATTTCACCGCCGAGCTGCACTATGACAATGATATCAAGAACCATAGTGAAGTCATAATCAAGTCTGTAAACAACCCGATTGAAGTTGAAATTGTTGATATGGTGCAAAAGGATGTTGTGGGAACGATTGTCCAGGGCAGCAACACCATCCAAAAAAGGGACAATGTCGTGTGCCTGAATACCGCCGCATGCCCCTGATCTCCTGCGCTATGCGTGCACTGTGCGCTCATGCCTATCCTGGCAAGCGGATTATATATGAAGTGGATTATTGCCTGCCTGTTTTTGCCAAAGCCTGTTTTTGCCAAGCCAACCAAAAAAATATTAAAGCCTGCCATCTTTTGGGCTCAACAGCAGAGCATGTGGGTGCACCAGGGCCCAATATCCAGTCAATGTTGCATAAACCCTCACTACTGCCTGCCGAATGCCGGCATGCGATAAATGCAAACAGGCAATAATAAAATGACAAGAGACAGGACACTTAGCAGGAAAGCCCAAAACTGGGGCATGGATGTCATGATTGGGATTGGCATATTTGTTCTCGGCCTTGGCCTGTTCTTTTACATCGTTGACAAGAAATCTGATGATGACAATGTCAGCGAGCTGCTGAGGGAAACGGAAAAGATGTCCCAGGCAATGGTTGCCTCAGAAATCAACATCAACAACCCCTGCGCTTTCATCATCGGCAATAAAATCGACAAGCTAAAGCTTGAGCAATGCTCGCAGGATTACCCCTACAGCAAAATCCTGCTCGGAATCCGCAACGACTACTGCGTTTACTTTGTCGACAAGGACGGCAACCTGATAAATATCTCCGCAGTGACCAACAAGTACGGCATTGGGTTCGGGAGCACGGACATAAATTATACTGTGCTGGATGAATTCGGAATCCCGCAGGGCGCAGTGCCCTGCAGCACATAATCCATAACATTTAAAATCATGTACATATACAGTCCTTAATTGTGGCAGGATTGTCCGGTTTAATTTTGACAAAAGAGGCGCACGCATCCAATGGCCAAGAGGAAAAGGGCATCTAAAATGAAAAAAGGAAAAACAATCTCAAAAGCAAAGCCCCAAGTCTTGCCAGCTGCTGGCAAAGTAGCCAGGAAGCCTGGCCTGAAAACCCTGTTGAACCCCATCATAGTCAGCATCATTGCAGTCTACTTCCTGATATTGGCAATCTACGTGATAAACGTGGCGCCCAAGAAAGTCATGCAGGAAAGCCTTGAGACAGACAAGGCCATAATGCTCAAAAGCATTGAGGAGGCCACTAACCCGGACCTTGCCGGCCAGGCATCAGCGCAAAACGTCATCACTTTCATCGTTGGCCAGGAAGTGGACAAGGATAAGCTCCAGGAATTCGCGCAGACAAAATATTCAGACCTTAAAAAACAGCTTGGCCTGACCAATGACTTTTGCATCCATTTCGAGGACCAGGATGGCAACCTCATAGACATTTCAGAGCTGACTGGGAGGCGGGGGGCAGGCATAGGAAGCCCTGAGCTTGAGTTCAATGTCATTGATGACCGGGGCAATCCAATTGCTGTAATGACCTGCTAATCGAAAAGTATTTTAACCAGTTAATCATAATTTTTTAAAAAGAGGTGAAATATTGGGAGTCATAAGCAAATTAATGACAAAGAAACAATATGAGATTGCCCTTCCGCTATACTACTGCGCATTTGCGATTTTCTTCAATATTTTCGGCCTGGCATCAATGTTTGCCCGTGATACACGCTCAGCCATAATCTACCTGCTGTCAGTGCTTTTCATGGGAAATTTCCTCATGTTTGTCGGCTATCTCTACATCCTGCGCGATGTCAGGAAATGGGGATTTGAGTAAGAGTTTTGGATTTCCAATTTTCTCAGAATTTGGCCAAATGGTTTGTCAAAAGTACGCAGCACAATGTAGGCAAATGGGGGAGTTTCCTTATCCGGGCCTTTTCAGGGATTTTCCAGTTATGTGGTGGCCGAGGTTCTTGTAATTCATGAGGAGCAGCGATATCACTGCAATCCCAAAGCTTGTCCACAGCTCTCCCAATGGCCTTGAATAAAGTATGACGACAATCCTATAGACGGATAAAAGAAAAACAGCCGACGCAACCAGCTCAACCCAGTAATCAGCAACCTGTTTTTTAAGCCCCATGCTGCCAATGAATTCATCTTACTATATAAATTTTTTTTGGAAGAACACCAAAGCACGCCTGGCTTTATTTGAGGATTGTCCCAAATCCAATCAGCCTGAACCTTGTCCCAATCCTCCTTGAAATTGTGATTCTTGAGCTTTTCTCGGCGCAGACAGGAAGCTTCAGCTTGCAGTGTATCTGGTTTTTTCCCAGCTTGTCCACAATGCCGACAGTAGCTGCTGAATTGACATTAAGCATAAGGACTTCCCCCATCTTGATGGGCTCGACATTAAGCTCCTTCTCTGACCCAACAACCCTCTCCAACAGGTTGACGCCGAGATTGAACTCATACCACACCTCAGGAAGCTTGCCGACCTTTCCAACGACATTCCCAGTCAGCTTGTCAGACTTGACAATTGAAGGGTCGAGGCTTGTAAGCACCCCCATCGAGCCGCCAGGGCTGATTTCCTTGGCTTCCTTCCCGCCGGTCACAATGCTCATGATTGTTGTCTTTATCGGCTTCCATACCTTCTGGTTTTTTTCCTCGACCATCCTTCCAGGCCGAATCTCAATTTCGTCCCCTATCGTAAGCATGCCCTCTTTCAGCGTCCCGCCGAGGACGCCGCCTTTCAGGCCTTCTATGGCAGTGCCTGGCCTGTTGATGTCAAAGCTCCTCGCTACTAGCATGAGCGGGTCTTTTTTGCTGTCCCTGTTGGGAGTCTTGACGGTATCCTCGATCGCCTTGATCAGGAAGCCAATATTGATATTGTGCTGCGCTGTTATCGGCACAATGGGCACATTCTCATATCGCGTGCCCTTCAGGAATGCCTTAATCTGCTTAAAATTCCTGACCGCATCGTCCCTTGACACAAGGTCTATCTTATTCTGCACAACCACAACATTCTCCACGCCCACAATGTCCAGGGCCATCAGGTGTTCCTGTGTCTGCGGCTGCGGGCACCTTTCATTTGCGGCAATGACAAGCAGGGCACCGTCCATGATTGTTGTCCCGGCAAGCATGGTTGCCATAAGCGATTCGTGGCCTGGCGCATCCACGAAGCTGACTTTTCGTACAGCGACTGAATCTTTGCCGCAGTGCGGGCATTTTGCAGCTGTTGTGTAGCCTTCTGCATCATCTGTATCCGGGCATTTCCTGAAAACCGAATCAGCGTAACCAAGCCTTATCGTGATGCCCCTTTTGATTTCTTCAGAATGAGTGTCTGTCCACTTGCCGGAAAGCCTTTCCGTGAGCGTTGTCTTGCCGTGGTCAACATGCCCTACAAGCCCTATGTTTACTTCCGGCTGGCTGTTTTCAACGTCTGTGTGCTGCTTCTTCTTGACCATTTATTGCTTATCCTCTGGGGTTTTTTCCTCAGCCTTTTTCTCATGCTTGTGATGGTCGCCTTTCACATCCTTTCCAGCATGCTTTTCTACCTTTGCCTCGGCAGGTGCTTCCTTTGCTGGCGCAGCCTTTTCTTCCTTGGCATCCTCTGCTTTTTCAGCTTTTGGCTCCATGGGCTCCTTGCCCTGTTTTGTGACCTTGAGGTTGACTTGGGCTGTAAGGTCAAAAATTGTGTTCCCCGCAACCGACTTCCTTTTCCTGTCGCCGTATTCAATGTCGCGGACGCCGCTGCCTTTTGTGGAGAGAATCCTTTTTCTTGCTGTGCCGATGACATCCCTTCTCATCGGGAATCCGCAGTTGTCGCTTCCGCCTGTAATCATCATCTCATAGCCTGTCAGGCCGAACAATTCACCTTTGACAGTGTCGCCAATCTTCATCCCAAAAAGGTTCTTAGAATCAGGGTCCTTTAGTTCCTTCTGGTAACTTTTGCCCGTTTTAGGGTCAGATATTACAATTTTAAAATCAGCCATGCATATCATTCCTCCCGAGGACTGGACTCCAATGGAGCAGCCTCAGCGATACAAGGAAAAAACAAGCCCTTTAAAAAGGTTGGTGTATTTGCAAAAGCATGAATTTTCAAACCCTGACAAAAGTTGAGAGCGCACAGTTTTACCTGGACACGGCATTCAGGAACGGCCAGCAGGCTGCAGTGCGGTTCAAGCTCCAGAACAAGCCGAGCCGGGATAAGCCGAGGCTGGACAGGACAAAAAATATGGAGTATGCCAGGGTCACTGCCATCAAGAACAGCATGGTCAGCAGCCTGTCCACCATCTTAAAGTCATTCCCGGACATTTCCTCGCTGCCAACTTTCTACTATGAGCTTGTAAAAGTCACGCTGGATTACTACAGCCTGAAAAAATCCCTTGGCACCATGAACTGGGGCAGGGCAAAGGTTGAGGAGTTCTACAGGCAATACATCCCGAAAATCAGGTCTGCACGCGATTTCAGGCAGATGGAGGAATTCAGGAAGCAGTTTTTTGGCCGGGTCAGCAGCATATTTTACCAGATGGACAAGGCCTTCAAGTATCTTGAAAGCGCAAGAAAAACAATGAAGGAATACCCGACAGTCAAGACAGAGACAAAGACTGTGGTGCTTGCGGGGTTTCCAAATGTCGGCAAGACAACCTTATTGTTCCGCCTGACCGGCTCAAGGCCCGAGATTGCCAATTATGCATTTACCACAAAACGAATCAACATTTCCTATTTCAGGGAAGGCGATGAAAGGATCCAGGTGCTTGACACACCTGGCACTCTCAACAGGTTCAATAAGATGAACATGGTTGAAAAACAGGCTTACCTTGCCATGAAGCACTGCGCAGATGCATTTGTCTATGTCATTGACCCGACAGAGCCTTATCCAATAAAGGACCAGGAAAAATTGCTCAAAATGGTCAGGGGATTCAAGAAGCAGGTGATTGTCTATGTTTCCAAGACAGACATTGTCGAAAGCCCAATTGCGCAGGCTGCAGTGTCCAAATACCGTGCAGTGGCCGAGGCTGAAATTCTTAAAAAGGAGATTATGGGCGCTTTAGGTGCTTCTCTTAAGAGCCCATAACTCTCAGGCGGCCTAATTTTTGGCTCCTGAAAACTTCCCCTAATCCTGCTAATTCCCCTTTGCCTTTTCCATAAAGATTGTCCTGGTTGGGAAGGGGATATTGATTTTCTCTTTTTTCAGGGCATACCAGATTGCAGTTGTTACAGTGTCTTCAGTGTCGAGCTTTTCAGAGAATGATGGGACATAAAAATACACCTTGAACTCAAGATAGTAATCAGCCATCTTATTAAAATTTACCCGTGGTTTGGGGTCATGCATTATGCCATTTATATTCTGCAGAGTCTGCAGAAGCACTCTCTTCACTTTGTGCGGGTCAGAGCCATAGTCAACGCCTATAGCAAGCGCAATCCGTATTGTCGGGTCTGGCCTGGCCAAATTGACTATCTTCATGTTGGACAAAAGGTTATTGGGCATTATGATCTCCTCATTGTCAAATGTCTTGATTCTTGTGCTCCTGATTCCGATGTCTATGACCTGCCCTATTTCCCCCTGGTCAAGCTTCACATGATCGCCTACATTGAAATTCTTGTCAAGAATCAATGATATGCCGCCAAAGACATTGGCAAGGCTGTCTTTCAGCGCAAGGGACACAGCCAGGCCTAGCAGGCCAAGGCTTGCAAGGAACGGCCCAACCTGGACATCCCATTCAACCATCACAAAAAGAAAGCCGAGCATAATCACGAAAATCGAGATAAAGCTTTTCAGGAGCGGGAAAATTGTCCTTCCGTGCACTACGCCTGTGGGCCTGTACTTGTCGGTGAGCGCATTCATCGCCACATGGGTAATCACCATCAGCATGTGCGTTACCAGAATTATGAGAAGTGTGTTGATCCCATGGTTTGCCACCACCCCCACTGACTCCTCGAGGTTTAGCGGGAGCACTGCGAATTTAAGGCCCAATCCGGCTATGAGCAGGCTTATGGGCGTCTCAAGCTTTCTGACCAGCATTTCGTCAAGCCTTGACTTGTCCCTATGCACCATGCTTCCGACCAGGGTTTTCAGCAGGCTGAGAATCACATAGGCAATCACAAGGAAAAAGACAAAAACTATAAGCGATTTGGCATAGTCATTCTTTACCAGGATTTGAAGAAGGTCTGTGGTGCTTGCTGCCATTATAAAAATTATTCTTGCAGGCTATATATATTTTATTCCCTATGCTAGAATGGTAAAAAATACTAAGTGAGAATTATGCCTTCTACTTTGCTGTCGGAGCATTTACAATTGTCTCAATTGTTGTCTTGCATGGCACCTTATGCGAGAACCTGATAAGCGCTTTTTTCGCAATGTCCAGGTGCTGCTTGTCAACAGACAATGAAACCATGGGCTTGCCTTCCTTGACCTGCGCGGCAAAGCCGATTGGCTTTCCAAACGACTTCTGCATTCCTGTGCTCATCCTGTCTGCTCCCGCCCCTGCAGCCAGTGGATTTTCCCTTAAGACATGGTGGGGATAAACCCTTATTTTCATGAAATAGCCGCTCTTGCCAAGCACTTTTTCGAGGAGCCTGTTGGAGCTTTGCCTGGCAGCCTCAATTGCATTGTGCCTCAGCTGGAAGCTTGACTTTGAAAGAAGGTTAAGCGTGTACTGGAATTTCCTGTTGGTTTCGCCCATGTTAAACCTGACTACCCTTATGTTCCTTGCTGTCCTGATAAAAGACTTCTGCCTGTATTTGGATATTCGCGTGTAAGGCCTTTCAAGCTTTCTGTATGCTACACCTTTTCTTAGTTTTGCCATAACGGTCTTGCCCCGTTAACAAGCGAATTAGTCTTGGAGGGGTCTCGCTTCGCTTCAACCCCTCAAACTCCGTGAGATATCATGTGAAGATATCCAAGTTAAGCGCAATCCAATATGCTATCCGCTTTGTTAGTATTGCTTACTGGGAAAAATGGCCGCTTTAAAAATGTTGCTATGTTATAGCTTTTTGTGCGGCGGAGGCGGGAATACCGCAGCAGCACCCAATGTGCTGCAGATTTTCGCTGTTTTGTCACAGCTTCGAACCCGCAAGGCATTTGGGTATGCCGCCTCGTCTGGAGCGAGGTGTCAAGAACTGCCTGCTAAAGCAGGCAGCGTGTTTGGATACTGCCTAAAAAGTGAGCAGTTCTTGAGCATGCTCAGAAATCGATATTCTTTCACCGAGCTAAAGCTCGGAGCGTGCGAAGTCGATTTCTGACATGTCAACCTATTGATAATCCACATAAATGCCGAAGCCTATGGCGACCGAGGCGAAAGCCGAGATTTTCAACTGAACACATTGGTGCATCAGAGGCTCAGATAGGATTTCCGCGCCAAATCCTTAAACCCTTAAACACTTTTTTTAAGCCTTTTACACTATCATTATATCTCTCTCACGAGTTGCTTCAGCTAACAGGCAATTGCGGCCTGCTGTAAACTTGCAAAAAGTTTAAGTATCAATATAAACAAAGGGATATAAACAAAGGCAATTGTGGACGATAAGACACGAGGTGAATGTCATGCCAGATTCAAGCAAGGGAGCTTCAAAATCAGCCGGGACAAAAAAGGTGGACATATATTCCACGCCGACATGCCATTGGTGCATGCTGGCAAAGGATTTTTTCAGGAAGAATAATGTGGACTTTACAGACCATAACGTGGCCATGGATGCAAAAGCAAGGGACGAGATGATACAGAAAACAGGCCAGCTTGGCGTGCCGGTAATCCAGATTGGCAGCAATATCATCATAGGATTTGACAGGGAGCAGATTTCCACACTTTTGGGGATAAAATCTGCATTTTCCACCAGTCGTTTGCTTTAGCAAACCGACGAACGAAGTGAGCGAGCATGCAGCCGGCCTGTGACCGGCTGTGGTCGCGAGTGATTGACGGTTAAATTTTAATTATCCTATTTTTTCCAATTAATATGGCAAATATGGAAAGCCCGGCCGGGCTGAAGCAGCTTCATGCTTTATACAGGACCCGGAAGGCCAGCATCCAGAAACGGCTTGCGGAATTTGCAAAAGTCCCTGAAAGTGAGTATTTCTATGAGCTCTGTTTCTGCCTTCTCACTCCACAGAGCAATGCGCATAAGTGCTGGGAAGCCGTTACCAGCCTGAAAATGGATGACTTCCAAAATAAGGATTTTCACCCGTCAGCATATCTGCACAGAAGGACAAGGTTCCACAACCACAAGGGCGAATACCTCCTTGAATGGAAGAAAAGCCACAAAAGGCTGCTGGAGGAATTAAAGGCCAAAAAGAATTCAGCTGAAATCAGGGAGCACCTTGTTAAAAATGTAAAGGGGATGTGGTATAAGGAGGCCTCGCATTTCCTGAGAAATGTCGGTCACAGGAATCTTGCCATCCTTGACAGGCATATACTCAAAAACCTCAGGCATTATGGCGCAATAGGCAAAATGCCAAAAGCAATGACCAGGAAAGAGTACTTTGCCATTGAAAAAAAATTCCTGGAATTTGCAGAAAAGGTCAAAATCCCGATGGACGAGCTTGATTTGCTTTTCTGGAGCATGCAAACCGGCAATATCTTCAAGTGATTAATGAAAATTCAGAAAAAATTTAACCTGTTCACTTGTCCGCAAAAAGGTGGTGCTTTTCCCCGCCCTCAATCTCAAGCAGGATTCTCTTGATTATTGCTTTTTCAGGGTCGGGCATCAATTTAACCCTTTTTTTCAGGTCATCGAATGACGCGAATGGCTTGTCTTCCCTGCTCTCAATTATTTCCCACATGTGCTTTTTTCCCAGGCCGGGCAGCAATTCCAGCTGGTGCATCCTTGTGGTCAGTGGCGCTGACTTGTTGAAAAAGTCCACAAACCTGCTCTCATGCTTCTTGACAATGTCCGCAATTACAAATTCCAGCTCGCTTCTCGCGGTCTGGGTAAGCTTGTCAAAGGCAAGCCTGCCGATTATATGGTGGATCTGGTCGCGCTTTCCGTCGCCTATGTATACCTCCTTGAACGGCTGCAGGAATACATCTTTCTTGGGAACCAATTCAAGAAGCACAAAATGGGTTTTTCCAATGGCCTGCACAATCGGGGTTTTCTTGTGGCTTGGCCTTGAGTCAAATGGATAGCCGTTTGGCAAGAAATCCAATACAATCACATTCTCTTCCTTGATTGCTCTCTGTTGTTGGTTTGTATCTTGCACTAATTCCATTGTGAACGACCTTTACCATCCCCACAATTCCATTGGATTAAGTAATATTTAAAGTTTATGCTGAAATCCGGAGTTCAAGCTGTTAATTTATAGGCATATTTTGGATTATTTTGCCCTGCCCGCAAACAGCTATTTTTTCTTTCCGGAGAATTCCGCAACCACGCCGACCAGCTTTTTTATGTTTTCCTGGGAAACTGTTATCACATAGCCCTGCAATACTGCCTTCATCGCTTCTGCAGAGTCCGGCATGGTGTCAATTATCTTGTGAATATGGGCATCCTTTATTCTCGGCACCGCAAGCTTTTCCAGCTTTTCATACAATTCCTTGCCCTTCTGTGGTGTAAGATGGGTAATGTGCTGAAGGTATTCCTCTGTCCTCTCTGCTCTGAAGTTCAGCTCCTTGTCCCTTTTCTTGATATTCTCAATTTCCTTTTTCAAATCTACTGTGTTGATTGGGGTTTCGGACAAAATTTCTGGCTTGGTCATTTCTCATTCACCTTCTTGGATGCTTTATTGGCAATTTTTCGCATTGAACTATATTCAACTATTATCTCTTCAATTATTTCAAATATGGGTCTCAATTATTTGCTGGCTGCAGCCGCCTTTGTGACCTGAATCTTGGAGAGGTGCACTGGGTGCAATATCAGCTTTTTGGCAACACTGCCGTCCATGACCTGCACAAGGTAGTGCCTGCCTCTCTTGCCCACAATCTTTCCTTTCCTTCCGTGGAACCTTACATAATAGCTTCCGGTCTGGATTGCCGGCTCTGCCTTGATAGAAACAAAATCGCCATTCTCAAAAGTCTGGAAGTATTTGCTCAGGCTTATTTTTCCCTTTCTCCTGATATGCTTCTTGAACTTGTGCCTTGTCCTTTTCCTGGATCCGCCTATCTTTATGACCATTAATCATCACCTTAAGCTACTCTCGTGGAAAAGGCAACGCTTTAAAAATGTTGTGGAATTGCCAATCCCCCCTATGGTGCAACAGCATAGTGATAAAATGAATTCCCCCGAAGGGATAGCTGATTTAGTGAGAACAGCAAATGCCACACTGCCTAACCTGGGTAACGCTTTTCCCTATGCCCAGAACATGTATGATGCCATGCTTAACGATCCCTCCTTCATGGAGCGTGTAAGCAATCATTCCCATGCAGTCAATCAGGCCAAGCTTATGGCGCTTTCTCATCTCGCAGCAGTAGTTCTTCCACAGGCTGTTAAATATGCAGCGCATCTCATCAATCCAGACGGTGTTTATGCGACTTTGGATGGCGCGACAAATGCAGCATCCGCGGTATTGGGGGCTTTATTGATTCCTTTTACTCTTGCCTTTGTCAATCAGGCGCTCGACAAGCTGGGCGACATCAGGGCTTATGCCTATGAGCACAGTTATATCAGGCCGCAGTGGCATGAGCAAAAAATGGCTGCACAGAATTGACTAGGATTAACATATCAGAATATGCCAATATGACTCATTATATAACTCACTGATTCTCAGCGTGCAAAAACTTTTATATTAAGCCATTTTTTTCTTTCCATGCAGGGATTACAGCAAAGCAGGGACCATGTGGCAGAATCCAAGCCTTCTCATGTTTTTACCAGTCTGCCAAAATTTCTTAGAAAATCCGAGGCCAGGCCTTCCCGGTCAGTTGAATCGGACAGGATGATGCAGCAATGGGTTGGCGATTACCACGATGCACGGCAGCAAAACCTTGGCTATTGGGCTGTTGCAGCATTCTGCGCGTCTTTGCCCATTGTCGCTAAGCCGGCTTCAAGATTAATCCTTGACGAAAATACAGCCAATAGCATTGATGCCCTGGTAGACCATTTTGCAATAAACACTGCTCCGGGGGCTCTTGTAAGCGCAGCCCTTTATTCCGGCGTAATCCTTTCGCCGCTCAAAAACCTGCTGCGCGATTATGCAATCTTCAGGGGCTATATCTCTGGCAATGATGATTCTGCGCAATAATCAATAGCAATAATCAATAATCTGTCTCAGGCCACTATTCTCACCGCTGTTCTCCCATGCAGCGCACAATTTCAGAAATGAGCCTCATTTAACTTATTGACATACGGGCAGTCTATCCTGACCTTTTCTATTTTGCCGTCGATGTTTTTGTAGGCATGCATCTTCACAAAAAAGCGGTTGCTGACGCTCCCGGAAAGGTATTTATCCTTCTTATTGTAAGCCCAGGGGGTTTTTTTCCTGGTGTCCCAGATTACCAAAAGTATGCTGACCCATTTGTTTCCCTGCGCCAAAAGGTCCTTCCTGTCATGCCTGCTGAGCTTGTCGGGAAAATCAGAATGCGAATGGAAGTCGCCTATCATCTTGTGATTTGAAAGGTACTTCAATGCCTTTTTCATTTTTCTTTCGCGGTGCGAATCAACATCAACATAATCATAAGTCCTTGTTGCGGTTTGGTAATTGACGGAATTCCTGACAAGGCTTGTTCCATTAAAGCTGAGGCCGAGCAGGACCCCGTAGCTTTCCTTTTTGTAAGTCTCAAGGCAGGAGCTGACCATGCTGATAAATGCCGCCTGGTTGAGCCTTACAAATTTTCCCGCCATTTTCTTCCTCCAGAATCCGAAGGCAAATGAACCGAATTATCCATTCACCGACGTCCAATTTAAGCCGTTCCCGGCTATCTTCTGTAAGTTTTCATCATTTATAACGGTAACGAAAAGCTATTAATTTCACTATAGAAAATAAATCCAATTAAACCTGAAATTTAATATAAAAAACAAGTAGGAAAAAAAGAGAAAAATGAAGCTCGGGTCGAAATTATCAACTTTTCTTGTAACTACACCTTAATTAATCCATATTTTTATATAATTAATGCTCGAAACAATATCATGTTCGACATCATCACAGTCGGCTCAGCCACAATGGACGTGTTTGCCGACACGGACTCTGAATTAATCAAGATCAAGACTTCCCACAGCGAGGAAGACTTCCTTGCCTATCCGGCAGGCGCAAAGCTCATTGTCAAGAACCTTACCTTCTCTTCTGGCGGCGGCGGCACAAACACTGCAGTTTCGTTTTCAAGGCTCGGCCTGAAAACAGGATACCTCGGGGAAGTCGGCAGGGATGAGAGTGGCGACAGGATCCTCAGGGAGCTGGCAAAGGAAAAAGTAAAGTTCATTGGGACCCGCGGTTCAGAAATCTCGGGATATTCGATTATCCTTGACAGCATTGAGGATGACAGGACAATCCTGACTTACAAGGGCGCAAACGACCATCTTCATTTTTCTGAAATAAGGAAGCCTGTGCTCCGCGCAAAATGGTTTTATTTTTCCAGCATGATGAACGATTCCTACAGGACGCTTGAGCAGCTTGCAGACTTTGCGAAGAAGCACGGAATTAAAGTGGCTTTCAATCCAAGCAATTACCTTGCAAGCAAGGGAAAGAATTTCCTGAAAAAGGTGATTGACAATACAACTGCCCTGGTCCTGAACAAGGAAGAGGCAAACCTTGTCCTTGGCCTTGTTAATGCGGATTATCACATGCTTTTGCGCGGGCTGCATCTGCTCGGCCCGCAGTATGTCATCATTACAGACGGAAAGGTCGGCGTTTATGCTTATGACGGGAAGGAAGCATGGTTTGTCCCGTCACGGCCAGTTAAGATTATTGAGACAACCGGGGCTGGTGACGCGTATGCATCAGGCTTTGTTTCCGGGCTTATCAAGACAGGTGATTTCAAGACAGCCATGAAAGTCGGCATGGTTAATGCAGAGGCTGTCCTGACGCACAAGGGCGCGAAAAAAAGCCTGCTGTCATGGAAAATGGCCATGTCGGCAATCAGGAAGGGGCGCATCTCATTCCATCATCTGCACGTTTAGGGCGAGCCTTTGAAAGAAACCTCTGGGCTTTAGCCCAGAGATGAATTTCAAAGTTCAAAGGCGAGCAATAAACTTTTTCTTTTCTGATAATAAAAATAACAAATGC
>Ga0209541_10008359_pt1 | contig 17070 bp, 19 predicted proteins | sample RifCSPlowO2_01_FD_184027 | JGI IMG/M metagenome (GOLD analysis project Ga0209541, IMG submission 184027) | Groundwater microbial communities from Rifle, Colorado - Rifle CSP2_plank lowO2_0.1 (SPAdes) (version 2) | ecosystem: Environmental > Aquatic > Deep subsurface > Groundwater | place...
ATACAATGTCATCGTATATTTTGATGAAGGTTTTCATCTTAGCAAGAGTCCGCCCTAGGCGGGCTCTTTGCATATAATATCAAATTTAGGGAGTTTCGTAATTCAAAGTACCAATGCCGAAACGCAAACGAATAATCTCTGCTTCTCTATCCGGAAGACGGTCCACAAAACCCCGCACCAATCGACCCAGCTCGCTAGTGATTGCCACTTCCTCCGAACTAACCGCTCCCTCATCCTCGAGAAAATCGCCAACCGTTGCTTCTTCGCCAACGGGTGATTCAAGAGAAAGAAACGGTTGGGTTACACGCAAAAAAGCCATGATGCGATTTGCGGTTAATCCAGTACTTTCGGCGATATCAACTGTAGATGGTTCCCCAGCCTTCCCTTTATGAGACCAATCTTTCTTGGCCTCGTTAATTTTGGTGATATCAGCCGATGCTTGATTTGGTAGGCGGATAGTTCACGCGCTCCGAGATGCAAACCTTCTGATTGCCTGGCGAATCCACCAAGTAGCGTAGGTTGAAAACCTAAAACCCTTTCAATGGTCAAACCTTCGCACTGCTTCCATGAGCCCGATATTACCCTCTTGTATCAGGTCAATGAGCCCGATTCTACACCCCACATAGTAGGTAGCGATAGGAACCACAAGTCGAAGATTTGCTTCCACCATTCTGTTAAAGGCCTCTCCGTCGCCATTGGCTATCCGCTTGGCGAGAGCCACTTCTTCTTCGCCAGTAAGAAGCGGAACTTCGTTACTGCGGTTGTTTCTGAAGTACGCTTTCGTCTCCTCATCCAAGTGACGGATGGGGCGACCATAACGCACAAAAGCAGACATGATAACTCCTTCCGTTTTTCGTTTCCATGGACCAAAAAATCATATACCGATAATCCGTTATTAGTATGCATTTTTTTAGCGTAAAAGGAAAGCCCCGTCTTTTTCCTTGCGAGACTCTTACTAAAGTTGAGGAAAAACTTGATGAAGTCACGAGACAACTTAAAACTCGCAGTGGCGTGAGGCATTACTTCCGATAGCGAGTAGTCAACAAAGACAATTCCGTAGAATTGTCCGATGTGCGTTGGCGGTGGAGGAGTGATACAAGGTGCATAACTACCCGTGACAAGTCTGTTTGCAAGATTGTATACTTAGGCAATGGAATGGTTGCTTATGAACAAACCGCTCCTCATCGGTCTGCATCTCGGCGCCGCTATTTTGGGTATTGACGGCTTTTTGTGGCTTTTGGGAGAACTTTTTGCCGAACGAGTGCACGTGACCCGAGCCCGTATTGCCGGACTAATCGGCCTTTTTGGATTTATCGGCAGTTGGCTTTTAGGCGGATATTACTATCTTAATTACTATGGTTCGCTGGTAAAACCGGGCATCGTCGCCGGTACGGCTCCGTGGGCGCACAAGATCGCCATGGAAGCCAAGGAGCATATATTTTTATTCTTAGTGCCGATGGCTTTTGTCGCCGTGGCATTTCTGTTTGTTGACCCGATAATGTTTGAATCGTTGCGCGTAAAAAAGGGTTTACGTTTTCTGACCGCCACCATTGCCATACTTGGGTTGGTAATCGGGGCAATGGGTTATATTATTTCCGCTGCCGCTCGTTGGGCTGTTTAATTTAAAATATGAACAAAATCAAATTCGCACTGTCTGCCACCTATGCCTCAATCTTAAGCATTGTTGTCGCTGTTTTTCTGACTATAACGGCGGAACTCTCGACACCGTTTAAAGACATTCTCAAGTCGTTGTCCGGTCATCATTGGCGAACTAAAAGTTACTTGGTTTTGATTACTTTTATTTTAGGCGCTTTTGTTTTTCTCATTCTTACGTTGAGAAGTAATCCATCAGAAAAGACTATCCGTCTGGCAACCATTGCCACGACAATAGTTGCTTTGCTCGGCGCCATTGTTATCACTGGTTTTTATATACTTCATTTCATAAACATCTAAGCATTTTTCTAGTATTATAAGGACGGACAGCTCATGAAAATCAATGATCGCACCGCAAACAGTGCGGTATACGGTTGTTGATTATGATATTATATGCTGGCATAAAGATTATGGATTTTCTCTATAAGTATATCTTGCGGCCGATATTATACTCATTTAATCCCGAAAGTATTCACGATTTGTTCGTGGCCGTCGGTGAATACATGGGTCGTTTTTCCGTTACTCGTTCGCTCATTTCGTTTTTCTACGGCTATCACGGCAAGGATATAAGTAAAACTGTTGATGGAATACAATACGAATTGCCGGTGCTCCTTTCGGCTGGGTTTGACCACGATGGTCAGCTGACCCAAATACTCAAGAGTGTTTCTTTTGGTGGCGAGGAGATTGGCTCAATAACTGCGTTGCCGTGCGAAGGCAATACGCGCCCGCGTCTAATTCGCCTTATTCGCAACAAAAGTCTCATTGTAAACAAGGGGTTACGCAATCAGGGTGTGGATGCTTTGATAAGTAGACTCAAGCACACAAAAAGAGTTTCCGGATTCGTTATCGGAATTTCAATCGCGCGGACGAATGTTAGGGAGTCATGCATGGATGTGGACGCGGGAATTGCGGATTATGTAACATCTTTTCGTAAATTAAATATGGCCGAAGTGGGGGATTACTATACGATAAATATCTCTTGCCCCAATGCGTTCGGCGGGGAAACATTTATTGACCCGAAATTATTAGCGCGACTTCTTCCACGACTGCAGGAGGTAGAGTGCAAAAAACCAGTTTACTTGAAGATGCCAATCAATGTAAGTTGGGAGACTTTCGCGGAGTTGCTTGACATTGTCGATAAAAACAAAATACAAGGCGTGATTATAGGAAATCTAAACAAGAATTATGCCGAACTCGACCACCCGGAAGACGCACCAAAGAAATTTTGCGGAGGACTATCCGGTAAGCCCTGCGAAGAACGCGCCAATGATTTAATCCGAAAAACAAGACAAAAATACAACAAGCGATTTACTATTATTGGAGCCGGAGGGATTTTTTCTCCGGAAGATGCTATGGAAAAATTTCGAGCGGGAGCAGACTTAATAATGCTTATTACCGGAATGATTTTCGAAGGCCCCGGCTTTATGAAGCGAATCTGCGAACGTTATGAAACGGAGTATTTTTGAAATTTTAATTTTTAATGAATGGTCTCGATATATAAAGAAATTCCGTCGAGAATACCCTTAAAATAATTCGTTGTGCCCGTTGGTCTAACAAAAGCCGCAAACGCCAGATATCCGCTTGGAGTGGTCGCGAATACATTTCCTGTTGGTATTATTGTGCCGGCAACCAAACCATTCACATACAAAACCACCTTCCCTGAACTCCATGAAGCAACGAGATGATACCACTTGCCGGGAGAACTTTTGCTTCCGGCGGTCACCCCCTCCCATCCGGTAGGATCAAGTTTATAAGATACAAAAAACTTACCTTCGGTGGAATACCCAACCATGAATTCAACATTCCGAGTACTGTAAAATAAAACAGCGTTTTCACTCGGAGGAATAACGGAAGGTTTTGCCCATAAAGATACGGTAAATTCGGTGGGAGTAGTATCAAAAAAAGAAGAAGGGGATTGCACTAAACCGTTAGTTCCGTTGAATTGTAAGGCGTTGCTCGTTATCCCCGCCACCTCTGTTACTCCGCCAATAATCTCGCCACCATTTCCCCCTTCGGCCTCGTCGCCCGCCGCGCCGTTTTCCAAACTCCATTTGGAAAGCAGAGACAATCCGATAACTCGATAGATATGAGAGTCAAACGCTTTTCCCATCGCAATTTCGGCTTTTTCTCTAGCACTACGAACGTTACCCAATACGACGCTGGAAAGAATTCCCATAATTGCCACCACAACCAAAACTTCAATGATAACAAACCCCGATATCTTCGATATCATATTTTAATCACTAATTTTCACACCTTGACCGAAACTGGGGCTACTTGTATGAGCAATCACCTGCTCGGTCTATGATATTCCCGCATTCAGGTGTTAATACGCCGATTGCTCCGCCTCCGCATCCCACTTTCTTTCCGTCGACATCAGTATATATGGCCGTACCGTCTATTATATTTTTAGGATATTTGTAGGTGATACCGTTTTCGCATACATAGTGGTTATATCGAGAACTATTCCAATAACTATAAGCGCCCACTGTCATGACAAATAACGCTAAAACGACGATGATTATTGTTTGTTTTTTCATGTTGATAATTATACCAAAAATTAAATAAAAGCGACTGCCCAACTGGTAATTTTCATTGGTTATATGAAATTCTGTCCTAAACTTTTGTTTGCAGTAATTCCATAATTTTAATCAGGGAGGGGACAGGCGAGAGACCTTTTTGTTCCCGGTCTGTTATTCGAGATTGTATTTCTGCGATTTTCTTTTGGCGCCAACGCTCGAATTCTTCAGCGCCCAATTCTGTCCTCTTTTGGCGGAGGGTTGTTTCGTTGAGTGGCTCCGGAACATTCTGGCGCACGAACACAAAGGTAGTACCCGCCACGAGTATGGAAAGTACAATGCCGAGCATCCCACCGAAGTAGTTGAATAAAAGATAAATGAGCGCAACCCCTCCTGCGACATGAAGAAATTGCTTGAATGTAAATGGCCCTACAATTCTATCTTCGTTCATATAATTTTGCTTTTTGTCTATAGCTAATGTTCTTAAGAACATTAGCTATAGACAAAATTACCAAACTCCGGCGCCTGGATTCGAACCAGGGACCCATTCCTTAACAGGGAATTGCTCTACCGCTGAGCTACGCCGGAATGTATTCTACGGTACTGAGTCCCGACGAGCTAAGCTGTCGGGAGGCCGACCGAAGCGTCGGCCCTACCGCGGAATGTTTGCCTCGCCGTAGTTTTTAACGCAGGCGGGTGTTACAATACTAGCAAAAAGAAGCTAATATGCAAACTAAACATTGGCTCATCATTCCTTCTGTGCCCATTGTCGTGGCTCTCGGCATGCTGTGGTATTTTAGTGGTCGGGGTACGACAAATTCACCATTACCATTAAGCAACACAAATACAATGCAACTTACCAGCACCGCCTTCACACCAAACGGTCTCATTCCGGCCAAGTTTACATGCGACGGAGCGAACATAAGTCCCGAACTTAAAATCAGCGGAGTTCCCTCGGGCGCAAAATCACTCGTGCTTATTATGGATGACTCGGATATTCCTGATTCTGTAAAACAAAGTAGGGGAATTGAGGTTTTTGACCACTGGGTTCTTTACAATCTGTTGGCAGAATTTACATCTCTTACGATTCCAGAGGATTATAAAAATACGATGAAAGTTACTTCTTCGTACAGTCTTACTCACGAGGGGTTAAATAGCGCAGGCAAGAACGCATACACCGGCCCATGTCCGCCGGATAGGGAACATTGTTACTTTTTCAAACTCTACGCACTCGACATAGTGCTTGATTTGGCGGAAGGCAGCACAAAGGTGGAGGTGGAAACAGCTATGGTCGGGCATATTTTGGAACAGGTGGAACTGGTGGGGAGATATGAGAGAGTTGGTAAGTAGAAAGTAGTTAGTAGTAAGTAGGAGAGAAAACACGACACAAATTACGAATGAAAGCGCCTGCCTGCCGGCAGGCAGGAATGACACGAATTGGCACGGGAGCCACTACTTACTACTAACTATTTACTACTTACCTCCCCATGTACATTCATGTCAAGGTGCAACCGAACGCTAAGCGCGATAAGTTACAAGAGATGAAGGCCGACCACTTTACGGCGGAGGTGAAAGCTCCAGCCGAGAGGAATTTGGCCAACGAGCGGGTGCGAAAACTTCTGGCTGGCCATTTTGGAATTCCGGCGAAATCGGTTAGACTTATATCGGGGCATCACTCACCAAGCAAAATTTTCGATATTAGTCCCGATAGTGGTAGCGCATCATAGGTATAGTGTGCTGTGATAGAATAGTCAACAAGAAAAATAGTAGAATTTTACAAAATTAATAACGGCAATGCCTGCCTGCCGGTAGGCAGGCGCAAGGCATTGCCTACCACTATCGGGATGAATATCACCATCAAAACAACCCAGACCCCACTCACGCCAGCCTTGCGGGAGTATGTAGAAAAGAAAATCGGTTCGTTAAAGAAAATGCTTCAAGCGGAAGGGGAGAGCGTGCGCACGGAGGTGGAAATAGGCAAGACTACCCAACACCACCAGAAAGGTGATTTCTTTCGGGCCGAAGTGAACGTGCATTTGCCACACAAGCATTTGCGTGCAGTATCAGAGACGGGGGACTTGTATGGAGCAATCGATCTGGTGCGAGACGAGCTCTTTGATGAGATTACCGCTTTTCAAGGCAAAAAAATTACCCTCTTTCGTCGCGGAGCACGCACGATTAAAAGTATCATCAAGGGCATTAGATTCCCGCGCTTCGGGAGGGGGAACGCGGAAAGACGCTGAAATGACGCGGAGCAACGCAGAAAGAAATTAATTTAAAATTTTTAAATAAAATATATTTTATGCAAAAAGGTACCATAATCGTCATTATTATTTGTTTCCTTATTATTGGCGGTGTGGCTTATTCGCTATACAAATCAAGTAATACAACAACACAAACTATGAACACTGCATCTGGTGCCATTGGCACACCCGCAACGTCTGGGAATAAACAAGTGGTATTGCACACGGAAAAGGGAAATATTATCATCGAGCTTCTGTCCGAGATTGCGCCAAATACGGCGGCAAACTTTTTGAAACTTGCAGGCGATGGATTCTATGACGGTACGCGCTTTCATCGCGTCATTGCCGGATTCATGATTCAAGGCGGCGATCCTCTCACAAAAGACGACTCTCAAATGACGCGATGGGGTACTGGCGGTTCTGGCACAAACATCAATGCAGAGTTTAATGCAGAGTCGCACGTGCGCGGAATTGTCTCCATGGCGCGCTCAAATGACCCGAATTCCGCCAGTTCGCAATTCTTCATTGTGGTAGCCGATAGTACTTTCCTCGACCGTCAATATACCGCTTTCGGTAAGGTCATTTCCGGCATGGAAGTAGCCGATGCGATTGTGGCAGCCGGCGAGGGCAAGGAACTTCCGGATAATCCAATTGTGATAAATAACACAGAAGTTAAATGAACCTCTCCTTGTAGCAAGCTGCAAGGTATCAGGCAATAAAAGATAGGTTCGCCGAGCGCCCTCCGAAAATGCTTAGTTTATTATTTTATTTCCTCTCAAAAACTCTTCCCAGGACATTTCCTTTTTGCCCGCCGGAATGACGCGAATCGGAACAAGTCTTAAGCTAATGTTCTTAAGAACATTAGCCGATGGGGTAGGTTCAATTCTTGCCGAAAGAATTTTTACCCTTAGCGGTCCGACCCCTACGGAGCGGTCGGACCGCGGAAGCGTTGTCCACGTCCCGGGCTCGGGGTTCAGTGCTCGTACTTGGCGCTCTGCGTGTTCGACTTCCTGAACTTGGTCACCGAGTGACCAAGTAGTGGGGACCGGGTTTCCAAGGATTGTTTCGGGTTTTATGAATCCATCTTCGCTTGTGAATTTACGTGTGTAAGTGGCCCGCGAATGATCCTGCGGAATTGCTTTAATTTCTCCCGCAATCCACTTCGGAATAATCCCCACCAACATCTCGCCACCCAATTTTGCTAATTTTTCCGCGAGCGTTGTATACGTATCGCTATTTACTATTTCCAATTTACTATTTACTAATATGGGCCCATGGTCCACCTCCTCATCCATGAGTATAATCGAAACTCCGCTTTCGCCGTCACCGTTTAGAAGCGCCGTCTGGAACGGTGTCGGACCGCGATATTTTGGTAAGAGGGAGGGATGAACGTTTAGAACGCCCATGGGGAATAAGTCGAGCACTTTTTTTGGGATGATTTTTCCATACGACACGACGATACCAAACCCACAATCATTCATTACGATATTATTGCTAAAGCCATAATGTAATTTCTCGGGTTGTAGTATGGGGATGTCGTTTTTCATCGCCCAAGTTTTCACCGGTGGGGGAGTAAGAATCCGCTTGCCTGCCTGCCGGTAGGCATGGCGACCGGTAGGGCGGTCAGGTTGCGTGATAATTATAGAGGGCACAAGCCCGCACGCCTTGAGTACGTCGAGAACTCCCGTGGCTATTTTATCAGTGCCGAAAAATACGAACGAAGTATCCTTAATCCTTAATCTCTTATCCTTAACCATTAGATACTATTAAAGATTAATGATTAAAGATTAGGGATGAAGTTTTGTCTCTGGCAAAACTTCACGAAGGTCCGTGGCGGTGTCGGTAAAGAGAATGCCATCCAAATGGTCTATTTCGTGTTGGAAAATCTCGGCCAGTAACCCGCTCGCTCCCCGGCGAAACTTCCGTCCCGTTTCGTCATAGGCCTCAACAGTGACTTTCGATGCGCGCTTGATTTTACCAAAGACATTTCGCACCGACAAACATCCCTCATCAAACACCTCCTTCTTAGTAGACATTCTAATGATGACAGGATTGATGTATGTTCGAGGGTTCATTTTCAGGGTCTCCGGTGTCTTGCTCGCGAAGGCTTTTTCGGAAATAACAAAAATGCGCACATTTTTACCAATCTGCGGAGCGGCCAGAGCCACACCGTCGGGCGCGGCCGATAATATCTTATGCATTTCCTTTATCAGCTTTTGTATTTTAGGACTAGCAATCTCCCTCTCGGTCAGAGGTTGGCTTTTGGCACGTAGCACAGGATGTCCGGTCTGTAGTATTACCATCCCGTTAGAGATAGGAAACTTTCGTTTCCGTAGTTATTGTACTGATAATAGTGAAATTGTCGTTTTTGGATTGCATACGTTCTGTGATGATACTACAGCCTTGATCTCTAACGGGACTAGAGCAGATTCTCCGGCCCCACATTGACCATATATGATGGTGGTAAAGAGCGCAAGAGCGAAAGCAGTGTTTCATTCGGCCAGTTTTTCGGCATGAGCCGTATGATGCCATTCATGCGATAGCGTCCACGAACAAGGGGGGTGAACGCCTCCATGGTGACAACTCCCCAGTTCCCAAGCAATTCTTCAAGTAACAGCATATCTTTTCCCACGGTTGCTCGCGTACCTTCGCGAGTAATTTTTATCAAAAGAGAAAAAGGTGGATATTGCAATCCTTTACGCAGGGCTAATTCTTCACGGTAGAAATCCAAAATCGTACCACGCAAGGCGTGGGTAAAAACCGGTTCTTTAGCATGTCGCGTTTGAATGAGAAATTGTTTTGTACCGAGGCGTTTTAATGTGGCAAGCAGGTGGAACAACCGTTCGTTATTTTTGAAATCCGGTATGGAAAAAATGTTGTCAACCGAAACAACCGCGGTATTTTCTACCGGTTCGTGTAAATAAGTACAAAGCATTTCCGTGCCGAGCAGTATAGAACCGGGTGTTTTCATAAACTCCGCGCGGATATCCAGCGCGCGTTTACGCGTGGTCGCCGTATCACCCGAAAGAACAAAAACCGTGTGTTCCGGATAGTGCGAACGTACGATTTCTTCTACGCGTTCAATACCCGTACCAAATTCATATAGTTTCCAACTACCACAATAATTACAACGTCGCTTAGCTTCGCTGGTAGATTGACACATATGGCAAACATACATCGTTCCCCGACCCTCATCTTTGTGTAGAACAAGCGCAACGTGGCAATTTTCGCAGGAGAGTGTGGTACCACAATCACCACAGATACTGGTAGGCGAAAGTCCTTTGCGATTAGCGAGAAGAATCAATCGTTCACTATCTGTTTTTAGTCTCCCGATAATGGCATGCAACTCACCGCTTATTACCGGAAATGTTTCCCTACCGCCACGCTTCCGTGTCGCATCGTATTTTCTCATATCAACCAGAGACTCACTTTCGGGGGAGAGGATACGTTGCCTGACAGGGGAAAGTTCCTGCACAACATGCTCTTGATAACGTCGCATTGTTTCGAGAGACAGCACGCTATCGCCATAGACAAGCATGGCTCCGCTTAAACGCGTAAGTTCTTCGGCGAATAATTTGATGTCGACATATGGTCGTTGTATCTGTTTCCAGTTTTCTCCTTCTCGTTCCAATACGATAGTGTCGAAATCGTTGCGTGGCAGTGAAAGATACATACCGGTACCAATTACCACAATGGGGTGCACTTTTTCCTCGGCTTCAACCCACGCTTTGACGAGTTGTTTCTTTGGTATCTCGCTGTGGAAAACATATAAATATTCTTCTACGCCACGAGCAAGTCGTGGTCGCAGTTCTTCAGCAGTTTCAATATTTGGCGTACAAAAAAATATCGACTTCTTTCTGGCAAAACTTTCCCGAATTAGGCTTTTATACACGGACATACGTTCGTCTTCCGGCGCTTGTATAACACGTTGGTCAGGCTTTAGGCTTGTTCGCATTGCGGGTTTCGCGTTCTCCGCTCTTGTTTTGTCAATCAAAGTTTTCGTATCAAACACAAATTTTGGTATGAGTACCGAAAGTAATTGTCCTGTTGTTGTGGCAAAATAGTTCGCGCAGTTATTTGCCGCCATAATGTAAGTGGCGGTTACGGGAGAAGCGCCAAGTCGGCGTTTTATTTTTTTTAACGCGAACGCTTCTTGTCGCAGTTCTTCGCGTCTCTCTGTGGCTTGCTCTACTGATGTGACAATGCCAACTATAGTTTTTGTTCGAGCGGGGATTGAGACGACGTCTCCCACGGCAATGTTTGAAGTAGTGAAATAGGTCAGCGCTTGTTTGAAAGCACCGTCGCTCGTTGGCAATACGGTAACTACGCGAAGGTCGTTAAATAGTGATGGTTGCTCGGGATTCATGCCCTGAAATGATTACAGAAAAAATGTTATTTGTAAACCCGTCAGTAGCAGACCGGTACCTTGTGTTTGCCAGTGTCCAGCAGAAGAATCTTACTGTTGTTAATTTTGCAAAACTAAACCCCGCCAGTAGCGGGGTCAATAACCGCATATCACACTACCTGCGGTGCGGTTATTGATTAAATGTTTTATATCGGCAATTTTTTTATAAATATGTTATTGCCATCGGAACTCGTCTAGGCGCGATATTTGATTATCCCCATATCGGCCCAACACCTATTGCTTAGGGCATTCTATAGCTTATGATTAAGATAAATATGCAAAATGACCTCCTAACTATTGATGGGAAGACCTACATCTCGTCCAGAAGAGCCAGTAGAAAATATGGTTATAGTATTGACTATCTCGGCCAGCTCGCTAGGACGGGAAAAATTGTGTCAAAGATGTTTGGCAGAAATAGATTTGTTGATGAAAATTCGTTGCTAAGATACCAAATCACTCTAGATAATGCTCAAACAGAAAAATCAAAAGTAATTGAACGAGAAAAGCCCAAAAATATAACCATCTCGTCTAGCCGAGATAAAGAAAGAGAACAGGATCTTGCGCAAGAAGTTCTTCCGGAAGTTGCCAGAGAATTAGATGCAGAAGCAGAAACAATTCTGCCAACAGAGACTACTCGCTTGGAGGTGAATAACTCCAATCAAGTTGCCGAAGAAGCGCTTCTTTCAGTACCGGTTTCTTCGGATAGCACGGACATTTTTGTGCCAAAAAAGACAAATTATGGATTATCGCCAAGTCGAATAAAAAATCTTCAAACCCCCCTATTTCCCGCTCGAAGCCTTCTTGGGGTTTTTGCGATTGCTTTAGTTGTTATAGCAAGTCTTTACGCATTTAATTCTGACAGAAGCGCCTATGTGGCAAATCATACCGCGCAAAATAGTATTGCTTCTCCCGCACTTTCATCAATCACCTTCAAAGAGAGCTTGCGGAATTTGGACGACAGTTTATTTTCTTTCTTGCGCAAGATTGAAAATGGAATCACCAATAGCGTACTTGCGCTACGAGATTATCTGCGATCATTTTTTGGAGCAAAAACGGTATTGGTAAAAGACAGCACCACTTCGACAAGTCCTGCCGACGCAACCGCTCTTGTTACGAGTACCTCAACTCTTGCTGGGCAAAATCAAATGGTACCGAATCAAAGTATCAGCAACGAAGAGTTGCGCGGTTTAATTTCTCAAATGCTTGAAGAGCGCGGAGTGGTGACAGTCAACGATCTTTCTAATAACACCCTGCATCAGGGCGTGGTGGCTTTTCCGAGTACGGGTAACGCCGATACAGACGCTGCCTTGCGCGCGAGAGTTGCGCAGTCTTTTTCCGATCAGGTCAAAGTAACTCTCGACACAAGCGGTGGTACGGGAATCATAACTCCTATTTTTAAAAACGCCTTACGTAGCGAAGATTATATGTTTGTACTTGTGCCGGTGAAAGAATAATTTATGACAAAAGCCACATATTCCAATTCTCAAATATTTTTCCCTGCAGTACTGGCGTTTGCCATATTGCTTGTTATACCACTTGATGTACACGGATATGTTATCGCCCGAACAAACGAACCTGTTCGTGGTGATGTGCTTATTAGTCCGGCAAAAATTGAACTTGAACTTGCGCAAGGAACGCGCGCGACAGAAAACATCACCGTCACAAATCGCCTGAGCGAACGTGCTCATATCGAACTTTCGGCCGAGGATATTGTCGGTACAAAAGATGGCGGTGACCCAATCGTACTTTTAGGTACGGTTACCAGTTCGTTTACCTTGAAAGATTTCTTGCGCACTGATATTCGCAGTTTTGATTTGGAGAGCGGAGAAAGCATCACTGTTCCAGTTGTAATTGAATTACCCGAAGGGATTGAGCCGGGTGGCCGTTACGCTATCGTACTCGCAACCATTACTACCGCCAAGGCGGGACAGAAGCTTTCGTCGAGCGGGGCGTCTTTACGTACCAGATTGGGCGCTACATTTTTTGTGCGCGTCACCGGGCCATATTTGGAGGAAGGGAAACTTGTATCTTTTGCCACTCTAAATCGCAAATATGTATATGGCGCCGGGCCGGTCCCTTTCTATGCCACTTACGAAAACACGGGAGCGGTGCACGAAAACCCGTACGGTTTGCTCACGGTCAGTAACGTTTTCGGTATGCAGGTATATCGTGAAATTATTCCGCCAACTTTTGTCCTACCGCAGTCGGTACGTACGTTATTTATAGATTGGCCGACGCGCTGGAATCTCGGTTATTATCGTGCCGAACTCAAGCTCAATCGTGGCTATCAGAATATCATTGATAGCTCCAGTACCAGTTTTTTTATTATTTCTTGGCAACTGGTACTGCTTGTTCTTTTTCCCTGTTTTTTCGCGTACGGACTTTTTCGTAACGCTCGCATGCGTTACCGCTTAAGTCGAAATATCTAAAATTATGTCAGCCCAACAACTATTCATTTTTATAGCCATATTCACTCTCTCACTCCTTTCTTTGACGACAGGAGCTTTGGCCTATGTGGCTTCGAGCACCAACTATCGCATTGAGCGTGACGATATCAATGTCGGCGGAAGACTTTCCAGTTCAACCTCATACATTGAGGAAGATACTGTCGGTGGTATTGGCAGTGGCTATAGCTCAAGCACCAATTTTCTTCTTCACGCCGGTTATCGACAACAAGCATCCACCACTCTTTCTATCTCTAGTCCTTCGGATGTTGAGCTCTTACCAGCGCTTGATGGGGCCGTGGGCGGTACCGCAAACGGTAGCGCTGACTGGGCAGTAACCACTAATAATGCTGCTGGCTACAGTCTCACGCTCTCGGCGAGTACCGACCCAGCTCTCGTTTCGGGCACTAACACCTTCGCTAATTACACACTTCCCGCCGCGCCACCCGAATTCACCTGGTCTGTGGCAAGTTCCGCTTCGGAGTTTGGTTTTACCCCTGAAGGCACGGATATCGCCAGTCGTTACAAAGATGACGGTACCGCCTGCAACGCCGGAGCGCTGGACACATCTCTTTCGTGCTGGGATCCGATACAGACAACGAATACCACCATTGCCTCACGAACCACCACTGCTCTTTCCGGCGCCACGACCACGGTGAATTTGCGTGCGGAAATCGGTACCACGCGCAATCAGCCGGCCGGTACTTATCAGGCCACATTAACAGCCACTGCTTTGGCGCTATGAAGATTCGTATGTTTATTTTATCTTTCATAGTCATATCACTTCTTTGCGTTCTCTTTTTGCCGCGAATTTCTTTTGCCGTAACCGACACCATCAATGTTTCACTGACTGTTACCAATGGCGGAACCGTGGTGCCACCCACGAATTGTAATCCGATATGCAATCCCGGTCCGCCGGATTATGACTATGATGTGCTTACAATTAGTAATGTTATCGTACATTCCGAACAATCACAGGCGGAGATTTCCTGGGATACAAATCTTATAGCAACCGCGGTATTAGTGTGGGGTAAAACGCCGGCCTTTGAACTTGGTTCCATTAATCTTCCGGTTCCCGGGTTACATCAGATTGCGATGATCACCGGTCTGGAAAAAAATACACTTTATTATTTCCAAATTAGGGCCACGGAATATACGTTACATGCTGTTCCACTACCGCGAAAGGCAACTTATACGAATAACTTTCGAACGCCTGCCGATGACCGCACGCCTCCGTCAAATGCCCTGTGGTTTACCGCGACTTATAATCCTCGCACCGACCAGATTGACCTCGCCTGGAACAATCCGACCGATCCGGATTTCGACGTGGTGAAAATTATGCGCAGTACTGTTTTCTATCCACTTAATCCCAACGACGGAGAATTTGTCTATTATGGTTCAGACGAGCAAACCATCGACCCAAACATTGTGGGGGATACTTGCTATAACTACACACTTTTTGCTCGCGACAGAGCCGGTAATTACTCTTCGGGGCTAATTGCCCGCGCCTGTGTACCGGGGGAAAGGAAGCCGCCACCAATAATAGAGATTTCCACGAGCACCGACCCGCTTATCGAAAACATAAATTTGGCATACTTCAGAATCGTGCAAGACGGTCGGATTACGCCATTTACTGATGGAGTAACAGTTGAAATTGACGGTAACCGACCCTTTTCCATCGAAGTGGACTACGACCGTATGCCCGAAATATTGAAGACAATTCTCGTAACAATAAACAAGCCGAGCGACCATCGCCAGTCGTTTTCTTTTCTTATGCGAGTGAACGAAGGAAAAACAATGTATACCGCCACGGTCGGTCCCCTTATTGCAGGTGGCATTTATCCGGTCGAAATTACCATTGTCGATTTCAAGAACCAAGGAATAAAGCGATTAAACGGCGCGCTTTCCGTTGTTAATTATAGGATAGTTACCGTGCCCGCTGTGGCGCGCGGAACATTGACGCACTTAACTTGGGGTGGGACATTGCTCGGCTTTGCGGGTATTGTCTCGGCTTTATTCGTCGAAGTATTAAATGTCGGCTCACTCTATGACCTCTATTTGGTTCTTATGCGCTTTATCGGTTGGTTACTCGGTCTCATTGGTTTTCGCAAAAAGAGCAAACCATGGGGAGTGGTCTATGACGCGGTAACCAAACGCCCACTCGACCCCGCGTACGTGGTCGTTACGAAGACAAGCGTAGACAATAAAACAGGTTTGATAGGTTCACCGCAAGAAGTGGCCGATGCCATCACCGACCTTGACGGACGATATGGATTTCTTTTGCCTAAAGGAATATATCGTATGACTGCCAATAAAACGCATTACAGTTTCCCCTCCATTACAATTAGTGGCAGAAAGAAAGACGAGTTATACAACGATTTATATTTTGGTGAAGAAATACAAACGAAAGAGGGTGAAATTATCAGTAAAAATATTCCGCTTGACCCGATTGGTTTCGATTGGAATGAGTTCATTAAAAATAAAAAGGGACTTTTCCGCCTGTTTACCCGTCGAGAAAAAATTAAAAATTATATCTTTAACACACTGTATATTATTGGTTTCATCAGCGCATCCGTCGCTTTTCTTGTTACCCCGAATCTTTTCAACACCGTCATGCTTTCCTCTTATATATTTCTGCTCGGTCTTCGTTTCTTCTTTAAGTATCGTCATCGCGCTATTTCTATTTCCGATACAAGAACGGGCGAACCGATTTCTTTTGCCATCGTGCGTTTCTTTCTGCCCGACTTGAACCAAGAAGTGAGAGCCGTTGTCTCGGATGAACGCGGAAGATTTTATGCCTTGGTTAGTCCCGGTAAATACTACGTTACGATTGAAACAAAAGAACAGGATGGGTCATATCGGAAGGCCTATCAATCTTTGTCGCAGTATCTCGAGCGCGGAGTACTTTCGGACAATATTGAGATTGACCAAAAAAAGGTCGGCGTACAAGCCCGAAGTTGGATATGATGGAAAATCAAAAATCAAAAATCAAAAATCAAAAATTGCAAACCAAATACCTTGGCGCGCTTTTGGTTTTAGTCCTTCTTTCTCTGACCCTTCTACCCGTAACTTCTCTCTTTGCCGCCGGGTCAAACTTCAACAAGCAAGTTAACTATCAGGGTAAACTGACGAATTCAAGCGGAGTAACGGTGACTGACGGTGACTACACCATGGTTTTCAAACTTTACACCGTCTCAAGCGGGGGATCGGCTATTTGGACAGAAACACGTTCCGGCGGGAATGTTGTCGCGGTGGCTAACGGTTTGTTCAGCGTCTTGCTTGGGTCAGTCACTGATATTTCAGGTGTTGATTGGAATCAAACTCTATATCTTGGCGTGGAAGTGAACAGCGACGGCGAAATGACACCGCGTAAATTACTTGGCACCGTGCCCGCGGCTTTTGAAGCTGACCGCATTGACGGTCTTGACTCATCACAGTTAGTGCGTAATGACGCCACCAACACAATAGCGACTTCATCAACGGCCACCATTCTCGCTCTGTCGCAACTTGGCGCCGGAAGTATATTTTCCGCCGCGAACACAGGCGGTACCGTTCTTACCGTAACAAATAGCGGCAACCTCGGCATCGGCACCACTACCCCCAACTGGACACTGCAAGTGGCTTCCGTTACTCCATACGTAAGTATCACTGATACAGACGCGGGCACAGACCAGAAACACTACCTCCTTTCCAACATCGGAGGCATCTTCCGCATCGGCACATCGAGTGATTCACTAAGCAGTACCTCCACCTTACTTTCAATGGACACAAACGGAGTCAACGGCACCACCACCTTCGCCCAGTCA
>Ga0209541_10008363_pt1 | contig 17065 bp, 19 predicted proteins | sample RifCSPlowO2_01_FD_184027 | JGI IMG/M metagenome (GOLD analysis project Ga0209541, IMG submission 184027) | Groundwater microbial communities from Rifle, Colorado - Rifle CSP2_plank lowO2_0.1 (SPAdes) (version 2) | ecosystem: Environmental > Aquatic > Deep subsurface > Groundwater | place...
AGATATTGTTAGTTTATAGTTTCATTAAAATATTATTCTGACAGATAACTAAAACAAAGTGCCTGTAAATAAACAATATCCTAATTAAAAAGATTTATAAAGTATAATTCCCCCATTATTAATATGGCCGGAACTTGGTTATTAACATTTACTATTATCGTTTCTCTTTTAGCTGTAGTTATGGCTTATTACGCAAAAAAATATTCCATTGATGAAACAAGAGATGTATTAAATTTTCGCATGCAGGGATTATTAGTTTTTGGTTTAGGTTTTATTTTGCATACATTTGGAGATTTTTTAAGTCCTGCCTATGGTGGAACTATTGAACTTATTCTAGAATCAATTGCCCACTTTATAATTATGGGATCATTTGTATTTTTTTATTTAGCGGCGCAATCTGCTGTAGAAGGGTCAAGGGGGTTATGGTTTAAATGACAGGGGTTGAAATTTGGTTATTCATTGCGCAAGCAAGTTCAATAATCACTTTTGTGATAGGATTATTTGCTTTTGGATCTTTAATAAAAGCATCGTTGCATCTTGATGAAGGCGGGTATAAATCTATGTTTATAGCTTTATCCGGAACTATTTTATTGATCGTTATTGGTGTAGCCTCAATGGCATTATATCATCTTTCCGAATCATTTGATAAATTAGCTGAATTAGGTGAGATTGTAGAATTGGGATGGTACACCTTTACATTTGCAGGTTTGTGTTATTCAATGTATGCGTCATACCGTGTGATTAATTATCTTAAAAAGTTTTCAAGGTTCAATGTAAAAAATTCAAAAAAAATTAAATCTTTATAGATTTATCTGAAAAGTAAGTTAATGTCGGGATTAAATCATTTGCCTTTTTTTCTTTAACAATGATTAAAAACATTAGAACTTCTAAATTTCTTGCTTTATTTATAAGGAATTGAACAAATTTCTGAATCTTCACAAGCGGGTCATATATTAAAAGTATGTTCAGGGAATCAAAAAGTATATATTTCATGTCAGTATTATTACAAACCCCTGACAAAGCAATTGATAGCTCTGTTAATGATTTACCGTTTAATGCTATATGATTATTTTTATTTATGGATTTACCTTCCCAGTCAATAAACAATATCTTTTCAGTGTCAATATTTAATTTTGAGCACATTTTTAAAACAATGGTTGATGGCTTGTTTAATGATACATATATTCCAGGCAGTTTAAACTTTCTATTCAAAAATGCCGCAAGCTCAATACAAGTTTCATTATATTTATTAGGTTCAACAATTATAGTATAAACTCCATTATCATAATCAATTTTTGAAAGAAAATTATTTAAGATTTTATTTTGTATCATTTTTATTAAATACTTCTTTTGAGGTTATTTCTTTCAGACTTAACCTTTCTCTTTTTTTGTGAAAAGCGCCTTTGGCTTCATAACCCAAAGCCAGTATTAGTGGCACATAATCTTGTGGCATAATCCTTAATAGGTTTTTAACACTTTCTTGTTTAGGCGTAATTATACAAGAATCAATGCCTAAACTTGTTGCTTCTAAATTCATGTTTAAAATTGTCATGCCAATACTCATAAATGAATCATAAACTCCTGAATCTTTGCCCTTGTAACATGCGAATTTTTTTCCAATGCAACGTTTTTGTAATAGAACTCCAGCAATCATTACAGAGGGCTCATTATGAAAATCACCATAGTTAGCAGTCATTATTAATTTTTCAATTAAATAATTATTTTTAATTATAATAAAGTGCCATGGTTGACTATTGCTACAGCTAGGCGCCCATCTTCCTGCTTCAAGTATCTTTTTTAAATCCGAATCTTTAATTTTTTTATTGCCAAACTCATATGTGGTTTTTCTTTTTTTAGCAAGTTCAAGGAAATTCATATCCATTCACCAATTATTCAACAGACTTTTTAGTATATAAAACCATAGGTTTATATAATTAAATTTTATCTCCAAAATTATGTTGCTTATTGACCTAAAAACAAAACTAAATCCTGATTTGTATAATGTGCTTGAGGGAGAAGGCATTAATGAGTTAAGGCCTTGTCAGATTAAAGCAATTGATAGGGGGGTGTTAGATAATAAATCGTTATTAGTTTGCACTCCAACTGCATCAGGTAAAACACTGGTAGCTGAGTTTGCGGGTATGCAATCAATCTTGAACAAAATCGGCAAAGCTATTTATATTGTGCCATTAAAAGCTTTAGCTAATGAAAAATATAAAGAATTTAAAAGAAAATATGGCCATCTTTGCAAGATTACAATATCAATAGGCGATTTAGACAAGGCTGAACCATATTTACAAGATTATGACTTAATTATTACAACTTCAGAGAAATTAGACTCTTTACTTAGGCACCATTCTCCCTGGGTTAAAGATGTTAATACTATAATCATTGACGAAATCCATTTGTTAAATGATGTAACGAGAGGCCCAACTTTAGAAATAATAATTACAATGTTAAAACGTTTATTAAAAAATATTCAGATTATTGGACTTTCTGCTACAATCGGAAATCCCCGCGAATTAGCGGAATGGTTAGAGGCAGAACTAATACTCGATTCTTGGAGACCGGTAGAACTTAAACACGGGATTTACTTAGAAGGCCAAATTAATTTTTATTAGGTAATGTATTATCTTTATAAACAAAAGAGTGTTTGCTAGTAAAAATGGAGTTTCCAGGAATTCCGATGTTCTATTCAATAATTTCAGGGGCTAACGAAGGGGGCAATTTTCTACTAACCAAAAACAACGATGGGGACAAATAATGAAACTGAAAGGGACAAACTGGTACCCCTTTATCGATTATCTATTTAGTGTCCATTAATTTATCTCCTCTTGGTTACTATATTTTGAAATTTATCTCTTATCTCATTAACCTTTTTCTCATTTAGTTTTATAAGAATTGATTTGCATTTAACTAGAAATTTAGGAGCCTTCTGAATCATCTTGTTATATTGTTCATCTGGAACAGTTCTGTTTATGTAATATTGAGAATCAACTCTTGCTTTTAATGAATCTTCAATAAAATCCAACTCTTTCTCTTCAAAATATTCTTTAAGGAATCTTTTCGCAAATTCAATAGTACAAGAGTGAATTTCACTTTTTACTCCTAATTTCATTAGAACAGCATACAATGAGAAATAAACTGTATAATACGCCGTTGAAATTTTCCAATCTTTGATAATGTTTACTCTCATTGATTCAAGAGCTTCTTCGGCTTTTTTGATATAAGCATTAGCCAAATTAGAGTTTGGCTCAACTAAACTTAATCCTTCTTTTTTTACTGCACACCATTTGATTTTATCCATTTTTGAAGACTGCCTGTATAAATTGTTCTATATTTAGAAAAATTACATGGTTTTTTAAAACTTCTTTCAGAAGAATATCCCTAGTCAGATTTTTCTCAAATGTTTTCAGAGGATAACATTTGATACTTATTTCTACACCTAAATTTTTTGAGACTCTTTTTATCTCATCATTATTATAACTTCCTGCAATAAAAATATCTAAATCAGAACCTTCTTTTTCCAAACCTTTAACATAGCTTCCAAAAATTATTCCTATCCCTTTTATATGGGGAGTTATTTTTTCTATAATCTCTTTGATTAAAAGCTTTTTCTCTAAAAATGCAATTGCTTTATATTGTTCTACAAAAGCAAGATACCTCAGAGTAAACTCACTTGGATTTAACTTAAATGTTTTAATTTTTCCTCTAGTTTTTGATTCAATAATCCCCTTGTCTTCTAAATCCTCAAGAATAAGCTGTGCTGTTCTTGGACTTATCTTCAATAATTTTTTAACTTCCCTAACATAATACTCTCTGTTAAAATCATTTGTAAATAGAGATAATACTTGCAATGTATTTTCCGTGAATTTAATTTTTTTATACATATGTATGATTAATAATACATTTAATATATAAAGCTTTTGTTTACTCAAAAAATAACAAACGACCCCCTAAATGTTCTTTTTAGAAAAGAACCAAAACAAGACCCCCCCTTCTATCTTCTTTTTGTAAAAAGAAGCAAAAACACGACGGAATTCCTCTCACGAACGACTAAATTAATGTCTGCTTCGCAGTAATTGATATTAAAGTAAATAAATGCACAGAGAAAAAACTATTTCTCCGGCACGCCAGAAAAGTAGTTTCTTTTCTGTGCGAACTACGGCACCTATCTGATTCCCACCAAAATTAAGAATTTTTTGGGCACGAAAATCTTTGATTTTCTTGTGTTCGGCAGTAAGAAAACTCTGCGGATTTACTTTGTAAATTCTTGCCTCGCCCACTTCGTAGGCTCGGTCGGCTATTAGGGTTTGTGCTATCGGTGATTGATTAGAAAAAGCATTAGTATTACAACATTTAATAACTAAATATCCCTAATTATTTTAGCTAAATACCACATTTTTAATCCTAACTTTTACCAATTACTAATCTATTAGAAAATACTTTATGTAATTTGCCTGATTTTGTATGAAATTTAACCATTGCAAGCGGTAATGAAAATTTTCCTAAAATGGTTAATCTTGATTTGATGCGGTACACAATTAACCTGTCTTCATGCGCATCTAACTCTTCAACATCCCATTGCACAATTGTTGAACCTTTATGAGCATGTTTCATAATTTTCGAAGGTCTTAAAGTGCCAACATCATATTCACTTGTAACATTTGCTATATTAGGCACTTTATCAATAATTGTGATTCTTTCAATAGGCACGTGAGAAATGTTTTTTAGACTAAGCAAAACTTTAACTTCGGAAATACCGCCTTCTCTCATTTCAATATTTTTTGTTTCTTTTGTTATGACAATTGGCGATTTTAATTTAAGGTATAAATAATAGCTAATTACAGAGATTAATAATAAATAAAATATTGATCTATAACTATTATATAGTTCTAAATTAAAAACGCCGCCAGGAGCAAGTTGAACATTCCATACCCTGTATCTTTTATCATTTTCTTTAATTATTTGATTGGGGCTAGGATCACTAGACTCAAAAACATCGCTTAATAATGAAGTTTCAATTTTAATAATTTGTGATCTTGGCATGTTGCCGTCATTTGTATAAACTCTTTTTGAAGTTGTTTTTAAGAATCCTTTAATTACATTTTCAGTTAATTTATATTCCCCTGAATAATCAATGATTTCAAATCTTATTGGGTCTGGTTTAAATGTGTATCCTTCAATTATAACGGTACTGTATAAAGTATCAAATTCAGGAGGATGTAAAGGATTAATTTCCATTTGCACCTCTAATATTTGTTTGCCTAGCGGTTCAATAGAGGTTGACAAAATCTTTTTTATAATTCCGCTTTCAAGCCTAACTTCAACATTGGTAAGATCTTTTCTATTTTTATTTAAAAGCGCAATTCTTATGATGTTGTTCTCTCTTGGGTCAATTCTTATTATATTGTTCTCTCTTGGGACAATTTCGTTTGGAAATTGAATATTTGTTGTTATCTGCGGGAAATATTCTTGATCATTGGGGTTTATAGATTTTATATATATTGGTAATCTAATTGATTGTATTTTCTTTGAACTAACCTCTTCAACGTTTATAACAACATTATGGAAACCCAATCCAATTTCAGAGATTGGTTTAAGTATGATTTTTGTCGTAAACGAATCCCCTCCATTTACACCATTAATTCCACTGAAATAATCGCTTAATGGTTCAGTAGTATAACTTTGCCATAATCCGATATCACCAAAAGTTAATCTGTAATCCTGGCTGTTAAATAAATTATTTTTAATAATTAACAAAAATTTGGCTTCTTGATCGATATTAATTTCATCCAAGAGGACTTGTGTAGAAATGTCAAAACTTTCTGCAACAACAAATGTACTGCAAAGAATCAAAATTACAAATATTAAACCCAAGTTATATTTAACCACTTATCCTCATCTAATTTTAAGTTAAAGTTATATTTAAAGTTTATTATAAAGAAAAAAGTAGTGTTTAAATATAGATAATGGGGTCCCGAGGAATTTCGTATAGAGTTAATTATTCTGAATTTCGAACCCCGGTTGCCAGCGCTTCGGCTTAAACCCAGTTGCAACAAAAGTTCCTTGAAAAGACCCCGGGCTGGAGTGATACCAAGCTACACTAGGACCCCATATTTGGATAGCGCCATTAAAATCTATCAATATAGCAAGATTAATAAATTTATCCTATCCAAATTTTAGCGATAAGCATGAACAAAACACCCAATATAAATAAAATAAATGATATCACTGAACTTTGATGTTTATTATCCTTTTTAAGACTGGGAATTAAATCTGATGCAGATATGTATACAAATCCGCCTGCAGCAATTGGTAAAAGAAATATTGTATTAATACCATCTCCTATAAAATATCCTATTAATCCCCCAATAACAGCTGTAAGTTGCGCGCAAAAACTCATAAATAAAGCTTTAAACTTATTCATTTTACTATATATTAAAATTGCAAAATTACCCATTTCTTGCGGTATCTCGTGTGATATAATAATGGCAGTAGTTAACCATCCAAAACTAATATTTACCATAAAACTTGCTGCTATTACTATTCCATCAATCATGTTATGCAAACTATCACCAACCAAAACTAAATATGAAGTTGGCCTGACATCACAAATACCATTATGGCAATGGTGCCAGAATAATACTCTTTCAAGCAGATAAAATCCCACAAATCCAGCCATTAAATATAACATTCCTTCCATAGGCGTTAATATTTGCAGACTTTCTTCCATTAAATGAAAAAATGCTCCGCCTAATAATGTGCCTGCTGAAAAAGCAACTAACCAGTAAACTATTTTTTCAAGTAATTTTTTATTTAGGCCCAGTGTAACAACACCAATTAGCCCAATTAATCCAACAATAAATGTTGCTAATAATATTTCGTATAAAATTTCCATATTAACTGAAAGAGTTTAATCTATTTAAAATTCTTTCGTCTTTTTAATTTCAATGCCTAACTCTTTAGCAAGGGTTTTTATCTTTTCTTTATGTTCACCAATGCCTTTCCAATCTGCTATTATTAAATCTGATTTAGGCATGGTCTTGTCAAGCGCTTGTTTTAACATTTCTTTGTCCAGATTATCCAGCATGTATTTTGGACAAACATGGCCTATTGCAATATGAGTATTAAGTTGTATTTTCTTAAAGTTGGGCGCATGGTGCGGGCCACCCAGGCCTACAGCGGTCCGAAAAAATATAGGGTTAAAATTCACAATATGTTTTACAATTTCTGCATTAATTTTGCCAGCTTCATTTATACTCCATTCCGTAGGCGATGAACCTATTTCGATGAATATTGAGGGTTTTTTTATAAATGGACCGTGATGAGTGCATTCCTGTATCACATCAAATCCTTTTAAATCACAAAGTTCAGTCATTTTCTTGAAAGCTTCTTTTAGATATAATGCCGGAGCAATAGCTAACGTTTTTTCCCTGCCGCCTAATTCCGCTTTGCCCCAGTTTCCCTGCGTATGCAGAGATAATGATTTAATACCGGATGCTGAGCTATGGGTAGTTATGAATAAGAACATATCCGCATTAACTTCCGTATCAATATTTTCGCAATAGACGCAAGTATGTTCCTTTGGAAAATTAACATGATGAATAAAGGCATTGCTTGGCAAATCAGTTAAATATTTTTCTACATTTTTACTTGCCGGGTCATTAAAGATTAAGATAGCAAATTTCATTTACCCTATCAAACTACAAAGATTTATAAATCTTTATATCTTATTAATTTCATATGAAGTTTACATTACACGGCGCAGCCCAAGAAGTTGGCAGGTCCTGTATAGAAGTTACATCACAAAAAAACAATTTTTTATTCGATTGTGGTATTAAATTAACCGAAAATTTTTCAGATTATCCCAAACTAACACATCAAAAAGAAATTAATGCTGTTTTTCTAAGTCATGCCCATCTTGACCATTCAGGGGCTCTTCCCTTGTTTAATTATAAAGGTTTAAACTGCCCAATTTACACGAATAAAATGACTAAAGAGTTATCTAAATTACTGCTTAAAGATTCATTGCATGTTGAATTGTTAAAAGAACAGCATCCCGCTTATAATAAAGAACATGTTTATAACGTGATGGATTTAATGAAACATGTGCCTTATCAAAAACAACAAACTTTTAATGATTTGACTTTTGATTTCCAAGATGCAGGTCATATTCCGGGCAGCGCAATGGTTCGCGTGACAGCGGATAAAAAGAATATTGTTTATACTGGCGATTTTAACACCATAACTTCAAAACTTCTTATAGGTACAAAAGCTAATTTTAAAGGGATTGATGTTTTGATTACAGAAACAACATACGGAGACAGGCCGCACCCCTCAAGAACAGGGGAAAAAGAACAGTTTTTGGATACTGTAAAAAAAACAATCGATAAAGGGGCTTCAATCTTAATTCCGGCATTTGCAGTTGGCAGGTCACAGGAAATATTATTAATGTTAAAAGAATTAAAGTTAAAAGTCCCAATGTATCTCGATGGCATGTCAACAAAAGTGATTAAAACCTTCTTTAATGCCCCCCAATATTTAACAAATTGCGGAGATTTAAAAAGCATGTTAAAAAAAGTAAAATTTGTAAATACAGAAAAACAAAGACAAGAAATAATGAAAAAACAGGGTATCTTTGTTACAACTTCGGGCATGCTTGACGGGGGTCCAATAATGGCATATTTAAAACATTTTTATTTTGATAAAGATGCGGCATTATTACTTACTGGATATCAAGCTGATGGCACAAATGGCCGGCTTTTAATGGAAGAAGGCAATGTTTATCTTGATGGAACAAAAATTAAGGTTAAATGCAACTATCATAAATTTGATTTCAGCGCCCATGTTGGTTTAGATGGTTTAAAACAAACCGTAAAAAATTTTAACCCGGAACACCTAATTTTGAATCATGGAGACCCAGGCGCAATTCAGCATTTTGCAAAATGGGCAGTAGAAACTTTTCCGCATATGCAAGTTTATAAACCTAAAGTTGAAGATTGTATAGATCTTAAAAAGTAATCATTTAATTAACGTCAGCACTCTGTTGCGGAACTGAGTATATAACATATCAAGTACAATCTTTAGTGGTATAATACACCTTTAGTTGTATTAAACAAACAGATACACAGCCGGAGCTGATGTTATTTAAAATGGCGCAAGCAGTAACACATGTTTTAATCCCAATTATATTAGTTTCTTTATATCGTACATATTTAGCAAAACCTAAATTTTCAAGGTGGTATGTGCTATTCGCAGGGGTTGCAGGGTTATTGCCCGACTTGGATTATCCGCTGAGTTATATCTTTCCGGAATACTTTTTTCATGGAATGTTTCATTTAATGTATGTAGCATTATTATTTTGGTTTGCAGCGTTAATATTTAGAAAATTTAATTATCCTCGAAAATATTATTTAACAGCTATAATATTAGCTTTTGGTTTTACAATGCATTTAAGTTTGGACTGTATTGCTGGGGGTTACGAATTTTTTTATCCTTTTTCAGTTCTAAATTATTGTCCTAATATAATACCGAGCAATATCTGGCCAGGTCTTGACGCAGTTCTTTTAGTATTATGGCTGGCTCATGAATATTTTGAACATAAAATTAAAGCGTTTTTTTAATGATAATAAAAATGGCGTCTGACTTGCCAAATTGATCTTAGTTTTTATCTATTTAACAAGTATAGTTAAATGGCCCTTATCTTTTCCACATACAGGACATTTTCAATCACTAGGAAACTCGGATATTTTACCATCTTTTGCTTCGTCACGTATATCCGTTTTACAAAAATCGCATTTTATCTTTGCAATATCATCACCATTAAAATCTATTAGGATCAGTATCAATATCGACAATTACAGGCTGATTAATACTTAATGCTTTTTTTATTGCAGCTTCTAATTTTAGAGGCTCTGTTACTTTAATCCCAATTCCGCCGCAGTTTTCAGCAAACTTTGCAAAGTCGCAGTTAAGCAAATCAGTTTGCCAGTTTTGATATTTTTCAATTTTTTGTTCTTGCCTAATCATGCCAAATTGCTTATTATTAAATATAAAAATTTTTACGTTTAATTTATTTTTTACAGCTGTCATAAAATCGCCCATTACCATTGCAAAACCACCGTCACCAGTGATACAAACAGCTTCTCTGTTAGGATAAACCAGTTTAGCAACCATTGCGCCGGGAAAACCTGGACCCATTGCAGCTAAATAACCGGTCATTATCATTTTTTGAGTGTGTTTCATCTGAAAATTTCGACCAAACCACCATGAATTATCGCCAACATCAAGAGATATAACTGCATCATCTGGCAATAAATGTGACAGCATTTTAATTATATACTGCGGTTTTATTGGTTTTTTGCTTGAGTCTGCTTCTTTATTTAATTGTATTTCCCAGTTCTTTTTTAGACGCAACATTTTAAGCAATGTTTGTTTATTATCTTTAGTTTTCAATTCTCTTATTAATTTAGGTAAAGATTCAGTTATATTTCCCCATAAACCAACTTCAACTGGATACTTTTTACCAAGCGCCATTGCATCAATATCAATTTGCACAGTTTTCTTTTCCGGCAATAAAGTATGGGGCGCGTATGATGCCCCCAATACGATTAAGAGATCAGATTCTTGCACCATTGTTGTTGCTGCTAATGTGCCAATGCCGCCATGACAACCTGCGCAAAAGTTATCAATTTCATCAATAATGCCTTTAGCTCTGAATGTTGTAACAATAGGTGCGCCAATCTTTTCAGCTAATTCTTTTACATAATGCCCAAAACCCATTGCGCCGTACCCTGCAATGATAACAGGTTTCTTGGATTTATCAATAACCATTGCGGCTTTTCTTATCATGTGGCTGCAAGGGGTAACAGATTTGTTTGCAATCCTGCCTTCAAATGGTAAAATATTTTCATTGTATAGCAATTTTTGGATATCATTAGGAAAACTTATATGAGATACGCCTTTTTTTAATAATGCGTGTTTAATTGCTAATGTTGCTAATGAATTAGTTTGTTCTTTTGACATTAGCACTTCATTGAATACAGTTATAGGCTCAAAAAAAGAATGCTGGTCAATTTCTTGAAATGATTTTTGTCCTATAGTTTCTCTTGGCGCCAAGCCAGTTAATGCTAGCACAGGGGCATTATCAAGTTTTGCATCATATAAACCCGTTGCAAGGTTAGTTGCTCCCGGCCCAGCGATAGTTAAACATGCCGCAATATGCCCTGTTAATTTTCCATATGCTCCCGCCATAAATGCGGCTGTCTGTTCATGCCTAACTTGTATGTAAGTAATTTTAGAATTTTTCCTGCAGGCATCTACAAGACCTAATGATGATGTGCCTGGTAAACCAAACACATATTTAACTCCCCACTCTGAAATCTGGTCAATGAAAACATCCGATACAGTTCGTCCAGCAATTTTAACTTTACCTGATTCTTTCGACAGCAAAACAAATGCGTTTCGCTTTGCATTGCATACGGGGCAAAAAAAATCATCGCTAACTTTTTCAAAGGTTTTTCCTTCTTTAGTTTCGTCGTAAATCCAGTTACAAATAGTGCACCTATATTTACTCATGCATAATTTTAAAGAGATTATATTATATAAAGTTTTAGTTTTTTTGTCGGTGTATAGCTTTTGTCAGTTTAGTTGTGTATATAATTATGAAAAATAAGTCAAGCTTAAATGGATTATATTAAAATCTATTTTTACTATTGACTATTCCTTTCTTTGCATCTTTGGATAAATACCGGGGTTCATAAATACTTTAGAAGTAATTACTGCAAGTCCTTTTTGCGCATTTTTCATTTCGTTTGAATGCATTTGTGACATTCCGATGCATATTAATTCATCTTTTAATGTCATAACAGCAACAAGTTCGTCTGCCTGTATTCCTGTTTCTATTTTTGCAATGCCCGGTGCGTTTAAATTTGCGCCGTTGCATAATGTATTAACAGTTGAATCAGTTACCCAGATTTTAAATAAATGTCCAACTCCGGTTTCAAGAGGCAAAATCATTTTTTTAAGTAATCTTTCGTTGCCTTCTTCTTTATATATTTGAAACCCATCAGTTAAATTGTGCAATGTGACTGCATCCTTCTCTTGAAATGGTCCGGCTTTGCTTCTTCTAAGTTCCGCCATATGGGCGCCAGTTTTTAATTTCACGCCGATATCAGTGCATAATTTTCTCATATATGTGCCGGCCTGGCATCCAACCCTCATTAACACATCCTGGCCGTTATTTTCAATTATGTCAATATAATATATTTTTCTATATCTCCACTGTCTTTTAACAGCAGATTTAATCGGGGGAAGCTGTTTAATTTTCCCGATAAATGAACGGATAGTTTCGGTTAATACATTTGTATCAATTTCTTTGTGCACATGCATCAGCATAATATATTCTTTCCCTGCCGGCAACAATGCTTGAACAATTTTTGTTCCTGTACCGAGCGCAACTGGAAGTACACCAGTGACATTAGGATCTAATGTGCCTGAATGCCCGCTTTTATTAATACCGAGAATTTTTTGCACATATGCCGAGACTTGGTGAGAGGTTGGTCCTGCAGGTTTATCAACAATAATAATCCCTGATTCAATTAACTCTGAAATGGTTCTATCTTCTGGCCTTTTTCCATAATTAGCCCCTGTTTTAGTATCCCTTTTAATTAAAACCGTTTTTTCTATTTTTTCAAAAGGCAGCAGTGTTTCCATTTTTACAGAAGACCATTCAATAAGAATAATCTTTAGTCAATTACATTGACTAAATACAGAAATTTTCGCTTCCTGTATATAACGCCCGATTCACATCAAGCAAAATCTACTCTTTCTGAGCATCTAAATCTTTCTTTAAAGTTTTTTTACCTTTTTTAACAGCAGGTTTAGCTTTTTCAAGTTTTTCTTCTAACTTTTCTTTTGCAGTTTCTGTTTTTTTAACATCATTTTTGGTTTCTTTTTTAGTATTTTTAGTTTTTGGTTCAACTGGTTTAGAGTGATAATCAAAGCCGGCTAATTCTGCTTCCACAACTCCTGCGGTTGTTTTAGTTACATTTACTAAAATGTGGTGAGGTGGTTTTTTAATGCCTCTTTCCCAAATTTTAAAGTTTAATTCTTTACCTAGTTTAATGTTCTCAGATTTCATATGTCTTGTTAAAAATTCCCGCACGGCTGTAATAGCCTTTTTAGATCTTCTGTACATAGGGGCTTTTAGCCATTCTTTTCTAAGCGGAATATTATATACCCGTTTTATTTCTTTTGTATCAGTTGCCATTTTTAATTAGTTACCATATTTTAATTTAGACTTTAGTTTTTGTTCTAGTCCAATGTCTTTTAACAGCAGTATGCCTGCCTGGATGAACTTTTCTGCCAATACCGTATATTTTTGGGACTGTCCAAAACGGCGCCCATTTAGTTCTTCTAAACAGTTTCGCTAATTTCAATTTCCGGCTCAGGTGTTTAAATCTTGCCATTTTATTTTCTTGTAATTTTAAAATCTTTTTTTTCCGAATTAATTTTCGACAATAATTCCTTCAGATAATCATCTTCTATAAAATTAACCTGCTTTGTTTGTATTGCTTGGGCTAAAACCATTAAGGTTTGTATCGCTTTTTCAGGGTGCGCAGATTTTAATATTGAATATCTTGACACTGCATCCCGGGTCATTTTTGATTTAACTGCAAATTCAATCTGTTGTATCTGTTGAAGAGCTTGTTGTTCTTCGGCGGCTTCATTTTGCGATTGTGCTTGTAATTGAGTTATTCTTTGTTGTCTTAATTGTTCTAGTTCGTCCATTTTTATTCTGAAGCATTAGCAGTTTCAACTATTTTTTCAGTTGCTTCTTTAACAGAAACTGCTGATTTTTCGGATTTAACTTCTTTTGAACCCAATTTTATATATAATGTTCCGGCAACTTTATCTAGAAAAGATTTTCCGGCAGGAGTAATAATCCTGCCTTTTCTGTTGCCTATTTGAGTTTGTTTGATAAACCCTGCTTTCTCCAATTGTTGTAGAATTTTTCGAATAATATTTCCTGAACCCCGTTTAAATCTTTCAGGTTTGTAACCCCTATTTTTTCTTCCGCCATATTTTTGCCTTAATTTAGATACACCAATTGGACCTAATATGTAAACACTCCTTAAAATAGCTGCTGCACGCACATACCACCAATCTTGTCTATATGGGGGTCTTTCCTTATGTACTCCAGTTTTTACGGAGATTGCCCATTCAGGAGGCATAATTGCCCCTACTTTTTGTAATTCAAGCCCGCTTTTTTCGATTAACTGATTAATCTCTACATCATAGATAGTTGCCATTATTTTACACCATTATTTTGTGTTTTATTTAGGTATAGAATTAAGCTCGGCTATATAATACTATCTATTTATTGTATGTAGAAAGCCTGCTTATCAAAAGTTAGTTTAGTAGCAATCAAAACTCCATAGTACCAATTACTATTTAATATGAGATGAGGCATATATTCATTTCATGCATAATGCCCCTTTCTTTATCCATGAATAAGCTACAATTCCATTTTGAAAAACAACTAATTGCCTAACAAAGTCTTTTTTAGGATCATGTTTAGTAACATAATCCGTGTATCTCAATATATTTCCTTTATAATCAAAAACTCCTCCACCCCAAACATGGCCATGACACAATTTTGCATTTAGGCGCAACCATCTTTTGATTCCAAATAGGCCTAATCTTGATGGAGTATATTTTGTTTTAGTACCGTTTGGATTACCAACGGGCCATGAAGTAATATTATTAATCCCTTTATCAATAAGAGTTTTTACTGCTTTTTGGTATTTTATAGAATTATCTACTCCACCGTTCCTAAGCAGTAAAGTTGCTCTTACACCCAAACCATGTTCTTCTATATTATTAACTAGGGTCTTAAAAGCAGGATAATTATTTACACCATAAACTGCTGCTTGCTTTTTTTCATCAGCTTCATGAACCGATATTGCAATATTATTTAGTCCTAATTCTTTCCATTTATCTAAATACTTATTACAAAACAGTTTATTACCGAAAAGGATTCCATTTGTAAACAAGTTTACATTTGGAAAATATGCCCCCTGTTTTGCACATCTATCATATACCTCTAAAGCCCTGGTTAAAGCATCCGGATCACAAGTAGGTTCACCGCTGGAAGTTAAAGACAATGACCAGCCCCCATAACGAGCAGATAATTTTATCGCAGCTTCCAAATTTTTATAATATAATTTGTTTTCTTTCGCTTCTGGTCTTAAATATTTTCCTGCGCAAAATGTGCAGTTTGCATTGCAAGAACCATTTCCAACCAGCGCAGATACACTATATATTTTATTTATACAAGCCATATTTATTCACACTAAAGTTTAAGAGAGTTGTATTAATGATATATATTTCTAACCGCAAATTGTCTTTAGTGTTGTATAAATTGGCAATATTTATATATTCTCAAGAAAAACTAATGTTATGTTAGATTCAGAGATAAGGCAAGAATTGGAGAACAGTTGATAGATATGTCGGAGAAATTGAAAAAAATTTTGGAACAATTTCAACAAGAGTTTTTAGAGGCGGAACAAAGGGTGCATTAAAAATAATATATTGGTCTTCTGTTGAAAAAATCTCTTCATCTATTTTTCAAGAAAAATTAGAACAAAGTATATTCTTTAGTAAAAAGAAAGAAGATTTTTCTGCATTTGATATTTTTCAATACATACCCGTAGAAAATAAGACAAGTGTTGTTTTAGATAAAGAAGAAGACAATGTTGAAGAATTTAACAAGATTATTTTAAATGCTAAAAAGCAGATACTTTTTTTTTCTGGAAATTTATCCTTTATTAATATTGAAGACAAAAATATAAATATGATACATATTTTTGAAAAACTTCTTAACCAAAAAATAAGCTTAAAAATATTATGCCGTGTAGATATTGAAGGGAAAGACAATATAAACCAAATTTTATCACTTAACTTGAAACATGGAAAAGATTTGATAGAGATTAGGCATGATGCACACCCAATTAGGGGAATTATAGTTGACGGAAATTTTATTAGGCTGAAAGAAGTGAAAGAATCAACAGGAAAAATAAATGAATTGAATAAGAAAAAATTTATTTTTTATAATATCTCTGACAAATCATGGGCAGAATGGCTTTCTAAAATCTTTTGGAAAAAGTTTTCAAACTCAATGGATGCAAATAAAAGGATAGGACATTTAAACCAATTGAATCTAAATTAAAATTGAAATAAATTAAAATTAATCTAAAATCAATTTGATATAAACTAAATGCAGTTCTTTGCCTAAATAAGCTGAAAACAAAATTGATAATTAACGCAATAATTGATTTTATGATAATTTGTTTTTTGGAGATTTCAATAAAAAAATTTAAAATAAATAACATTCCCGATGAACCCTGTTTATGGGCTCTGTAGAAAATATGTTGACTTTTTTTTGTTAATATATTAGTTTTAATAACTTCTAACCAAGAACGTTCTTGCAGTTATACTATTTGATACGGATGTTAACTTGAAGTCAACCTCTCATGAAATGAGATTTTCTACAGAGCCCCGTTTAGGGATAGATTTTTAAATAAATTACTCCATATAAATATTATGATTGAAGCATTTATTGCCGCTTTTACGTTAGGCTTAATTTCTGAAATCGCTGATAAAACACAATTAATCATATTAGGATTAGCTATAAAATCTAAATCTCCTTTTAGTGTATTTTCTGGAGCAGTATTGGCTCACGTAGTTATGGATGGAATTGCTATTGCATTGGGAGTTTTTTTTGGTTTTTCATTTTCATCAAATTTAATAAAAAATGGAGTGGGCATTTTATTTCTCTTTTTAGGAATTTGGGCGCTTGTTAAAATTTATTTTAATAAAATTAAGAAAGAAGATAAAGAAATATTAAATAAAACTCCTTTAATAACGTCTTTTTTAATAGTTTTATTTGGTGAATTAGGTGATAAAACGCAAATCGCTTCAGGGTTATTAGCTGCCAAATATTCAGCGCCTGCATCTATTTTTTTAGGCGTTGTTTTAGCGCTCGTGATAATTACTGGAT
>Ga0209541_10008365_pt1 | contig 17063 bp, 18 predicted proteins | sample RifCSPlowO2_01_FD_184027 | JGI IMG/M metagenome (GOLD analysis project Ga0209541, IMG submission 184027) | Groundwater microbial communities from Rifle, Colorado - Rifle CSP2_plank lowO2_0.1 (SPAdes) (version 2) | ecosystem: Environmental > Aquatic > Deep subsurface > Groundwater | place...
GTGCCACTTGGCGCGCACAAAACGATGGTTACACGCGTCCAGACCGGGGACCAATTCAAAAAGACAAACTTCAGCGTCCTGCCACCGGAGATAAAATTAGACCGGGATTTCGGATTCTTCGTGGGCATGTTCCTTGCGGAAGGAAGCATGCCAGGCGATGCCTATGTGAGCATATCGTCTATGAATAAGGAGCGCAAAGCGCCTGTCAGCAGATTCGCCGAATCCATCGGGCTCAAGCCGTCAGAAAACGACGCCGGGATTTCAATCCATTCCAGAAGACTTGTTGAATTCATGAAAAGGCATTGCTACGCGACAGAGAAGACGGGCTTCGGAAAGGGTTCCGGAGCCGTGAGGAAATGCGTTCCAGATTTCTGTTTTTTTGCGCCGGCTGATTTCATTCTGGGGGTTCTCTCGGGGGTGTTTTCCGGCGACGGTTCTTTCGTAAACGCGAAGCCGTCAAAGGGCATGACCAAAGGGAACCTCAAAATAGGGCTGACTACAATCAGCCCTCATCTTGCCCATGGCATTATAGAGTTGCTGTCCCTGACAGGAGTTTTTGCACTTCTCCGGAAGGGTTACTACGTTTACAAAGGAGAGAAACGCGTCAAATACGAAGTGACCGCACTCGGAAACAATGCCAGCAGGCTTCTCGGGAAAATAAAACTGGTCGGGAAGCCCGCGCCGGTTATAGGACGGTTTTCCGAAAAGGACGCTATGGACAGTCTGCCTTGCACCAAGCTTCTTTATGATACTGTACGGGAACTTGGATATTCCGAAAAAAAACACGCAGACTGTAACAGACGCAGGGCATTCGCAGCCATGATGAGAACGGTAAAAAGCAGGGGCAAAATAGGCAGGCGCAAGCTGGAAAGGGCAGCCGCGATGCTTTCGAACGAAGCCGAACTTCAAAAAAACGAAAGAGCCATGGTTAATATACGAAAAATTCTGAAAATACTGGGAAGCAGTATCGTATGGGACGAGGTCATCTCTGCCGAGGAGATGCCATCCGCAGAAAAGTACGTTTACGACCTGTCTGTCGATGGGAACGAAACTTTCATGACCAATAATATTGTCGTTCATAACAGCATGCTTCTTAAATTCGTATCCGACCTGATGCCGCGCGGTCGTTACGTGTCGGGCTCAGGCGTCACCGGCGCTGGCCTCACTGCAACTGTGAGAAAGGATGAGATAATGGGAGGATGGCTGCTTGAGGCGGGAGCGCTTATACTTGCAAATAAGTCTGTGATAGCCATAGACGAGTTTGACAAGATGAGCCGCGACGACCAGATAGCGATGCACGAGGCGATGAGCGTGGAAACGATTAGCATTGCGAAAGCGTCTATTGTTGCCACGCTACCTGCGCAGACCGCTGTGCTGGCGGGCGCGAACCCGAAGCTGAGCCGCTTTGACAGATACACGCCGATAATAGAGCAGATACAGATTCCGGAAACGCTGCTGTCACGGTTTGACCTCAAGTTCGCGCTGCTGGACAGGCCTGACAGGAATGTGGACGAAAGACTGGCAGAGCACATAGCGATGTCGCGGATAACCCCGGAGATGGTGGAGCCGGCGATAGCCAGCAGTCTTCTTAAAAAATACATAGCCTATGCCAAGCAGAAGATAACGAGCGTGGAGCTTACCAAAGAGTCGTCCGACACGCTGAAGGCATTCTATGTGGAGATGCGCAATCCCGCAGGCGCAGGGGAGAACGCGCCTGTTGGGATAACGCTACGCCAGTATGAAGCGCTGCTGCGCTTGGCCGAGGCATCGGCAAAGATAAGTCTCTCGAGCAAAATGTCGGCGCGGGATGCGGAACGCTCGATAAGGCTGATGAAATATTCGCTTTCGCAGCTGGGATGGGACTACGAATCGGGCAAGTTTGACATAGACCTAACCGAGTCGGGTGTGTCCTCCACGAAGAGAAGGAAGATACACGTGATAACGGACATAATAGATTCCCTGCAGAAGAAGATGAAGGATATTCCTCTGGAAGATGTGAAAGCCGCAGCCGAGGAGCAGGGCGTGGCAAACGCCGAGGAGATAATAGACAAAATGAAAGCGGACGGCTCGCTGTTTGAAGTCCGCCACGGCTTCATTAAAAAGGTTTAGGGTGATAGATTCGTATGGAGAACAAAAGGCTGACTGCGGTAAAGTCGTGCATTGCGGACGTGACGAAAGGGAAGTTCGTGAAGCAGGAAGGATTCAACCCGAGCTACATTGTGAGCCCGGACGGCATGAGGCTGTCGCGCGTGAGAATAATGGCCATAGTCGTAGATAAGTTCGTTGCCGAGAGCGGAAAGTTCTCTTCCGTGACGCTGGATGACGGCACAGATACGATTCGCTCCAAGGCTTTTTCGTCGTCCTTCTTCGAGAGCACATCGCACGGCGACGTCGTGGACATCATCGGCAAGGTGAAGGAATATCAGGGCGAGATTTATATAAATCCGGAAGTCGTTGCCAAGCAGGACGACCCGAACGCTGAAATATTGCGGATGGCAGAGTTGCGCGTGCAACGTAAGATTATTGATGAAAAAAGGCGCGTTGTCATAGAGAACCAGAAAAACACGGCCGACGCGGACGAGCTGAAAAAAATAATGCAGGAACGCTATGGCATGGAACCGGAAGAAACGGAGGCAATAATCGTATCGATGCCGTCGGACGAGGAAAAAGAATTGCCGAAGGACGCCCTGCTCAAGATAATAGCGGAAAACGACGCGGGCGATGGGTGCGAGTATGCCACGATAATCGCAAAGTCCGGACTGGGCGAAGACGCGATAGACGCGGTGGTGCAGGAGCTTCTGGACGAAGGCTCGTGCTTTGAACCGAAGCCCGGGCGGATAAAGAAGCTGTGAACTGCCGGCGTTGCGAAAAAGGAACGCAGCGAGAATTCGGGAATTTCATGTGATTTTTATTTTTAAATACAATCACTACGATATACATATGTGCGAACTGCTGTATTGGTAATAATATTGCTCTCCGCAATTTCATCGGCATCGCTCTTCACGGACATCCAATCATTCATCAAAGGAATCGTCTCAGAACCAGCCGCTCACGTAACGTGCGGCGGGACGTGCTTCAACGGCTACACTTTCACGTCCTGCGCCGCCAGCGAGGTATGCGTTTATTCGGATGACAGCGACTACGGCTCGTGCGTCGCCAGCAGCGAGTGCGCGGGAGCGACGACCACGACAGCGCCGTCGTGCACGAATGAATGTTCAGCAGGGGCGGCTTACTGCTCAGGCACAGACGCGATAAGGACGTGCGGCAATTACGATAGCGACTCGTGCCTGGAGTGGGGCAGTGGCGTGTCCTGCCCGTCGGGAGCGACCTGCCAGTACGCGGGCGCGGCTCCTTACTGCTACACGCCCTCCTCGGCGACGACAACGACGTCGTGCATTCCATATACGTATTGTTCTGGTAGTAGCGTCACCCATTGACGATATATTAATACTGGTTAAAGATTTTTCTGCACCTGCCGTTCCTATATTTTTCACGGTCACGTTCACTGTTACATAAACTATATCAGTTTCCTTGAAGCCAAAAGGTATACTAACATTAACAAGCGCTATATCGCTTACAACAAGATCAGGCTTTCCAACCATAATTGTGGTCGTCGTAGGCAACGCGGGAACCGGCGTTGTGCCTCCGATTCCGCCTATCGTCGTTGAGGCAAAGCATCCCAATCCGCCGCCGCTGTCGTATTTGCATGTCGTGCCACCTGTACAAGGCAGGGGATTTCCCCACTCCAAGCAGGAATCAGTATCATAGTTGCCGCACGTCATGTACGCAGAACTTCCTACACAGGTTATTTTTCCGGTTGTTGAGCACTGGTTAGTGCAAGGCGCGGAAGGTATGATGGTTGTGGACGTCGTTCCTGCTGCAAGAGGAACCGTCGTAGTTGTATAAATATACGGGGGCATGGTCGTCGTGGTCGCCCCGCCCGCTACGGTCGTTGTCGTGACAGGCACTGACGGGATTGTAGTCGTCGTTGCCGCCGGGGAAGCAACCGTAGTGGTCGTGACAAACACGCCACTTGGCGCCGTCGTGGTAGTAGTAGAAATTATCACAGAAGGCAGAGTAGTGGTTGTAGGCGCGGGCAATGCCTGCGTAGTCGTCGTAGTGGCAGCGATGCACGAGCCTGTCGCGGCATCGCACACGTTAGAGCAGGTCGTCACGTAATTCGTCACGCACGAGCTTGTGCGCGTAGTATTGTTTCCTATATAACATGGTATTATGTTTCATCGCTGGCTCCTAATGAAAGTTATTCATGGCTCCTTACGCGTAATTTAGAGAGTAGCCTATATGATATTGTGGCTGTTGCGGACATCAGCAATCTAATATCGGAGAGCAATGAAACTAATAATATTCTGATAAAACATTTTGATATATCGGCTCCGCCCTATGTCAAGACGTCTTTAGTTGCACCTGACGTAGCATATGTTGGCGACGCACCTGTTTTGGAAGCCATAGCTAAAAATACAGAGAACGATTCATTGTCAATTCGGATTAATTTGGGGATACGAAATGTCGCCACTAATCAGACTATTAATCAGACAGATTATTACGTCTTGGGTCCCGGAGCTTCGCAATCCAATACCTTTTATAAGGTGACCTTCGTAGGCACGAATGAAACGGATACGGGTGTCGTTGATGTGAACGGTGAACGACAGAAAATAACAAAGGGGACGTTACAGAAATTCGGTAAACTGCCCATTTACATGGACGACGTGTTCTACTTGTCCACGACTGACCAGACGCAGAACTCTGCGACGCTTACTGTAGGCTATCCGGGCGGGAACACTACAACAATGAAAGGCGGAGAGTCCAAAGTTTTCACTTTGGGAGGCAAGGAATTTGTATTTAACAAAACTGGAATTTATATTGCCTATGCAGAATTTTATGACTGGGGATCCTACCCCGTGAAACCCGTATTTTCGGAAACCCCGATAACAAAAATGATACGAGTATATCCTGCGAAACCCATAATAACCACTGTTCCTTCTGCATTGCATGTTGCAGATCCTGCCGCCATTGATATTCTTTTCGACACGACAGACACTATGTCTGCTAGTGTGGGTGAAAATGTAACCATTCGTGGCGTAATAATGAATCTTGGCAGCAATACGACCGAACCGCTTTCTGTGCGTTTGTCATATAACAATGGAACGCATGACAGACTTTTGCAGGCACAGAAAGTTAGTAATCTGACACCTGGAAAAGAGGCCGTTGTATCGGGCTCTGAAATTTTCAAAATGCCCGGCAATTATGTTATAAACCTGACAATCGTGGGAATCTTCACGGACTTTGGATTTATTCCCATGGAAACCATTACTTCGGGGTTTGATTATAATGCAACCAATAACAAGATTAGTAAAATCTTCATGGTGACGGAAGCTCAAACTACCGGAACAGGCCAATCTACCCCATCCACAACTACTGAAAACGGTATAGAAAAAACGCCAGCAGGAACGGAGCAGACAAGCCAGTCGCAGACGTCCATTGTTGATACTGTCGTCAATGGCGTGGGCGAGTTCTTCAATGGAATTGTCGGATTTATACTGGGCGAGTAATTCGTTCTGGTTCAGCAAACCGGCATCATGCACCGTGTGGTAAGCAGACGAAAAGCGAAGCTGTCATACGGCTTTGTGCGCCGTTGTGATGGGCGTTATGAAAGGGGGGCGAAAAACTCAATCGGGCACTGAACGTCCTTGGTGGGTTCGTCTTCGGCTTTATTACGAGGAATTCAAAGATTCCTCGTATACCTAAAGACTTTCCATAGAAAGTCTTTGTTGTACTTGTTTTGGCGTGTTCGCCGACTGTAAATCAAATCGGCTCTGCCAATTTGAAATTTACCGTTTAGTTTCGCCGAAAATATACATCAAGAGCGAGGAGGGATGCGTTTTTACTCATCCATCGTAAGCGTCACCACGGCACTTCCTTCAGCTTAAGAAAGTGGCTTATGATGTTCGCTGACAAATGCACCACGGGCGTTATCAGGAAGAGCACGGCATATATTTCGTAAGGCATGGAAATGATGAGAGTGCTCAGCGCGAGCGAAACGACCAAGAAATCCAACTGGTCAAGTAGCGGCGCCGACGCGCCGCGCGCTATGCCTAACCGACGTTTAATGAATGCGCCCACTATGTCACCGGCAATCGCGCCGAAAGCCAGCAGAAAAGCCAACTCTGCAGTCATTGTGACGAAGTTATCAGGCACATACGGCTGCAGAAGAATTTGCAGCGTTCCGGTAAGCGTGCCGAAAGCAACACCCGTTGCCGAGCCTTCAATTGTTTTCCCGTCACCTAAAAGGCGATTCGCACCCAAAAAGACGTGAAAGTCCAGAGGATGCTTGCCTTTTGAAATCACGGGAAAAGAGTTAGCCGTATACGCGGGCAGAATGAACCAAAGCGCCTGTAGAAGGAATGAAATCATGATTTAGCCTGTCAGGGAAAGTTTTAATTGTTGCAAAAGCAGATAGAAGAATGGGCGAAGCTGCGAAGGAAGAGATTCCGGTGGAAATGATAATGTGGCTCGTCGTCGTCGGCTTCCTAATATATATGGCTGCAACGTATTTCCGTGATTATTTATGAAAAAAGGCTCGTGGTTCATGAATCCCATGATGATGATACTCATGGTAGTGATAGGGTTTGGCATTCTCATGATGCTCTGGGCGAAATTCACCGGCGCATCCGGCCCCATATTTTCGCTCTTTTCAGGCATATCGCTGTTCTGATGGTATATGGAAGTCCCGCAAGAGATGATTATAAGCGTAATCGTGGTGGTGGTAGCGCTTGTCATGCTTTCCGTGTTATTTCCGGACCTGATGAAAACTGCAGTCGCGGAACGGCAGAGCAAGAATGACGTCGTGGTGACGCTCTCTTCGGCACCGCAGATAACCATGAGCAAGACAGGAAGCGGATATGTGTATGACATAAAAACCGTGCTTGGCGGGGAATATAACGGGGATTATCACGAGGGCGCAGCAGTCAGGATGGACGTCGAGGCGTTTGTCACGTTCAAGGGGCAGACGTTGCGCGTGACGATAGAGGGGAAGAATTATTTTTCAATAGCTAAAAATAGTGAAGGCAAAAGCGAATTTTCAATAGAAGCGACAGCTAAAATAATAAGCGATGAACCTCCCATGCATGCCGTCACTAACCCTTACACTGGAGAAATAAAGCAGCGGGAAACGCTGATAATAGGCCCGGTCGCGCTGAAACTGGAGAAGACCGGGAAAAGGCTGTTTGACAAGATTCCCGTGGTCGGCGGCGACATATGCCTTGCATCCTTCGTTGCAAGATGCGGCAAGGATGTGAAGAGCGCGGAACTGCGAGAGTGCGGCGAAGAATATGAATGTAAAAGAGAGCTCAGCATGTGTGGTGGTTCGCTTGACATATCCATTAACGGGATAGAATGCGGCAAGGGCGCTATCGTTACTGCAGTTGTCAAGAGCACCGTTGCCGCGGAATACGGCGAGGAGATATACATAAGCTTCTGGGAAAAGACCGTGGAGCCGTCGTGCGCGGACCATGCGAGAAGCTACAACGAACTGGCAACGACGTGCTACGGCGATTTCCTCGGAGAATACACGATTGATATAGGGTTATTGGGTGACAACGCATGAGCGACGCCTTCTCCGGTCATCTTCTGGAAATCATGGTCGCGATAATGGTAGTCGTAGTATTGATAGTGATAGTCAACAGGAATACCGCGGAAGCGAGCGGCGAAACGGACACGTTCATACGCTCATTCGAGCCGGGAATACTGAAAGGCTCTGTAGGCGAGAAACCACTTTTCACGTGCACCAAAGACGGCGGCGCGTACTCTTACACACTGGATATGGGTGGCGTTTCTCTCATTTCCGAGGAAGAAGAAATAAACTTTCGCGCCCTCGCTGAGTTCACCGGGCCGAAAACCGGGCACTCGCTGATAGCGCTGAGCAAGTCTTCCAGTACGTGGAAGGATAACGATGTTTCATTTGTATACGATGCGCACAACGCAAAAACCGGGCTTTACGCCACTCAGAAATTCGACCCGTCAAAAATCGGAACGCCGAAAATCTTTGCGCGCGTGACGCTGTGGCGGGAGTCCGAATGCGTGAAGAGCAACTTTCCGGTAGATGACGGGACGCACGCCGTGAAAACGAAAAAAGGCGATGCTGCAACGTCCGTGGACGTGCTGAACGCGTGCGCTGCCAGCTATCTCAGCGCATTTGACATACCGGCGACCATACTTAATAACTATGTGTGCAACGAGCAACTCTGCAAGGGATACGATTATGCCACGTGCACGAACCAGGCGCTTTCACTCGGGATGTGTTATTACAATACGGGCTTTGTTGACAAGCAATGCAAAGGCTGCCGGGAAACTGACACATGCTCTTCACTCAATAAAGACCAGTGCGGTTCCTGCGCAGTCGCGGGCAGTTCCTGTGTGTGGGCGGACGACCGATGCATAGACCCGACCAAAGCAAAAGCAATTGAAGTGAAAGCCGACCCGGGAAAAAACCCGATAGAAATAGACGTGTTCCGGTTCTCCAACGACGGCGCCGCTGGCAAGTGCATAGTTCATGCTTCAAACGCAGAATCGCCCTCATTCACGAATCCTTTCGGATTTGACGCAAAAGCGACGTGGACAGTGGAGCCCGGCGGGAAAATAACGAAGACGGGCTCGCTCTGTTCCGGCTTATTGAGCAAGTGCGGCGCGGCGAAGGATTACGTAACGTATACGGGCAATCTTAAAGCCAGCATCAATCCGGATGATAATAAAGAAGCACTGGGCGGCGCACAGTACGGCAACACGGTAAGCGACAAGTGCACGAGCGGCTGCGATTTGCTTTCAATCGCTAATGGCAAGCATACGTGGCAGCCGCGGACGGAATTGCTATGCGCAGACGGCGGATTCTGGCTCACGTGCGACGAAGGGCGGGTAGCGAAAGCGGAAGGCGTGCCTTACGTTTGCGCAAGCGGCTCGTGGTCAAACGCGGAAGCGGGCTCCAGCGACGGCTGACAAGGAAAAGATTAATACCACACGATGCTAATTTGATTATGTCTATTGCCGACGCGGTGGAAAAGCCTGGCGACATATTGTGGGCGCTTATAATAATGGGAATTATTTTTATGATAATGATGAAAGTCTTCGCGCCGGACGCGGATTTTCTGTTCGACAAAATTACGAGCCTGTTCAGGGTGGGATGACGTGAATCATATAGAAGTCGTGGTGAGCATAATCATAATGGTTATTATACTTGTGGCAGTGCTCATGTTTCTTGCGCAGTCCAACGTTGACGTCTGGAGCACGTTCAAGGGTGCGCTTAAATGAGCCAGACCATGGAACTGGTAATGAACGTGGGCATCGGGTTGCTTTTCGTCATCGCCGGCGTGCTGCTTCTGGTTGCCATAATATTCACGGCAAAGCCCTACGACCAGATAACCTTTGCCACGGCCGAGTCGCTGAGAAGCGCCCTTGACGAAGCGTGCTTCTACGGCGACAGGCCAGTGGACGTGAAAGTGGCGCTTCCTGAAACGGGAATGACGTTCCTCTATCAGGCGATGCTCAGTATAATACAGAAAGGCGACCCGAACTATCTCATATATTATGAGCAGTTTCCGGTCGGCGAGGCGATAAGCTGGGAAACCTACTTGAACGGAAAAATAAACGACCGCATCTTCGCGCAGATAAGTGGACCCTCGTTCACATCTGAACAGGCTGCCGCGTTCCGCTCCACAATCACCGCGCCGGGCGGCGCGGCAGTGGACGTGATAATCAACAACGTTGTTCTTGCCACAGGGCTTAACATGCTTACACTGGAAGAGCCCACGGACAAGAAATCTCCTGTCACAGGAGAGCAGAAAGACAGCTACTATGCATTGAACTACCAACCTGATGCACTGGGTAAAACAACGGCAAAATACCTTTCCTGCGGCGAGGGCAACCTGTGTGTAAAGACCAAAAGCGGGATATACGCGTATCCGCTCAAGGAGTGCAAAGAAAAAATCGACTACATACAAATGAAATATGACGGGGGACTTACGCCGGACGATAAATCATTCATAGAGGAGACGCTTGACAAAATTCCGGTAGGAGCAGTACGCGTTGGCGATCTCAAGATACCACAAAAAATTCTCGGTTCGTTGGGCTCTTCCAAGCAGAGCGATTTTTATCTGTTCAGCCCGTGCAAAGCGAACGCCAAAATAAGCATTGGAAAGTGCACGTGCAAACTTGACAGATATCCTGTATACGATTACGAAGACAAAGTGTTCAAACAATCAGGCACTCATGAATTCTGCACGGATAACATACCCGGCACGACGGCAAAAGAGCAGACTTTTGATTGCGCCATAGTAGATATAGGGCGTGATGAAGGGTGCTATACACTAACTCCTCCGGAGGGCGGCATCATGAGCAAACTGACGAACGTCCTGACCGTAGAGCCCGTCAGAAAGCACACGACTATGCTGGCGCCCAATGCGTTCCTGCTTACGACGGAAGACGTGATAAGCGTTTCCAATGAGATAATAAACAAGCTCAAGGATGCCGCGAGCAAGGGCGGCGTATGGCAGTGGCCATGGAGCAGGTAAGCAGGAACCTATTTTTATCTCTCGCAACCATGAATAACCATGAAAGGCATGGTCATGATGCTCGTTGCTATGCTGCTCGTGACGTCAATAATGATAATAGCGGCTTTCAGCCCGATAAACAAGAATGCTGCTGAGGCTGCGAGGACGGCGGCTAAAAGCTACGCCAGCGAGATATCGGGCGCCATAAACGTGATGCAGGCAACGCCGGGTGACGCGTCGTATGAATACCAGAATATGCCTGACGGCAGCTGCGTAATCCGCATAGGCAAAGAGATAACGGTGGACCTTGGAAACAAAGGCTCGGCGTCCATGGGCACAATAGACTCGGCGAAGAACAAAATAATTTTCACTGAGTTCAATTGCGACGACGTGAAAAGCATACGTTTCATGAAGCAAGACGGCGTCATATCGGCAAAGGGTGTGTAGATGGCTGAAACTCCTCTGATGTTCGGCGACGTTCTCTTTCAACTGGTTAGGATGCTCGTATTCCTCATATTCGTCATAGGCATGGCCGTCGCTTTCGTAACCATTTTCCGCGCTTCTGAACTTGACTATGCGGCGAAAGCGGCGCGGGAAGTCGGGGAAACGCTTATGGTGAGCGGGGCGTCGGACGGGCGGGGCGTTCTTGTCATAGAGGAATTGAACAAATATAAAATAGGCGACGAGCCTTTCGCGCGGCACTGCTCTTACGGTTACAAGGCCACCATAAAGACAACAGACGGCAAGCAGAGCTGGGAGTTCGGCATGGAGCCGCAACCGGGCATGGACAACGCACTGAAAGCAACGGAAAAATTTCCTATTGGACTGAAGCACGCAGGCAGCGAATACGTTGAGTACACAGGAAAGATGGAGATAACCGTCCATGAAACTCTCCTAACGCAACTGTCATGCGTCATGGAAATGGCGTACGAAACGGGTGTCAGGCAGACGATGAGGCACACGCTGACCAACCAGGATGCCCATTTTGCCGAGCTATCGGACGTCAAGTCGTCTATGCTTACCGCGTCGTCAATTTATTACGACATGAGATTCGCGCTGAAGAACGGCAAGTTGTGCGCCGTTGACGGCAAGGGCGAGCCGATAAGCATATGCAGAAAGATAAACGCGCCGTTTGGCGGCTTCCATGTGAAGTACAAATACGACGTGAAGGCGGCCGGGAGTGACACGACGTTCGCGGCGATTCCCGTCAAGGAACCAATAAACGCGGCAAGATGCAGTGATATACCGAACGACGTAGTGGCAACGACGAACGATGAAATGAAGACTGTCGCCCTGTGCGTGGACGACAAGGAGCTTGAAATCGTATGAAAGGATTCGCAACATCTTATTTCTGGACAGTCGTTGTAGTGATAGTGGCGCTGGTAGCGCTACTGATAATAATGCTTATGATGATATGCACTCTGTTTCCTTTCTGCCCGTTCGGGCCGGCGCAGGCGGTTTACGCGATAAATTACGTGGACGCGTATAACACGCCTTACACCATAGCAAGCGTGCTTTCACAATATAATTTGGGAGATGCGAAGGGCAATGAGAAGACGCTCATTGATTACGCGTATGAAACGCTGCTGACAGGCGATATGAACGTGGCGGACAAGGAATATCTTGCGGCAAAATTGAAGGATGTGTTGGATAAATATAAGCTCAGCTATTACGAAGTTTTTGTGACGTCGTCAGATGGGCCGCTTCTCCAGTTCGGCAAGACGCTCCAGAAGTGCGGACCGAAGCTGGAAGGCACATGCACTGTCACAACGGGCGGAGCAGTGGACGGCATCCGCGTCGGGACGTGCGATGTCGGGCGGACAGAGATAAACGCGATCGAGAACGGATGCGGGTTCGGGATATTATGCTGCACGACCGTTAGCCAAGATAAATACTACAAATGGCTTGACGAGCATCCGGGTTCCGTGCCCGCCGCCGAGCAGAAGATGGCAGTAGTAAAATGCGGCGCGGACGAAGCCGGAATATGCACAAGAAGCGAGTGCGACTTTGGAGAGATTTCCATAGCGGGCAACTGCAAATACGTCAACGACGGAAAGACGCCCAACTGCTGCTCCACAAATCCGGATGTGCTGAAAAATGCTGGCAAAATCGCGGACGCGGAAATACCGCTTTTCTATGGTGGCAAGGACGGAACTTTGGTGGTGAGAACGAGTGATTAAAGGAGAAGGCGTTACCATACAATCGATATTCCTGGTAATAGCCATGATAGCATTTTCCGGACTACTCGTTGCGCTGATAATATTCAACAGCGGCAGGGACGTGGCTGTGGCGCTGGAGGAACTGAAGCTTTATCACGTGAGGAATGCACTTACTGCAGCGGAGATATCGCAGAACGCGTTCTGGAAAGTAGCTGGGTCGCAGGCGTTGCTTGGCGTGGCAAAGGAATCGGAAACGTGGGACTGGGCGGCTGTTGACCGCGCGTTCGTGGAAGGGCGGTTGGCGGAAGCGGTTAAAAGTATAGACAAACCGAAACCTCTGCAGATAGACCGGTCTGACGTTAATATTGAACACGTGTCTGCAAAATTCGTGATAAGCGACTCGTTGGTTTCGTTGGATGCCGTAGACAAGGTTTCCGCTCTGTTCCTGCAGGCGCACGCGTTTAATGACGTCGTTACGTCCGCTTCAATAAGCACGGTTTTCGGAAAGATGGTGGACATCGGCTCGGCTATCGGCAACGTAGGATTTGCCTTCATGCGTTACGTGCCGGGTATGAGCACGCGGCTAAGCTATGAAAGCACCGCTGAAGCGCTGCTCAACGGTTACGCGTCACGATTCGCGACGCCGGACGTGAAAGTGACGGCGCTGGAAAGCAGCGCTTCGTTGGTTCCGTCGCCCGGCGCAGCCGGGCTGTCGCTGGCTTATACTGTCAAGGCGCTTGTTGAAGAGAAAAAATACGGCAGATATTTCGACGGCACTTCCTTCGTCACGGCACCGATGTACCTTAATGTGAGAACGCAGGGCTCGCAGGACGTGCTAAGCTGCACTTCTTTCAACGGGCTGTTCATGCTGAATACAAATGGCGACGGGCTCTGCTACGCGAATACGCTTTACACATGCGGGCAGGGATGGACGACTGATACGGCGCGCGTAAGCGATTATGCCTGCGCGGGTTATTACTTTTGCGCAAGCAACGAAAAAGATAGCAGCCCGCCGTGCTGCTCGGCGTTCGGCGGCTCACTGCAAAACGTAGAAGAATGCGCGGCTTATGCGAAGAAAGGCGAGTGCGCATTGAAGGACAAAAGCGACAGCACATGCATCGCCTTTTACAAGGAAGGGGACTGCAAGGCGACGCAGACCGTGCAGAGATGCTCGGCGTGATTCGCGGCTTACGAAAAGTATGTAAAGAAAAGGACTCGTCGGGCACGATTCGGTTTTTGGCGGGCGGGTTCGTTTTCAGTCTTTACCCAAAGATTTTCTATGGAAAGTCTTTGTTGCACTTGTTTTGGCGTGTTCGCCGACTGTAAATCAAATCGGCTCTGCCAATTTGAAATTTGCCGTTTAGTTAGGGAATGGTTCACTAACCCGCCATTATCTCATCCGCCCGCCGCATTGATATTCAACGGGAGCTTCTTGCCTTTACTCTTATTTATTCACAGCTTTTTAAGCGCCCGCCATAATTTACTATGATGAAAGGCTCTTCGTTGCCCATGGATTCCGTGGTCATGCTCATCCTGGCCGTGCTCGTACTGAGCGCAGTGGTATTCTTCTTCTTCGGGACGTTCAATCCAAGCACCGACGTAATAAAGGCACAACAGACGATTGCCGCAGTGTGCGTGGAGCTTGCGCAGTACAAATGCGATATCAATATATTCAGCGGTAAAGGAGGAACCGACAGCGATTTCACAGCTGCGCAGAATGCGAAGATGAGCGAGCTTGATTCGGCTTGCGCAGTCACGAAAGCGGCAACCTGCACCGGCACTGGGGACACGAAGCAGAGCTGCATAAACATCTGCTGCCGGATGTTCTGCCCAAGCACTACGACTACGACAAAGCCCTAGGCTTTGTGCAAACTGCCCGCTGGTGAAGGACACACGATGCTGCATGACAGCTTCGCTGTCCAGTTCCTTCGCGTCTTGGTGGCGGGCTTGGTAAAGAGAGGGGAAAGGACTCCCAAGCAATGTTCGGTTTTTGACGGGGCGGGCTCGTTTTCAGTCTTTACTTATTCGCCATTTGGTTGGGGAATGGCACACGAACCCGTTCTTGTCTCTTTCCCGTGACGCACAGCGGTGCGTCAAGTTGGTCAAGGCATGTGATTTTCAGTGTGCGGGTTGTAAAATGAAGGCGTTTATTTAAACAAATCAAAGCCGTGTCATCTTTATATATCAAAAACCACATTTAGAACCATGAAAGGCTCTTCGTTGCCCGTAAACACGATAGTTGTCGTCGCGATTGCCATACTTGTCATGATGGTGATAGGCGGGTTCTTTGCGCTGAACGTCGGGCAGGGCGTGAACGCGATTGAGCTGAACAACGCGATAACGAACGCGTGCAACGTCCTGAAGACGACTTACAACTGCAACGCCGCTTCGCTGGCAAGCGTGGAAATCCAGTTCAAGGAGCCCGGGCAGACGGAAGAAAGCCCGACCTCGCTTGAGCGACTATGCCAGTTGTCCGGACTTGTTGCGAGCGGCGCCGACTTCAACGCCCAGTGCGCCGCGAAGTGCGGGTGCGCGACGGCTTCGGGGGGGACAACAACTACTTTGAGACCTCCTATTGGCAATCCGTTCGGCTAATTAAACGGGAGTGTAAGTATGAAAAAGAGTATCACTATACGTATGAAAAAGAGTATCACTATTTTGAGCGTTGTTATTCTACTAATTATGCCCATTTCTTTCGCTTCGCTTTTTGACGATGCCAGGGGATTTCTGGGCACTGTCTTTTCTGAACCTACGGGGTATGCCGTGAATGACGCCACTGTGACAATAACCGGCAGCGGAACGTTTACCATGAATAGCAAGAAATATGAGATTGGTATACTCGGTCGCCAATATCTCCAGAACGGCGATGGAAATAATCAATATGTCTTTATTAAGATTACGGACGAGGAAACCAACAACGTAGAAACGGGATACATAAGGGCGTTGGAAACCACAAGGTTTCTGGATTTGAGCCTGACGATTACGGAGATAACTTTGTACCCCCCCGTCGTAGATGTCAGTAAGGATGTTATAGACTTGACCATTTCTGTTCCCCGACCCATCTCGTTTCCGGCAGGATACAAATTGGTCAGTTTCGCTGCCACTAAAAATGACTTAAACAAGCTGGCAGCACAGTGCAACTCCAAAGACAAATACATGAAAATAACTGACATGAATACAGGAGAAGTAATCATGAACGGTCCTTCCGCTTCCAAAGGAATGCAATTCGGACATGTATATTGGCTATGGTCGTACAAGTGCGACCTTTCAGTAAACCCGTATCCCGCGGAGTCGTACTCTATGACTTTGTCACCGGGGAGGAATTGGATTGCGGCACCGTTTGAAATCTCGCAACAACAGATAGAGAAGCTATGCGGAAAGGATAATATAGAGCTTAATGTGGAATATCCGCCTGATGGTGCCAACGCTGGTAAACGCTTGCCTGTGGACCGCCCTTCGTATCGTGATAACAGTAAGCTGCTATACTACCAAGACCAACTACGGTATACCGACAAAATGATTCCTTATATGGGATATCTCGTTCAGTATAAGAAAGACGCGTCTAAATGCACAATAACATACAAAAATATTCAAGGCATTACAACCACCACCACACAGACAGCGTCCGGCACGAACGTGCCGCCTGTTCCTGCGATACCGGGCATGAGTTCCGCGATTATAGCCGACGGTGGGAAGGCTTCCATTCCCATTGTGCCGGGAGTGAACGCGATGGGTGTGATTAAGTATGGCACCACTAACCATCTGAAAAATATTTTTGATAGCGGCTATCTCGGGGCGTTTACGGGCAGCTCCGCGAAGGTAATCAAGTATGCTGAAGATAAGCTATGGGGAGGCAGGGACAGCCTTCTGAATACTGTCAGCGTGACGCTCAAAGATGCCAAATCTTCAGAGGATGTTACTACGAAGGAAGATTCCGTTGAGAGAGGGATAATTCCTGTCATATTCCCCGCAACAGCGGCGTTCTCCCTTGAGCTGCCTTCCGGGTTGACGCAATACGCAGTGCTTAGAAGAGGCACCAATTTCTTCACGTCCATAGTCGAGCTGACGAAAACCGACATAAGCACGCTTCTGAAAAGTTGCATACCGGGCAGCGATGAGAAGGGCACGGGCACCTATATCGTGCCTGTTGAGGGCGCCTCTGCAGACAAGCCCTTCGCTGGCATAAATAGCGACGGGAAGCCCTATTTTACAGACACGCTCCAGCCGTACAAGGCATACTTTATAGGCGTGGAAACCGATTCGTCGTCGGTAACGCCCGTGGGCATTACCGGAGCGCCAACCACGGACAGGTATTATAGCACAGGGGAAGGAGACGATATGGGGG
>Ga0209541_10008367_pt1 | contig 17062 bp, 18 predicted proteins | sample RifCSPlowO2_01_FD_184027 | JGI IMG/M metagenome (GOLD analysis project Ga0209541, IMG submission 184027) | Groundwater microbial communities from Rifle, Colorado - Rifle CSP2_plank lowO2_0.1 (SPAdes) (version 2) | ecosystem: Environmental > Aquatic > Deep subsurface > Groundwater | place...
CAAGAATATCCTGCATATAATTGCTAAATCCTTGAATTCCTCGGTAGATATACACTTGCTCAGTTTCTGGCAGTTTTTGAAACCGTTGTTCAAGCTGAGGAAGGGCTTTTTCGAGTCTCTCTTCCTTTTCCTTAATTATACCCATCAGTCGTTTTGGATCGGTTGCACGGAATCTTCTTTCTTTGCCCTGCACTGCCTGAGAAACAAGACCCTTGTCTACCAGCTTTACCAGGCTGTCATAAACATTTCTCCGATGGACTTTCGCTTTGGTGGAGATATCCTGCACTGAAGCATTGCCGAGCATGAGGAGTACTTCATAGACTCTTGCTTCATTCGGGCTCAAGCCGATGTCGCGGAGGATGGATTCGTGCATAGAGACACCTAATAGGTATTGCTGCTTTTCTTTAATCCCAATTCTTTTGTGATCTTATTGTAATAGGTATGATCACCTAAATGGATTTCTTTAAACTCGTCGTTAACAATTTTTATGATAATACACCTCGTTGAAGAACCGATTTTTTTAATGAAAACAATTTTATCTTTTAAGACTGATTTTGAGATAGGTTGGATCTTTCTTTCCTTGACTTGGTTGCACCAGGAAATCAAAGAGTCTTCTACGTTCTTAATAAGTTCCGCGTGGTAATCAAACTGTTTATTGAAGATAATCTGATCCCCAAAAATTTCTCTTAAGCTATGCTTGAGCTCTTCTACATTCATCTTTTACCTCCTCAGCAAAATTAAGAAGAACGGGGGCATTTTCAGTTTTGTATTCTTCTCCAAGTTTCTTGATTGTCTGCGAAAAAGAGGACATTTTACTATAGATATACTTTTTTGAGAATGTAATGAGAAGAAGTTCTTTTGTTATATGATTTATTTTAATAATTTTCTTATCTTTTGGCATGTCTTTAATTATCTGTGTCTTTTTGTAAAGAGAAAACGAATCTAATAATTCCCCCTGTACTTGAAGATGATATTGAAAAACAATGTTTCTGAGTTCTTTTTGATCCTCATGTTGAAAAATTTGATTGATAACCCACTGGTAGGTAAATACTATTTCGTCAAAATCTTCTCTTTTTATTTCGGGGTGTATTGTTTTTGAAAAATTGGCAATAGAATAGTGTAAGGCGGATAAGGAGAGCGGTTTTTGTAAATCTTTTTCAGTGATACCAACAAGGTGTTTTTTTCCTTTATGATAAGATCTCCTTCGTCTTGAAATAATAAAGATGTCAATATCCTTATACTTTTCAGCGTACAAAAACGAGCCGGAAATAAATGCCGGCTTGTTGATTTCCTTCAATATTTTTTTTGCCTCTTCTACTCGCTTAGGAATCATATGATCTCCCGTGATATAAAATTCTTCTCTCAACAGAGACAGGGCGTCAACTTTCTTGGAAATAGTAGCATACAGGTAGGTCTGTTCTGTTTTAGTCATTTTTTCCTTGCTGAGCCATTTGTTGATCAGCTGAACCTGCCGTTCGGTAAATAAGTGGGGCACAAACTGCTCACGATGTTCCACGATAGTTTTACATATTTTTTCATTCATATATATGTACAAGTATAGATTTGTATTTAAATGTTCTTATTTTTATGACATTTACAGTGGTTGTTGGCGGGGATAGAGCAGTACATAGCGCAGTACTTCTTCTTATATCTTTCTATTTTGGTGGTAATTACCACCGCAATAATATAAATAGAAAGGGCATGATTTAGTTACTATTTGAAAGTTAAAAGAGATGAGGTAAACACGAACATGAACATTCAACCAGAAGCACAGGAATTAACGACCCCTTTTCACAAACACTATGAATCATATTGCGCAGCAGGCGTCACTGATGTAGGAACTATGTTAAGCCTTAGCAGGCAGGGCGTTGATATGGGCTTATTTAGCAAAGTCGGTTTTCGCGCCGAAACTGAAGAAGAACGTGCGACCCTTGTCGAACTGGTAAACGAGGGTATTGATGGACGTACTGCAACTGAACTTGGAACTTATAATCGTAATCTTCATGGAAATGCAAAAGGTATGCGAACAGTAAAAAAGATCCTTTATGGTCAACGAGGCTATCCTGAATTTGACACAATGGGATATACACTCTCACATTTGTTGCTCGGAAAAAAAGATGACCAGATACCAGAAAGATGGAATTGGGATCTTGAAGTTTCGGTAAAGGCAAAAACATTAGATCCTATCGCCGTAGCTCTTGTTACTGTTTTTGATAGGGTGATTGAGGAAAAAGGAAGAAAACAGGTTGGCCGTCATATCAAGCGACTTCTCCGTCGGCAGGAAGAGAATTTTTATGATACTAAATTAGAAAGAGGCATAAAAAATCATCATCTCCTTTATGCCTATCAACTTCTGATAACAAGAGGAGTAGATGCGTTTGAAAAAGAATATGTAACCAGTCCATATCAACAGCCTGAATTTAGAGATGTACTTAGTGAAGCAAGATTATTCCAAGAACAGGTGAAACCATGACCCCCAAACAAAAATTCACAACAGCTCTTATCGCATTAGCTTTAGCAACCCTGTCAAAATCAGCAATCGCCGACTTCTACGACGGAGCTCGCGGCCCAAGCAGAGCACAAGTGCACTATACTACACAAAGTTCCGACAAACACAGCATCGCCCTAAAATATTTTGGAGATCATCTGTTTGCTGTGGGCGTCGGTAATGCAAACGCACAAGGACCAACCGGTTACTTCGGTGGCCTCGGATTAATCCTTGAAGGACTCGAACGAATAAAAGCAATTCCTGTTCTTGGCTATGGCCTCTCACCTGACGGAACACAAGGCACAGCAGTCGGTGTTGTGCAGGCAACGGTTTTCGTAGATCAAGATGGCACATTTTTGCTTGACCCAAGATATGTTGTTGCTGTTCCAGCGCATGGAAATCAACAGCACACACCCCAACAAACGCTTGGTCTCACCGCAAGTGCAGGAAATACACAGTGCAGAATCGGTGCTGATGTAACCTATCCCCTGAGGCAACAGCCAACACTTGATGCACTGGTCCGTTACGATATCGATGCAAAAACTCACACCAGCTGGGTGCAGTTTGGCATTGGCCAATCAGGTGCGCAGTTGCAGGTGAGGGGGAATTTTTAATTCACAACTCTTCAATCTGTTTAAGTGCATATTCCCATAAGGCTCCATGCAGCCAGTTGCGGTGAACAAGAACAAATTTGATGTCCTGAACCATGTCCTCTTTGGTTATCTTTTTTCTTTTGTAGAGTAGGAGAAGAAGATAAAAACTGGGTTTTATGCTGATACCTATTTTTTTCTGAGTAGCAATACGAATCGCATGGATATCATCACTGAGTGCAGAACAATGCTTTTCGATGGCAAGCGAAAAAACTTCAGTTTCAGCATTTTCGAGATTCAGGGGCAAGAGTTTTTTCGGCTTCTCTTTTCTCAGTGATATTCTTTGGAGTGCTGCCGCCTTGAGACCAAGAAAATCATCATAACTGGCAAATGCTGCAATTTCTTCTTCAACAGCAGGAGTGATGTAAAGCGTGTACTCTTTGAGAACAAGCTGAAAATGGGAAGAGCAACCAAGAGAAAGCAGTGCCCCTGTATCAGCGACGAACATCATGCAACACATCCTCGATCCATTGCTTGCCAAAACTAAGATCTTGGATTTCCTCGTGACTGAGCACCTTGCGGAGTTTTGATTCAGAAAGCTCTCCTTGGAGCCACAATTCGGCAGCGATCTTCTTAAGACGTTCTTTTTCTTTTTTTTCTTGCAAGTACCGCATCAATGCTTCTTTGATAAGCTCAGTTCTTGTTTTATACTCTTGCTCGGCTTCTTCGTCTACCTGTCGAATGAGTTCTGGATCCATCCGCAGGGAAAACTGTGTTGTTTCATTCATAACCCATTGTATACCCATTGGGATATATAAAGATTGCGGTCGTTTACTGAAAAAGGTGATGCGAAGACCACTAAAACTGCTTCTTTCCCAAGGAGGACGATTTTTTGTATTTTTTCTGGTTTTTCAGACCGCTGAAGAAATTAATAATGGACCAATCCCGTTCTGTTTTATGAACAAAAAGGACCGAAGGCATAGTGGCAGAGTAACACCGCGAACAACTTTGGAGTTAAAATACCAAGAAATTATCCAACAAGTACTTGAACCTCAAGAATATTGGGACGATTGGTTGGATTATCGTGATGGATTGAGATATTGCAAAGACCGAACAAAAATACGGCACATCCCGCTCCGAGATGACCAGGATAACGTGATTGCACGATATAATGCTAAAAATAAACGATTAGTGCGAAGAAGAAAACTGCGCAAGAGAAGACAGCTATTTAAGAATCTTCCTTACTTCTGCTCTGCCCTCCCACAACCTTTATAAATTTCAGTATGCGCCTTGCTCGTGAGGGGGAATATGGGCGAATCAAACAAAATAAACAAAATCTGCGAACGCATTCGCATTGTCACTGACCACGAAACACTGGAAGGCATTAAGCTCCCCAGCAAGGAAAAAGGAGTCATCTTCATCAAGCTGGACAGCGGATATAATGTTGGTGTGAAAGAGGAAACCATCAAGCGCATCGATATCACAGGACAACTCCATCCTGACGCAGGTGATGAAGGAGAAACAGGATCCTCACAAGACGTCAAGCATAATCCTAAGCTTCCCACGATTGCAATTCTTCATACCGGGGGAACCATCGCAAGCAAAGTAGACTATCGCACCGGCGGCGTCATTGCACGATTTGCTCCGGAAGAACTTTTAGCCATGTTTCCTGAGCTCTCAAAAATCTGCAGTATTACTTCACGTCTGCTCAGCAATATGTTCTCTGAAGACATGCGTTTTGCTCACTATAAAATCATGGCGCACGCGATTGCATCAGAAATCCAGCAGGGTGTGAAAGGCATTATTCTCACCCACGGCACTGATACGCTTCATTACACTGCAGCAGCATTAAGTTTTATGCTGGAAAATCTTTCGGTTCCGGTTCTTCTGGTCGGTGCGCAACGTTCATCAGACCGCGGAAGCAGCGATGCAGGATCCAACCTTATTGCAGCAGCTCATTTTATTGCAAAAACCGATTTCCGCGGTGTTGCAATCTGTATGCATAAAAATCCCTCTGATAAACAGTGCGTTATTCTTCCTGCAACCAAAACACGAAAAATGCACACCTCACGAAGAGACGCATTTCAAGCAATCAACACCAAACCCTATGCGTTTGTTGATTATGAAAAAGGAACGATTGAAAAGCTTGCACCGTTTCCGCTTCCTTCAGAAAAGAAACTTGCTGTTCGAGAACACTTTGAAGAAACCGTGGGTATCATCACCTGTCATCCGAACATGTTTCCTGAAGCCTTTGCCTATTACCGAAAAGAAAATTATAAGGGACTTGTTATTGAAGGAACAGGGCTCGGTCAGGCTCCAGTCGGCGTTCCCAACAAAGAATGTGCAATTCACAACCAGATTTTAGAAGAAATCAGAAAGCTTGTTGAAAGCGGTTGTGTCGTGGTGATGGTCAGTCAATGCATCTATGGCCGTGTCCACATGCATGTCTACAGCAATGCTATTGATCTGCTGAAAGTAGGCGTGATTCCTGCTGAAGACATGACCACAGAAACTGCCTTCATTAAACTCGCCTGGCTTTTAGGAAATTATCCTGTCGAACAAGCAAGAAAACTCTTTGAACAAAACCTCAGAGGTGAAATCAGCGAGCGCACACCGTATGAAGAACATTTTGCTCCTGACTTTTCCTAATGATTCTTATCAATCATGCTGACCTCTTATGACACCGCATCAAGAACATCTGAACCATCACCATCTTGACTACCATCATCTCGGCTTAATGATGGGCCTGGAAATTCACCAGCAGCTGGAAGGAAAAAAGCTGTTTTGCAATTGTCCTACTCAAATTAGAAGAGACAAGCCTCATTTTGAAGTGCGGAGAAGACTGCGGATCAGCGCAGGCGAGATGGGTGCTGTTGATGTTGCAGCAGAACATGAGCAGAAAAAGAGCAAATATTTTCTCTATCAAGGGTACCAAGATACCACCTGTCTTCTTGAGCTTGATGAACAGCCTCCTGGAAAAGTCAATCCTGATTCCCTGCGTGTTGCGATCCAAGTTGCAACGCTCCTCAACTGCAAAATTGTTGATGTCATTCAATTTATGAGAAAAACCGTGATTGATGGTTCGAACACCAGCGGTTTTCAGCGCACGGCACTGATAGGAACCAACGGCCATATTACTGTAAATCACAAAAAAATAGGCATTGCAACCGTCTGTTTAGAAGAAGATGCTTGTCAAGCGATCGAACGCGATAAGGAACGTGATGTGTACAATCTCTCTCGTCTCGGAATTCCCTTGATTGAGATTGCAACCACGCCAGAAATTCACATGCCTGAAGAATGTAAAGAAGCTGCATTAAAAATTGGCATGATCCTGCGCAGTGTTGAAGGCCTCAAGCGTGGGATTGGTTCGATACGCCAGGATGTTAATATTTCTATTGCAGGAGGAGCGCGGACTGAGGTGAAGGGATTTCAAGACGTGCAGTCCATTCCTACGGTTGTCAAATATGAGATCGATCGCCAAAAGAAAATGCTGGAGCAAGGCGAAGTCATTGAACGAACCGTGCGCAAAGCAGAGGAAGATGGAACAACGACTTTTTTACGGCCCATGCCAGGTGCTGCACGGATGTATCCAGAGACAGACGTTGCTTTTGTCTATCCCATTCTGACTGATGTTACCCATATAGAACTCCTTGAAGAAAAAGCTGAGAAATTACAGAAGCTCGGCTTGGGAAAAGATCTGGCAAATGCTGTTACCAAAATGGGCAAGGCTGACAAAGTTGTTGAATTAGTCCAGCGCTACAAGAACGTGAAAGCGTCTTTTATTGCAGAGACCTTTGTTTCAACGCCCACAACCATTAAACGGAAAGAAAAGATTGATGTGGAACCCACTGATGCACAGTTTGAAGAAATTATTGCTGCGCTGGATCAAGGAAAAATTGCAAAGGATTCGGTGTATAATCTCTTGTGTGATTTGGGAAGGAAAGGAACGATGAACTTTGACAAATACATGCTTCTTTCTGATGAAACCATCAACCACGAGCTTGAAGCCATTCTGAAAGAATCCCAAGGACTTGCTTTTAACGCCATCCTTGGCAAAGCAATGGGAAAACTCAAGGGCAAAGCAGATGCGCAGAAGGTAATTGAGCTTTTAAAGCAGTTAACCAGCTGATGTATAATGATGCTCCATCCGAGTTTGTTTTAAATTTTTCATTTTCTTTTTACTTTCTCTTTCAACCACAACCACTTGCTCACCCACAGCATGCCTTCGTCAGCGAGGTAAAACGGTGTTGAGAACGGGCTTTCGTTTTGATCATACACTTCGAGAAAGGTTTGGTGTTTCTCTATAAGTTTGCTGTACTGCTCGAGATGCACTCGAAAACGTTTTTGGTCATATTTCTTCAGCACATCGAGATAACATAATCCGAGATGCATCCAGATGCTGTTCGTTTCATAATTTTTTACCAGCAATTCAGAAAAGAACCACTGTTCATCTTTTTCTCGTTGCGCCGTATACTTGAGAGGCCAAGGTGCTGTTAATCCCGTTCGTTCCATTGCTTCAACACAGCTTCTTAATTTCTTTGTGTCAGAACAGACGCCTGTCCAAAACGGAAACACCTGTGCATCACCCACAACGATTGCTCTTTTGTTCAGATCATCATAAAAATACGTTCCATTCCAAAACGTGTGTTCAATATGCTTTTGCAGTTTTTTGTTGTTCCAAGGAATGGTGAGCTTTAATCGTCTGCACGTTTCACCTAAGAAATACACCATACAGTTGTCATAACATGAAGATCTTCGTTTTGCGTAGTCCCGCATTCCTGAAAAAACACGATCTGCACGAACAAGTCCGGTATGAGAATCAACAACCTTCTGATAATACTCCTTTATCCTTTCTTCAAAGAATGTTCTGTTTTCCTCAACGAGAAACGATGCTTGTGCAGCATTAATACGGTGTAAGAACCACGGGAGCGAATCGCTTGCAAACGAAAAGCAATCAATCGGAACTCCTGATGGTGTGATGGTGGTCGTGATCGTGTTCGCTTTTTTGAAAGCGTTAAGTGCATATCGTACGGTCAAAACAACCTTCTCTCGATATCCTAACTGCACCAGTGCCTCCGCACAGATTCCAAAATCACGTGTCCAGAACTCTGCGAAGTTGCGCGTGCTTGTTTGGAAGTATCTTCCATTCCAGCAATTCTGAATAATGGCACGTGCAATCTGTTCAGGAGTTCCCTGGTATAGTCTAAACCCCCTGTATTTTGCTTTCCATGAAGCAAGGAAGATGCGGAGGCCTTCACGAAGGTGAGTCAGCGTTAGCATAGCACAGAAGAGAGGCAAACAGCTTTATATGTTTAGTCCGTCAACTTTAAAAAGACCATCAAACCGAAAGGGTGCATGGCAAGTTCCAAGCTCTCCAAGTGGAATCTGAAAGACCTTCTCAAAAAACCCGGAGATGCAGATCATGAAATCACCAAGCTTCTTGATCTTGTCAAAAAAATTGAATCATATCAACCCCAATTCACTCCTTCTGTTTCTGTTGAAACCTTCAAAACTATGATTCAGCTTATCGAACAGCTTGCTTTAGAATCCGAATGTGTCAAATTATACAGCCAGCTCTGGTTTGCAGAAGATATGCAAAATCAACAAGCTCTTGCGCTCAAATCAAAACTGGAAACCTTAGGAACTGACATGGAAAATCGTTTGTTATTTTTTAGCCAAACCTGGAAGCGATTTCCTGAAAAAGATGCAGAACGCCTCATCAAAGCGCTCCCGCAGTATGCATACTATCTCAGAAAATTACACCAGTACAAAAAATACATGCTGAGCAACGAAGAAGAACGCATCATCAACATTAAGGATCTTACCGGTTCCAACACGGTGGTGACGGTCTACGAAATGCTCACTTCAGGATTCACTTTTGACTTCAACGGAAAAAAAATTACACAGGAAGAACTCTTTCATTACGCACGTGATCCTGATCCTAAAAAGCGTGAAGGAGCGTATAAGGCACTCTATGCTGTTTTTCAAGAACACAGCGCCCTGCTTGGAGAAATCTACAAAGCGTTAGCGCTGGATTGGAACAAGGAATTTGTTGAACTCAGAAAATATTCCTCATCTATTGCCGTGCGGAACTTCGGCCATGACATCCAGGACAGCACCGTGGAAACGCTCCTCAACGTCTGTAAAAAAAATCAGAAGCTCTTTCAAAACTATTTTGAGATCAAATCAAAAAAATATAAGATTCCCTTCAATCGCTATCATCTCTATGCTCCGCCCAAAATGTCGCCATTCAAGATGGCCTATCCTGATGCAGTGAAGCTTGTTTTAGATGCGTATCAATCCTTTTCTCCTGTTTTCAGAACTGGTGCTGAAAAAATCCTTCACGAGCATCATATAGATAGTGAAGTGCGTAAAAACAAATCAACCGGAGCGTTTTGTGCAGGAGAAAGCCCTGCCATTACCCCTTATATTCTCCTGAGTTACACCGGAGACTTGCACAGTATCAATACGCTTGCCCATGAACTAGGTCATGGCATTCATCATCTGTTGTCGTCAAAACAAAATGTCTTGTATGTCAGTGCAGTGCTTCCCTTGGCAGAGACTGCTTCGATCTTTGGAGAACTGCTCTTGATGGATCACGTCAAAAAACTGAATCCAAAACTTGCACAAGAACTCCTTGTTCTTGAGTTGGATGGCTTTTATGGATCTATTGGAAGGCAGGCAGGGTTTGTCGCATTTGAAAAAGAAGCACATCGGATGGTGCTTGAACATGCTTCAACTGAAGATCTTGCAAAGCAGTATTCCAAGATGCTGAAACAGCATTTTGGTAACATGGAAATTCCTGATTGCTTCCGGTGGGAGTGGCTATACATCAACCACATCTTCACGGTTCCCTTTTATTGCTATGCCTACAGCTTTGGAAATCTGCTCGCACTTTCCTTGTATGCGCAATACAAGAAGCACACAGGAAAAGAACGGGACCAAATTGTTGACAAGATTATTCATCTCCTTTCCCAAGGAAGCAATGCTTCTCCTGAACAGCTCGTTGCAGATATCGGTTTTGATATTACTCAAGAAAGCTTCTGGCAGGCAGGATTTGATGTGATTAAAGAGATGGTGGAAGCATTACAGGACTAACTCATTACAGGACTCATCACAAACGGAAGGGTTTTTATATCTCTTCTTTATCCCCTTGCCTATGTTACCCGTTCCTCACGATCACCCCGCCGCAGCGATGTTCAGGGCAGTAAGCCGTGAACCACTTGTTCGCAACTATTTAGGTCGCCTTTTTCTTCATCATCATGATACCTACCAGCATAGCTCTCGCGTGGGTATCTTAAGCGTGTACCTTGGTTGTGTGAACCGCGTTCCTGAAGACCATCTTCGTCTTTTAGCGTATGCCGGAGCATTGCATGACGTTGGAAAATTGCATCTTCCTGCTGTATTACTCAATAAACCTGGTGAGTTGAATGAAGAGGATATGGCACAACTCAGACATCATCCCCGTTTTGGTTTTCTTGAGCTGAGTTTTTTTGATCCTGAGTTATGGGGCATCATGAATATCAACTGGACGGGTATCCTCGCCAGAATTTCTTAACGATTGACTATTCTGCTAAAGCAGAGGGCCGGTCTCGAGATCCACGTGTTACACTTCTTGCTCAAATGGTTGCAGTAGCCGATATGTTTGACGGCCTGCGCAACAAACGAGCATACAAACCGGCCTATGCTCTTGCTGAGACTGAAGAAAAAATGCGAAAACAATTTACGGGTGATCATCAGTTTATTGATCAGCTTGTTCGACCTTCTTTCAACTAAAAACTACGCCGCAGCTCGGATTACCACATAAGAACCTAGGTTCTTATCATCTCCTAACTGGGATTTTCTCGCTAACGCTCGAAAATCAGACTACGAAAACTACGCCGCGACCCGGACCCACAAAAACGCTTCTGCGTTTTTGGGGCGTCAAAAATCGAAGATTTTTGACTGTTTGAACCGAGATATACTCACTTCGCTCTGCTCGTTCGTAATCTCGTTTCAAATCTCCACAGACGAATTCATTGTGCTGCGTTGCAGCTTTCATGTACGCCGCAGCTCGGATTTGAACCGAGACATCCTTTCGGAAACCGGTTCTCGCGAATCAACATTCGTTGATGTTCGAGACCAGCGCAATACCGGGTTATGCGACTGCGGCAAATTTATTTGACGCAGTCGCGGCCAGAAATGGAACATTTCAGTGCATGCGACTGCGGCAATGTTATTATGGTATTACTATAAACGGACCTGATGAGATTTGAACTCACGAGAACCAACTTACTGCTCAAGCAACCGTATTGCTTGGTAGGAGGTTGGTGCCCTATCTGCCCTGCCCCATCTTGGCTCTCCAAAGGGAACATCCAGGCTAGGCGACAGGTCCGTGCTTACTGATAGGCCTAAAAAGAGTACTTTTAAATATTTTCGCCTTTCTTGAGGCTCTATGCCCATCCCGTACACCCTCAAGCACCTTCTGCAAGACTTTGTTGTAGAAGAGCTTTCGCTCATGCCTGAACAAGCAGAAGGTCCGTATACCTATGGGAAGCTCAAAAAACACAACCTCACTACGCTTCAAGCAATCCAAATCCTTTCCAAAGGAACGCGCATCCGCCTCAAGGATTTTGGCTATGCAGGAAATAAGGACAAGAAAGCTATCACTACTCAGCTTATTTCTGTAAAAATCAGATATCCTGACCAGCTTGAGCGCCTGCAAAAATTTCAAGATCCTCGTATAGACCTTACTTTTGTAGGGAAAGGAAATGAGCATATCCGGCTCGGTCGATTAGAAGGAAACCAATTTTGTATTATTGTGCGAAACCTGGATCATCAGCCATGCATGTTTACTAAAATCCCCAACCTTTTTGGCCCTCAACGTTTTTCACAGAACAATGCTCAGATTGGGCGTTTCATTGTCAAAAAGCAATTTGCTGATGCAGCAAAACTGATGGACGATCCTGCGGTGCAACGGTTTCTTGCAAAGCATCCTGACGAACCGATCGCAGCAATACAGTGTCTGCCTAAGCGTTTGATGGCTTTGTATGTGCATGCCTATCAATCGCTTTTATTTAATGAGATGGTGCACACGTATCTCAAGTGGCATTCGTTTGCTGATGTTGAAAATGTCGAGCTTCCTTTGATTGGTTTTGGGATGGATGAGCTTGCTGATGCAAGCGTCAAAAAAATGGTTGATGCAGTTCTGCAGAAAGAAGGCATAAGCGAGCGTGATTTTATTATCCGCCAGATTCCTGAGTTAAGTGCAGAGGGAGGTTCTCGATCGTTGTTCTTGGAAGTGAAAAATCTTGTGGTAAGCGAGCTCGAAGATGACGAGTGTTTTCCCGGGAAAAAGAAATGTGTACTCTCGTTTACCCTGTCAAAAGGCTGTTATGCTACGGTTGTGATTGATTTCCTTTTTAATACAGAACCAACGGTGTCGGAAGCAGAAGGGTGCATGTGTCCTTGATTTGCACGCTATCTTTAATCGAGAATACTTCTGATCTGCTCAAAGATCTCTTCGGGGCTTCCTGATGCATCAATATCTTGAAGAAGACTCTTCTTTTTATAATACTCAATCAACGGTGCTGTTTCTTTCTTATACGTTGCAAGCCTTTGTTTAACAACCTCTGGTTTCTGATCATCGCGCTTGTACAGTTCTCCTCCCTCCTTATCGCATTTTCCAGAAACTTTGGGAGGAATATTGAATTCATGAAACATCATTCCGCAGGTTCTGCACGTTAATCTTCCTCCAATGCGCTGGAGGATAATCTTTTCAGGAGCAGTAAAGTTGAGAACGTGATCAATCGTAATGGTGCTTTTGCTCAGCGCATCTGCTTGGGGTATGGTTCTTGGAAATCCGTCCAAAACAAAACCCTTTTTGCAGTCTTTTTGCTTGATGCGGTCTTTGAGCATACTGATGGTGATCTCATCCGGGACGAGTTTTCCGGAATCCATAAACGTTTTTGCTTGTTTTCCAAGGGCTGTTTCTTTTTTGAGATGCTCGCGAAACATATCTCCTGTTGAAATGTGGGGGAGTTTGTATTGCTGAGCAATCTTTTTTGCCATGGTTCCTTTTCCTGTTCCTGGCGGCCCCAACAAGATGATATTCATGTTTTTCCCCTTTATCCTGCTTCTATCTCCATCTTCTCATCCAAGATATCCCATCGGTTCGTATCCTTTCGTTTCAGCTTTCCATGATTCTACCAGTTTTTTGGTAATACTAATCATCTGTTCCTGAACTCCACCTTTTTTTATCCATGCTTCATACACGGTTTGAATGAACTCTGTTTCTTTTTTCTCAGAGGGATCAAGACTGATGAGATTTGCCTGCCGTGCAAAAATCATGAGTTTCTTAAACAAGTCAAGCATACGGTCTTTTTCTTCATCAGTAAACATTTTACACTCTTCAAGATCAATAACCTTCGTTTCAGGCTGGAGAATCGCATTCAACTGCATGGCAAGATGCTCGAGTTTTTCTTCAATCTTTTTTCGCACCGTACGCAACGGATGCTTGCCGTCGCTCGCATCTTCAATTTCAAAGTAGGTGTCAAGCTCTTCAAAAGAAGGAAGGCTGTACTTTTTCTGGACTTTTTCGTATTCTTTCTTGAAGTCGTGGTCTTCTTTTTCCTTTTTATCTTCCTTTTCTGCCATATTTTTACAACCTTCCCTGTTAACAATCATAAATAAAATAAGCCTCTGGCGAGAGTTGCACTCGCGACCTCCTGATTGCTTCTCAGCGTTCATACTTCAGCTTAAAGCTTGTGCTTAAGCTGTTCAAGCTGCTACAAGTCAGGTGCAATAGCTACTATGCTACAGAGGCGTATCTCTCGGTTTTAAGACTTTCATTTATAAAGGTTGTGGGGTGCCCAGGTGCTCTTCCGCACCTTCTTACTATCTCTTAATACCCTTTCACTTGGTACCCGAATGGCTTGTAGAAGATCTCGGATTCTGCTCCAAAGTGTTTGAGTTCAAGGAATTGCTTCAAGAAGCGCTGGACAAAATAGGTGTCATTTCTTGCCTGGTTCTTGACCATATCCTTTCTTCGAGCCCAGATACGATGAACATACAGATCTCGAATATGTTTCAGGAACCAATGTTCTGCCCACTCGCCTTTGGGGTCAATAATCACATCTGTTTCAATAACAATTTGGATTTCTCCTTTATACGCTCTGACTTTTCTTCCTTCCCACATCAATTCTTTTTCTTTCAAGAATCGGCAGTGGGCGGTAATATCCATCTGAATTTTATAGAACGGGCTCCTTTCATGTTTTTTGAAGGTTCTCCACCAAAACCAGACTGAGCTGTTTTCCCGCGGATTGCTTGTTTCTTTCATCATATAAAAATTTTCCATATACCGCATAAACTTTCGTTTGATGTATCCTTTGTCAACCAGCACTTCAATCAGTGATCGATAGAAATCTTTCAAGACAAAGGTTCCTAAATACTTTACTTCAGTGTGTAAAGCTTCCACACGAATTGCCTTGGAATGTTCAAGACCCATCGAAATGAAGGGGTTTCTTTGATTTAAAAAGATTCTGCTTTACTTTTCTAAATAAGAGATGGGTCGGGTCGTATTGAAAAGTTCGTAGAGCAGAGCTTTCAACCTAGCCAAGAGATTGTTGGCAAGTATTTTAGTGGTAACTTCTGCTCTCCTTCCCTTTGCGGTATAAGCTTTCAATGCATTCTTCCTTTTCTTGCTCATTTGCGGACAGAGGCGATACTTCGAATGCCCTGTTCCTCCAGCCATTCATGGAAAAGTTCTGATTCGCCTTTCTTGTCATAAACAAAAGTTGTTGGTTTTTCCCTCACTTTTTTCCACAGTGACTGAAGCATTTTAAGTTCGTCTTTTCGCAAAAGACGAAGTTCCCAGCCAAGAATAAACTGTTTCCATATCAATAGCTCTAATCTAGCAAATCCTCGACGAGAAAACGATCACATTACTCGCTTTATGTAATAAGGGCTTGCTCTTTTTGTTTGTAAGTCAATCATATCAGCTGTTGCCACACTTCGTACGTTTTCGAGCTATGTTTATGCCGAAATTGGGGCAAGCCCAATTTGTGGAATTGGTTCCTCAACAAATTTATACCTCTTTTCCAATCTACTGCCATTGTGGGTACCTTCCCAACCCCCTCTGTTTTGGGGATATAAAACAAGGTGGGGAAACCAACTATATTAACTTTTCAATAACGCCAGGAGTCGAAGTTCTTGAAGCAGTCGTTGTGCGCTCCTTTCTTGTTTTCACAGAATTTACAGAATTCATCGTAGTGGTTATTAACATCGTCGTTGCCAAGTCTGCAGTTTTTGCTGAATTCCAAGATTGATTTGTCCCTACCTGACTTGATCCTGCACTCGTCTCCGTCAGTACCCCATATCAGGTATCCATCCTTGGTAACATTCATAGACTTGTCAGACCGGCTCCGCGGTTTCGACTCACCGGGTTTCAATGTAAAGGTCGTGCTTATCCACCCCTGCCTGTTCGCAGTATAGGTAAACAAAACCTCGCTGAAAATTGCTTTAGGGTTAGGAATACTGCACCGAGTTCCACTCATCGACCTATGTTTCTGTAGCTCATTCGTCTTCACAGATTCCTGTAGCGTATTCGCCCATAAAGCTAAATACCTTCCATCCCACCCTTTCTTGTTTTTCCTTCCCTCCCTGTTGGCATGCCAATTACTATTTCTATTTTTAAATTCTACATAAGGAACTTTCAAGGTGAGTCCAACACCAGGATCATTAATATAAAGAACTTGTTGCTCATCATTATAACCAATAACGAGTTCGTAATGAGACTGTATATGAATAATAACTGGTATTCCGTTACGAACGTAATACATAAACTCGTTAAAACGTTCTTCAGAAACTAAACCCGTATTCGCGTCAAAATTTGAAGACACACTTGTCACATTAAAATGTAATTCCTCCCTTAGATACTCCTTGAGAACACCCTGATGAGTTTCCTCATACGCTTTTGGCCAGATACAATCTTTCACATCTGTTTTTTCTGGATGGGCTTTTTTATAGGCAGGAACTCGTTGACAAAGTCTTTGACCGATTATTATTTGAGTTTTATCAGTATGCTTACCCAACAACTTCAAAGCCATTTCAATATTAGTGGGGGCACATAGATTTTGAGCGATGTTGGTCGATTGCTTTATTGGTTGAAGTAAACAATGACCATCAAAACAGCTAAAACCAGGTTCACACTCATTAATCAACATATAACCTCGCTTATTAACACAAGTCTCACCCCTTTTCCTTGACTGTGCGTTGGCCTGAGGAGGAGGTTGCTGTCCTTTAACACATCGACCAATCGAACACCAAAAACCCTGCGCACAATCCCACGGTTCATCACACTGAATATCAGGACCACCGCGAGGATTACAACTAAAACTAACATCCCGCTCAACACGATTACTACCTCGGCACACCAAACCACGTTCACACTCATCATTGTATTGACAAGCCCCACCCTGCTTTACATTAACCAATAAACCGGTAATCTCACTTGAACCAGAAAAACCACCAAACTCCAAAAACACACCCATCATGATCAAAGCAACTAACAAAACCAAAAGAAATCTATCACTGCGAGTATTTAATACCATAATTAATAGATTGGGTTTATATATTTAAAAAGATTCTGTTTAAAACTCCGAGAAGAAAGCGGCCAAAGCAAACGTTTTTATAGGATTATCAAATTCACCAGCCAATGTTTGCCTTTACCCACCTGATCCTAGCCTGGCTTCTCGGCAAAGCCATGGAACGCAGTCGAAAAGAACGCCTCTCCTACCTTGATTGGGCTTTCTTGTTAGGCGGTTCGCTTGTTCCTGATCTCGACCATCTTCCTGGCTTGTTAGGTTTTGATGCGATTACTAATTTTCATCGAACCGTAACGCACAGCCTGGTCTTTGTGTTTGTTGTAGGACTCGTTGTCTATCTTGTTTCGTCATGGTATCAAAAACACTATCCTGTGCTCAGTAAACTTCGACCTCGACACTTT
>Ga0209541_10008368_pt1 | contig 17062 bp, 13 predicted proteins | sample RifCSPlowO2_01_FD_184027 | JGI IMG/M metagenome (GOLD analysis project Ga0209541, IMG submission 184027) | Groundwater microbial communities from Rifle, Colorado - Rifle CSP2_plank lowO2_0.1 (SPAdes) (version 2) | ecosystem: Environmental > Aquatic > Deep subsurface > Groundwater | place...
AAAGCATAAGGAACAATGAATCGGTATAGACTGAGTGCCCATAAAAACTGAATGGTATTACTGCAAGATAAAAGATGGATAAGTAGGCCGTAGGGGTGTCGTAGTCTAATTCGGTTATCTTTTTCAACATAAACATGCTTGTTAAAAGGCTAAGCGAAGAAATGAGAATTCCAACAAAAAGTGGTGGTATAAGAGAAAGCTTGGAAAAGATATAAATCAAGGAAGGATATAGAGGGAAAAAGGCAAAGTCGGACCGATGATAGCCGTTTGTTGCGATATTGAGAAAATGTCTACCGTCGAAATTGGCCCAAATCCAAGCTAAATACGGAGCATCTGGCGCGTTCTGTTTTCCAATATAACCAAGGTCGAGCTTAACAAAGAGGGTTCCTAGTAGTGCGAAGGAGATAAATAGCAGTCGTGAAAGTGTGAAGTAAGCTAAGATTTTTTTATCCATTCTTTTTTCAATTCTAAAAACTGTCCGGAGATTATTGATCTTCTTATATTAGACATTAGAGTATTTATAAAGTAAATGTTGTGGATGGTTGTAAGTCTTGGTCCGAGCATCTCCTGACTTGAAATGAGGTGGTGCACATAGGCTGTAGAGAAATTAGTACAGGTGTAGCATTTACAAATTTTACTGATTGGTTTTTTTGTTTCTTTGAAGATTCTCTTGGTTATGTCGACTTTAAATTTATTCTGACTGTTCCCTCCGTCTTCTGGATATATAAAGACCATTCCGGACCGGGCCTGGCGGGTTACAGAAGTGTTATCAAAAGTGTCAACTCCTCTTTCTACTGCTTCAAGCACTCCTTCTGGCCCTCCGCCCAGTCCCAAGGCGTGGACAGGTTTGTTATCTGGTAGAAGATCGGTAACCGTATCAAGAGTATGGGTGGTTATTTTTGGATTACTACCTATTGATTCCCCTCCCATTGCAATTCCGGGAAAGTTCATGCTTAGAACAAACCGCAGCGATTCCCTCCTTAGATTCCTGTCAGTATCTCCCTGGACTATCCCATATAAAGCTTGGTGTTTTCCTTTTCTATTTAACTTTTCCCAAGTCTTATATGATCTTTCTTCCCATAAAATAGTTCTCCTAAAGGCTTCTTTTTTCTGTTTATCCGAATAAAGAGATCCTAATGGTTGGTCGAAAGCCATGATAATGTCTGCGCCTAAAACTTTTTGAATCTCCATGGATTTTTCAGGAGTTAGGAGGTGTTTAGACCCGTCGATGTGTGAGGCAAACACTGCGCCTTCGTCGGTAATCTTTACTACCCTCCCTTCAGTATCTGCAGTGCCCTTATTCTTTGGGGTCCAGAGGAAAGATACTTGGTATCCTCCGCTGTCTGTTATTGTGGGACCTTCCCATTTCATAAACGGGGCAAACCCGCCAAAATTTTTGATGGTTTTTATTCCGGGTTTAAGATAGAGGTGGTATGTATTTGCAAGAACTACCTGGGATCCTGTATTTAATATCTCTTCTGGAGTTAAAGTTTTTACTGTTGCGCGAGTTGCGACGGGAGAAAAAGCGGGGGTTTTAATTTCTCCGTGGGGTGTTGCAATAACTCCTGCCCGAGCTCTGGTTTTTTTGTCAGTCCTTTCAACCTTAAAAGAAAAATTCATACAGAGCTAGTAGGCTTGGGCGAAGAGCCATTTGTGAGTGGCTTTATTCCCACAGTGAACACACGTGCCCTCTTCCTCTTCTGCGTCTAAAGGCAAACAGCGAGTTGAAGCTTTAGTTTCTTCTTTGATTTCTGCTTCGCACTCTTCGTTTTCGCACCAGAATGCTCTTATAAATCCCCTAGGGCCTGTCATTATTTCTTTAAATTTTTCGTATGAAGTAGCTTCTCGTGTGTTTTCTTCCAAGAATTTTAGGGCTCGATTGTATAAGTTTTCTTGAATGTTGTCCAAAAGTTTGGGTATTTCCTTGCTTACTTCAGAAATAGGAACTTCGAGTTTTTCAAGAGTATCTCGTCTAACAACGGTCACCGATCCTGTTTGTCTCTCTTTTGGGCCTAATTCAATTCTCAGAGGCACACCCCTTAGCTCCCATTTGTTAATCTTGAAACCTAAACTTTCGTCATCTCTCGTGTCAACTTTGGCTCTGATGGCGTCTACTCTTAAGAGGTCTGACAGTTTGTTGGCTGAGGACAGGATTTCTGGCTCATCCCCAACCGGGATAATAACCACTTGGATTGGGGCTACGCGCGGCGGAAGTATGAGCCCATTATCGTCGCCATGGGCCATAAGGAGTCCTCCGATAGAACGAGTAGATAGTCCCCAGCTGGTTTGCCAAGCATATTTTGTTTCCCCATCTTTATCCTGGAATTTAATGTCAAAGGCTTTTGAGAAATTTTGCCCCAGGTCATGAGAGGTACAGCTTTGCAAGGCTTTGCCTTCAGGCATTAATGTTTCGTAGGTGTATGTAACATCTGCGCCTGCGAATTTTTCGCTTTCTGATTTTTTGCCGACATAACCGGGGAGCGCTAAAAAGTCTTTGTAAATTTTACTGTACATTTCTATTGCCCATTTTTGGAGTTCCACCGCCTCCTCGTGTGTACCATGTGCTGTGTGTCCTTCCTGCCATAGAAATTCGGTTGTTCTTAAAAATAGGTAGGTCCTTTTTTCCCAGCGCACGACATTGTTCCATTGATTTATAAGAATAGGGAGATCGCGCCAGGAGTGTACCCATTTGGCGTAAGCGTCATACATTATGGTTTCTGAAGTTGGACGAACAATTAGCTTTTCTTTTAGCTCTTCTCCGCCGCCGATTGTGACAACTGCAAGTTCAGGAGAAAACCCTTCTACGTGCTTTTTTTCTTTAGAAAGGAAGGACTCGGGGATAAACAAAGGGAAGTAGGCATTCTCTACCCCTTTTTCTTTTATCTTCTCGTCCATGGTTCTTTGGATAAGCTCCCAGATTCGGTAACCATAAGGTCTGAAGATCATTGTTCCCTTGGCGGGACCATAGTCTGCTAACTCTGCTTCCAGAACTACACGGTTGTACCAAACTGACAGGTCAACTGATTTCTTAGTTAAGTTTTTTTCGTATGCCATTATTTTTTCTGTTAAAACATTTTACCACCGATTGGTACATCCATGGTTGGACACAACAACACCACATCTCCGTTTTCATCGGGTACACCTAATGTTAGTGCTTCGGAAATAAAGGGGCCGATTTGCTTGGGTGGAAAGTTAATCACCACCATTACAAGTCTGTTTAATAGCTGGTCTTTTGTATAATGTTTCACTATTTGCACTGAGGATTTTTTAGTTCCTATTTCTGGGCCAAAGTCTATTACCAACTTGTAAGCGGGCTTTCGGGCCTCAGGAAAGTCTTGCACATCAATAATTTTCCCCACGCGAATATCTACCTTCTCAAAGTCTTGATATTGAATTATGTCCCCCATATACAAAAAGTCCTTCCTAAAACACTTAAATTAAATGCTTTAGCAAGGACTCTTGGCTTCAGGGAAGTTTACCCTGAGTTTACCGAAGGGTGGTACCACCTTACTTTCTCCCACTTTGCTTATGCTTCGTGGGACTTGTTTTGAGAGGTTCTTCCGCCAGTCGGCGGACTTTCCCTCTAAGCTCCTGGGCGGGAAACCCATTCAACGCTTTTCCAAACTATACTTTATTTAAAGATATGATGCAACTCCCTTAGGGTTGTAGCATCAAGGCTGGAATTGTAGTATTTGTTTAGTGAGACGGAACATTCTTCCTTTAATTTTTATAACCGGGGTCGGTTTGGTTGGAGTAAAGGCTCTTTTTCACCCCGGTTTGTTCTCCGCGTTTGATATTTGGCACCAGGTTGCTAGGCTATACCATTACCAACAGGCTTTTGCTGACGGGCAGTTTCCGCCTTATTGGATAGGGACTTTGGCACACGGGTTAGGTTATCCACTTTTCTTCTTCTCTTATCCTCTACCTTGGATTTTGGGGCTGCCGTTTTTATCGTTAGGCTTCGATATTTTCACAACAATTAAGATCTTGTTTGGTCTTTCCTATGTTTTATCGGGTGTTTGCATGTATTTCTTTGTGAAAGATTTTTTACGGAGCTCATGGGCTTCGCTTCTTGTCGCGGTAGTTTATCTTTGGGCGCCATATCGGTTTTTAACTATTTATGTTTACGGAGCAATGGGCGGTTCTTTCGTTTTTGTTTTTATCCCGATATTTCTGTGGGGTGTTTGGAAATTAAGACAATTTAAGTCGCGGAAATTTGGATTAGTCTTAACAAGCACAGGGATCGCGGGGCTTATTTTGTCTCATCTTATGACCTTGCCTTCATTGCTTCCGTTATTTTTGTTGTTTATCGTGGGAGTGTTTTTAAGTGTTACGACGACGGAGAGAAAGGGGTTTCTAATTTGGCTTTTGGGAAGTTTGATGTTGGGGGTTGGTTTGTCTTCCTTTTATCTTCTCCCTGCGATCGCTTACAGCAGATTAACTCAGGTAAGTAGTGGGGTCTTTAGTCAACTTTATAAGGAAGGCTTTCCTACTTTGAGCCAACTTATTTACTCCAGGTGGGGGTATGGGTTATATGGCGATTCGGTTAAAGAGTCTACTTTTTCTTTACAAATAGGAATAGCTCAATGGATTGCTGCGGTACTGGCCGGTATATCTTTACTGTCCATTCCGCCTCGTCGCCTAATCAGTCAAGTGAAGACTAATCGTGTTTTAACTTTTCTGATTGTCTTTCTCGTGGGATTTTCAATATCTATATTCTTCATGCTTGATGTTTCGCGCCCTGTTTGGGCATTTGTCGTTAGATTTATAAGTTTAGATTATCCAACAATGTTTATGACTTCTGCCGTATTTTGTTCTTCGGTTTTGGGGGGACTGGTGTTTTTGCTACTTAAGAAACCTTACAATTTCTTGTTTCTGGTCTTTATTATCTTGACTGCTCTTTACACAAATAGAAACCATCTACGGGTTAATATGTACACCCATTTTTCCATTTCGGATTATGTGGGTGCCGAAACTACAACTAATTCGTTTCATGAATACCTGCCGAAACTTGCGGATTTGCGGTTATTCGGTGGTCAGCAAGTTTCGGCAGTAGAACCTGCAGAAATAGTAGTTGAAGACCTTCGGCAGAATACTAAGGCTTTAACTTTCTCGGTTGTTTTGACAGAGGAAACACAGTTGACGGTTAAGCATTTTGTTTTTCCGGGGATTGTTCTATATGTAGATAACATAAAAAGGTCTTTTGGCGCGGATGAAACGGGTAGAATTCAGTTTAGTGCTCTGGTAGGCAGGCATAATATACGTGTAGAGTTTGGAGATACAGGCTTAGTTAAATTTGGTAAATTTGCAACTTTTGCATCCCTTTTATTGTTAGTTTACATTTGGAGAAGTAAACGATATGCGTAAGTCTAAAGTAGTTGCTGTAATGCCTGCTTATAATGCGGCAAAGACCATCAAAAAGACCGTTCTTGACATACCACGCGGGTCTGTTGATAAGATTTTGGTTGTTGATGATGGATCATACGATAACACTGTTAAGGTAGCAAAAGGGATGGGACTAGAGGTAGTTGTTCACCCTCAGAACAGGGGGTATGGGGGAAACCAAAAAACTTGTTACACGCTTGCGCTTTCCCAGGGAGCAACGGTCGTGGTTATGATACATCCCGATTATCAGTATGACAGTAGCCTTACAAAGGAATTGGTTCGGCCAATTTTAGAAGGGCGTAGCGACGTGATGTTGGGTTCTAGAATTCGCACTCGTGAAGAAGTACTAAGAGGTGGTATGCCAGTTTGGAAGTATCTCGGGAATAGGTTCTTAACTTTTCTTGAAAACTTAGTACTAGGACAAAACTTATCTGAATATCATACGGGGTTTAGGGCGTTTAGCGGTTCTATACTTCGAGCTTTGCCTTTTCATAAATACTCAGATGATTTTGTTTTCGATCAGCAAATACTTTTTGGGGCAATTGCTGCTCGCGCCCGAGTGGGCGAAATTCCTGTTCCGGTCCGATATTTTCCCGAGGCATCTTCTATAAATCCACTGCGTTCGGTTATCTATGGAGTTTCGATTCTCCGTGATCTTTTTATATATATAGTTTCGAGCGGGAAAGCGTTTTTAAAATGAGTTTAAGGATTTTAATAGTGATTTTTATCATCGGACTGTTGGTCCGTTTTTTGTACTTTCCCCAAAATGTTTACTTCGCCTACGACCAGGCCCGAGATTCCTACACTGCTTTGGATGTTCTGGAGGGAGATTTTAAAGTTGTAGGGCCTCCGTCTGCTGCTAGTGATAAGTTGTTTGCTGGTCCTTTGGTATTTTACATTTACGCCCCTATTTACTGGTTAGGGAACCATAACCCCGAGGTGGTATCTGGTTTTTTCCGGGTTTTTAATGCACTCGGAGTTTTTGTGGTGTTTTTTATAGCAAAAATTTTGTTCAACCGATTTGTTGGGTTGGTGTCTGCACTTTTGTTTGCAATTTCGTACGAGCAGTCTCAGTACTCATTATTTATAAGTCATCAGCCATTAGCCGTTGTTCCTGTCTTATTACTCTACCTTGGTTTGGCTTTGTTGTTTTTTAAAAAGGAGAAGCGCGGTCTTATTTTTGTTGCTATTGGGTGGGGTTTGGCTTTGCAGTTTCACTATGTCTATCTTTTGCTTGGTTTGGGAATTCTTTTTTTGATGATTTTATTCAGAAAAAATTTGCCTATTTTAAAATCAAGAGATCTGCTCGGTTCTTTGGCGGTTTTTATTTTGATAGTTGGTACCTATATCTTGTCTGAGATAAAGTTTGATTTCAGAATTATTAGAGCACTTATTTTCGGTTCAGCCAGTTCTAATTTTCATCCTGGGTCGATAATCTTTGTTGTCAATCGCTTCTTACACGATACTTTTTGGGCGGATTATTCTTTTACATTTATTACGGCAGTGGTCTTACTTTTTGCTTGTTTAAAACTTTATTTTTCTGGGGGTCGACAGAAATTGTTTTTTCTTTTGGTTTGGTTGTTCTTGGGAACCTTACCTTATCTTTTGAGCGGTACACCTAGTTATTACTATAGTGCCGGGGCATCGGTAAGTCTTATCTTGCTGGCAGGTTACTTATTAGGAGAGATTTACAAGAAAAAACCGGTCTTCGCTGTCTTTGGCGCTGGCGTAGTTATTTTTAACAACTTGTTTTTGGTTTCTACCGTTAATCCAAAGGGGCTAAATTCTGATATGGTGATTCAACCAGGTATGCTTCTGTCTTCAGAGAAACAAGCCTTGGATTACATATACAAAAGTGCAGGCGACAAACCTTTTGCCGTTGGCAGTTTAACAATTCCGTACAGCATAAATACTACGTGGAATTATTTGTTTGAGTGGTATGGCAGGCAGAAGTATAACTATTTGCCTGTTTGGGTAGGTCCGGTTGCTCAGGGTTACCCTGGTAGTATTCCGGTTTCTAACGTCCGGTCTGATTTGCCGACCTTACAATTTTTGATAGTTGAGCCAACTGTGGGAATAGATAGTTACACTTTGCAGAAGTTTTTCCGTGAAGAAAACTATTTTACCCGCATCGAAGAAGAGAAGGCTTTTGGGACTATTACTGTTCAGAGGAGGCAAAGGATTTAGTTTGGTGGTAATTGAGGGTAGTTCAGCCTCTATGCCAGGGGGCATTGATCATCCCGCATTTTTTGTATTTATAAACTTTTCCTGTTTGAGGGTTTATTGCCCCGCAGGGGCAGGGGTCGTTGCGGCCAATAGTTTTTGTGGCTGTGTTCTCGGTTAGATTGCCGTAAGGGTTTTTGTCTATTAGTCCCTCTTTGTCTGTCGTGTCTTCATTTGTGACGGCACGGGAAATATCAATTGTTGGTTGTTGTATTCCTACAGGAACAATTCTAAATACCCTTCTTGCTAGACTTGTGTCTATATCGCTCATCAGTTTGTCAAACAGTTGAAATGCTTCGTTTTTAAATTCTACAACCGGATCTTTTTGTCCATACCCTCTTAAACCCACTCCCTCTCGAAGATCATCAAGGTTTGTAAGGTGCTCCACCCAAAGATCATCTATTGCTGAGCGATAAGCAAACCTCTCGACTTGCCTCATATTTTCAGGTCTTATTTGCTCTTCTCTCTGTTTATATGCTTGTTCTAACAGTCCATGGAGGTTTTGTGTTACTTTTTCTTTGTCTCCAAGGTTTTCGAGCTGATCGACAAGTTGCTTATAGGAATTGTCGTCCATGGGAACAGTTTCCACAAACGCAGACGCTATTTCTCCAAAGTTTGGTTTTTCGCCCAGACTAAAAGTGGAGACAACAACAACCTCCAGTTGGTTTTTGAGTTTTTCTAGTACTTCTTTTTTGAGGTTTTCTTGCTCCAATACCTGGCGGCGCAATTTATAGATTATTTCTCTTTGTTGGTTGGCAACATCGTCGTATTCGACAACTCTTTTTCTACTCTCAAAATGAAATGATTCTACTTTGGACTGTGCTTGTTCTATTGCTCTGGAAATAAGTCTGTTTTCAATCGGTTGGTCTTCGGGAATTTGCAGAGTTGTCATTAGGGACGCTATTTTTTCACCCCCGAAAATTCGCATAAGATCATCCTCTAGGGATAGGAAAAATCGTGTTGATCCGGGGTCTCCAAGGCGACCAGACCGTCCTCTTAACTGATTGTCAATTCTTCTTGATTCGTGACGTTCTGTACCAATGACATGTAGTCCTCCGGACTTAATTACCTTCTCGTGTTGCTTTTCCCACTCTTTGTATTCTTTTGTTTCTTTATATTTTTGGGGATCCTTACCCGCTTTTAATTCTGGTTGCGCTCCTCCTAAAATTATGTCTACTCCTCGACCTGCCATGTTGGTTGCAACGGTGACACTACCGGGTTTGCCGGCCTCTGCGATAATTAGTGCTTCTCTTTCATGGTTTTTTGCATTTAGCATGTTGTGGGGGATTTTCTTACGCGTCAGGAGGGTTGCCACTATTTCGTTTTTCTCGATAGATGTGGTGCCTACCAGTACGGGTTGTCCTTTTCCCCGTGCTTCTTCGATTTCGTCTGCAATTGCTTCGTATTTTGCCTGAACAGTTTTGTAAATAAGATCTGAATGGTCTTTTCTTGTTATGGGTTTATAGGTAGGAACCGCAATAACATCAAGGCCGTAGATTTTGTGGAATTCCTCTGCTTCTGTTGCGGCGGTTCCGGTCATACCACTTAGTCGCTCATACATTCTAAAATAGTTTTGAAAGGAAATTGTTGCGAGCGTTTTTGATTCTTGCTGGATTGTGACTCCTTCTTTTGCTTCTATTGCTTGATGGAGGCCGTCGCTCCAACGCCTACCAAACATTAGCCTTCCTGTAAACTCGTCTACGATTATTACCTGGTTATCTTTTACGACATAGTCACGATCTATCAGATAAAGAGACGTTGCTCTTAGTGCGTTTTCTATGTGGTGGATTATTTCGAAATCTTTTTCGTATAAGTTACTGACCCCGAGAATTTTTTCGATTTTTACTATTCCTTCTTCTGTGAGAGTTGCTGTTTTTAATTTCTCATCGATTGTGTAGTCTGTATCGGGAGAAAGAAGTTTTATGTATTCTGCGAATTTGTAATACTTATCTGTAGCTTGGGCGTCTGGCGCGGAAATTATAAGAGGGGTTCTTGCTTCATCAATTAAAACCGAATCTACCTCGTCGACAATTGCAAAGTAGTGTCCTCTTTGGACCATCTCTTCCAGGGAAGAAACCATGTTGTCCCGTAGGTAATCGAATCCGAATTCGTTGTTGGTTCCGTAGACAATGTCTGCCTGGTAGGCAGTTTTTCTCTCAACTGGTTTTAAGTGCGCGAGTCTCTCGTCACCGTGCGAGTCGTCTCTGTAGTCTGGATCGAAAACAAAGGATTTGCCTTCCTGGATGATAATCCCAACAGACAATCCGAGGATATGAAAGGCAGGACCGTTCCACCCAGCGTCACGACGAGCGAGGTAGTCGTTAACCGTTACTGCGTGCACACCTTTTCCTGTCAGACTATGAAGATAGAGAGGTAATATGGCAGAAAGAGTTTTTCCTTCACCAGTTTTTTGCTCTGCAATTTTTCCTTCCGATAAAGCAATACCTGCCATTATCTGAACATCATATGGTCGTTTTGCTATCGTTTGCCAAATTGCTTCTCGACCAGCGGCAAACACTTCAGGGAGTAGAGATTCTAATTTTTCCCCTTTCTTGAGGCGTTCCCTGAAAGTCTTGGTCTTTTTGGAGAAGTCGGTAAGTTTTAACTTGTTGGCGTCTTTTCCAAGGGAGTTAACTTGGTCGACGAGGCCCGTAAGTCGATCTACTTCTTGTTTGTTTGTGTTGAAAAATCCAAAGAGTGTACCAAGCATGGAGACGTAGCGTAAGTATACCAGAGGGTGAGGCTGAAATACGACCCGATGGGTAGATTGGGGCGATATATCGGACCCTCGCTAGTTTGAATTTTGAATAGCAGTCGTAGCACCAGTTTGACAATTTTTGTTCACTTTTGATTAAGAAGGATATATCTTTAGTTTATTGAGTGGCAGATGAAGATTATGTTCGCTTCGGGAGTAACAGCAGTCATTGCTGGAAAAACTTCTGATAGTTTGTTTTTAAATTCCTCCGCGTCCTTTTTTTCTATATAGGAATAGAGGTGGTTGAAGGCAGCAATGGAGTCAGCTTTCAGGTGCCTTTGAACATTTTTAATAAACTCTTTGGTGCGAAAAGCTTCTGGAATATCTCCACCTTTATAAACATCTACTAAAATCAAATCAAATTTTTCAGGAGACTTTTTAATCCAGAAAATAGCGTCTGCTATTACAACTGTTAAGTTGCTAACTTCTCCCAATCTGAGATATTTTCTCCCTAAATCTACCATGTGGGGATCTATGTCTATACCAACTTTCCTAACCCCAGGCCAGTACTCTTCAACTAATTCGGCAACCGATCCTCCGCCCAATCCTAAGATTAATATGCTTTTTATTTCTGGCCTCAGTTTTTTGATTTTCTTTAACGCAGACTTCCAGACTCTTTTGACGAGCCAACCACTCTGAGAAATTCCGCCGACTAGTAATCTTGTACCTTCTAAGGTTTTTATGACTTTGATTTTTCCGTTGTACGGACTTTCGACTTCCTCAATTGTGTTAACCAGTTTCCACATACTCATAAGATTACAGGATGGCAGAAAAATAGTGAATAGGCTTTTGGGGGTGTAATATCTAAATTGTGACACGGCCACTAGCAGAAGAATTGAGACCCCAAAAGCTGGAGGAGTTTGTGGGGCAGGAGCATATTGTTGGTAGTGAGGCGATTTTGCCTAAACTATTGAAAAATGCGAAAGATTCAGGACGATTCCCTTCTTTAATCCTCTGGGGACCTCCGGGGACAGGCAAGACAACTTTAGCCAGAATCTTGGCAGCGGAACTTGGTTTAAACTTCCATGAGTTTTCGGCGGTTAATGCTTCGACCAAAGACATACAGGCTGTCTTGTCAAAAGAACACAAGAAAGGTAGTAATCAACTAGAATTCTCCTCCGTAGACAGTGCACTTGTCGGAGAAAGTAAACCACCATTGGTTTTTATTGATGAGATTCATCGATTTAATAAAGCTCAACAGGATAAGTTGTTACCCCACATTGAGCGAGGGGATTTGATTTTTATTGGGGCAACGACTGAGAATCCTTCATTTGAAGTTATTGGACCGCTATTATCCAGAACGAGAGTATTGGTCTTAAATCAACATGCACTAGGCGACTTGGAAAAGATTGTCGCGCGGGCAGCAAAGCACCTGGGCGTGATATTGAATACGGATGCACATGATTTTCTTTTGGAGTCTGCAAATGGCGACGCGAGGGTTTTATTAAACGTTCTCGAGATTGCGGCTCAACTCGGAGGTAAAAAACTAACTTTACCTGAGATAGAAGAGGCAATGCAGAAAAGACAGTTGTCTTTTGATCTTCAAGGCGAAGAATACTACAACACAATTTCAGCGTTACATAAGTCAATTCGTGGGTCGGATCCCGATGCTTCAATTTATTGGCTTGCGAGGATGCTTGAGGCTGGACAAGATCCGTTATATATTGCCAGACGGTTAGTTCGTGCGGCAGCAGAGGATATAGGACTCGCGGATCCACAGGCTTTAGTTTTGGCAAATTCTGCCTTTGAGGCCTGCGATAAGATCGGCATGCCGGAATGTAATGTCATTTTGGCAGAACTTGTTGCGTATCTTGCGCGAGCTCCTAAATCTAATGCTGTTTATATTGCCTATGGCGAGGCAAAGGAGGATGTTTTGAAACATGGCAATCTTCCTGTGCCTTTGCATATACGAAATGCACCAACAAAACTTATGAAGGAGATTGGGTATGGCAAGGATTATGATTACCACCACAGTATAGAGGGTGAGAAAAAAGAAGGGGTGGATTATCTACCAGAGAAATTAAAAGACAGGAGGTATATTTCCTCAAAAATCAAAAAGGCTTAGTAAGAATATATCCTACTTGTACTTGGTCAAAATTATTTTTAATCATGTTTTTCCAGGACTGGCTTCCGTGCTCGACCATTGAATAAATGTTTTTAACATTCAGGTTGAGGGCTTTGTTAATCCTATGGTTTATCAGCGCAGTTTGATAACCTTTGCCTCTGTAATCTTCCATAGTGCCAGTTGCGTGAAGGTATGCAAAGCTCCCATCTCTTGAGTAGAACATTCCAGCACCGGAGACGGGAATCTGATCCTCGTATATAAGATAGAACTCAGAACATAGGTCTGCGAAATGATTATCTTGTATTCCATCTAATGTTTTTCTGCACATTTCGAAATAACTCTCATTGCCTGGGAAATCAGCAAAAGTTGAGAACATAATTTTTTTGTAGTCCTCGTAATTTTCGGGATTTACTTCTATAATCACAGGTTTGGTTTCAATGCGCTTGCGGTTTTTAACATCTAGAATCATCCAAGTATCTCTGGTGTCTAAACTAAAACCTTTCTTTACGGCTTCTTCTAAGATTCCAGAGGCCTGCTGGCTTTGTTGTAAGTAAACTGCAGGGGTTTTTCCTTTAGCCTGGTGGGTGCCGATTATTTTCTCAAAATCAACTTGCTCACTAAGTGGAAGGGCGTAGTTGGAGTAAATGCTTGGGTCACGATAATTGAAAAAGAATCTTATTCCGTTTTGATCAAAAATTTCATCAAAGAGTAATCCTACGCCCCAAGTTGCGGTTAAATCCCAAACAGTTTTGAATTTTTCTTCACGGGTCATTTTTCTATTTTGTCTTTGCCCATGTATGGGTGGAGGACTTCGGGGATCACAACTGATCCGTCTTCCTGTTGATTATTTTCCAAAATTGCTATTGGGGCGCGAGACGCGGCAAAGAGTGTCCCGTTAAGCATGTGGACATATTTTGTCTCGTCCCCGTCTCTAAACTTTATATTTAGATTCCTTGCTTGGTAATCTGTAGTATTTGATGTGGAAGTTACTTCTCCCCAATCGTTGCGCCCGGGCATCCAGGCTTCAAGGTCATATTTTTGGGTTGCTTGGGACCCCAGGTCTCCTGCGCACATTTCGACCACACGATAAGGAATTTCTAAACTTTGCCAAAATTCTTCTTCGGTTTTTAAAAACTCCTGAAGCATGTTGTTGGAATCTTCGGGTTTGGTATAGGCAAACATTTCAACTTTTGTAAACTGGTGGACGCGGTATAAGCCTTTTGAGTACTTGCCGTATGCTCCTGCTTCTTGGCGAAAACAGTGCGAGTAGCCGGCATATTTTATCGGAAGATCTTTCTTATTGAGAGTCTCGTCTGCATGATACCCGGCCAACGTCACTTCGGCTGTTGCGATAAGGCCTAGGTCATGGCCTTGTACTGTATATATTTGGGCCTCGTCGCCTTTTGGTAAATAGCCTGTTCCCAGATAATATCTTTCTTTGGCCAAATCCGGAGTGATCATAGGAGTGAAACCGCGCTCTATTAAGAATCTGATTCCATAATTTACGAGGGCCAGCTCTAGTAGTACTCCGTCGTTTTTAAGATAATAGAAATCGCTCCCTGAAACTTTTGCCGCCTTTTCAAAGTCTATAATGTCCAACTCTTTCCCTAGTTCTACATGATCTTTTGGAGTAAAGCTGAATTTCTTTGGCTCTCCCCATTCTCTTAAAACTTTGTTGTCCTTCTCCCCTTCTCCTTCTGGAACATCATCTTGGGGTAAGTTGGGAATTCCTTGGAACGCAGTGTTTAGCTGTTCTTCTGCTTTTTCAAGTTGAGGTTCTATCTCTTTTAGTTTTTCTTTTATCTCTTTACCTTTTTCTCTATTTTCAGGAGAATCGTTTTTGCTGATCTCGTTTCTTTCATGTCTTAGCTCTTCCACTTTTTGCAGGAGATCTAACCGCTCTTTATCGAGCGCAACGACACGGTCAACAATACCAGCGTCATAATGTTTTCTGGCAACACCGGCTTTCACAAGTTCTGGATTTTCGCGGATTAAATTTATGTCAATCATTTTATAATCCTAGTTCATTTGAAATTCCTTGCATGGCAACAAGAGCAAGAGCAACGAAATCTGTTAAAGGAATTCCTAGCTCTTTTTCGCAAGTTTCTATCTGTTCTCTTTTTGCACCTTTCGCAAAAGATTTGTTGGGAAATTTCTTCATGACGGAATCAACTGTTACTGCTGATAGTTTCTTGTCGGGGCGAACCAGGGCAACTGCTGTTATCAATCCTGATAGTTCGTCTGCTGCATAAACTGCTTTTTCTAAAAGATTTTCGCGATTGGGTTTTATTTCGTCTGAGTGGGCTTGAATTGCGTTGATAATTTTTTCGGACACTCCAATTTCTCGGAGTTTCTCGGAAATAACCAATGTGTGTTTTTTGGGATCTTTGTCTGTTACTTCATAGTCTGCATCATGCAGCAATCCAACAATTCCCCATTCTTCCTCGTCTTCGCCGAACTTCCCAGCTAAAGCGCGCATTATTGCCTCTACCGCAAGGCCGTGTTTAATGAGGTTCTTGTTTTGAACCATCTCTATTAAAAGAAGGTGCGCTTCTTCTCTTGTTATGCCAACGGGTTGTTTTTTCGTTGCAGTTTTTGGTGTCTGTTTTTGAGCTCCTGATTCTTGCTCCTTTCCTGTTCTTCGCATTAAAGGGAACAGTACAACTTCTTTAATAGACCATGTGTTTGTAAAGAACATTGAAAGGCGATCTATCCCTATTCCAATTCCTCCCAGCGGGGGCATTCCATACTCCATCGCCTCCAAAAAATCTTCGTCTACCTGCTGTGCTTCTTCGCGATCCTTTCTGGCGGCTTTAATATCTTCTTCAAAACGCGCTCGCTGTTCTATTGGATTTGTTAGCTCAGACCACCCGTCACATATTTCCTTGCCTCCTATGTAGCCTTCAAACCTCTCAACCCACCCTGGTTTTGACCTGTGGTCTTTTGAAAGCGGACTTACTTCTTTTGGATAATCTATAACCCAGGTTGGTTCTATTAAGTTGTCTGTGATTTTATGTTCGAAAATAGTAAAAATAAGTTGCCCCTTTGCCTCTCCTCCAACAAGCTCTATATTATTTTCTTCGCAGTAATTCTTAAGGCTTTCTTCTGTTTCTTCTTCAATATCAAGCCTTAGTGTTTCTTTTATGATTTCAGACATTTCGATTCGTCGCCATTTATTACCTATGTCAATTTTATGATCTCCAACTTCAAGGGTTGTTTTTCCTAAAACTTCTTGGGCAAGATGTTTAAATAAGCCTTCTGTTCTTTCCATGATAGTGTTGTAATCAGCAAAAGCTTCGTAAAACTCCATCATCGTAAATTCCGGTTGGTGGGTTAGATCTAATCCTTCGTTTCTAAAATCTTTGCAGATTTCAAATACTTTCTCATAACCCCCTATAACCAACCTTTTTAAGTAAAGTTCATCTGCGATCCTGAGGTAGAATTCCTGGTCAAGAACATTTACGCGTGTTTTGAAGGGCTTTGCGTTTGCTCCGCCATATAAAGGCTGTAGTGTTGGAGTTTCCAGCTCTATGAAACCTTTGTCATCAAGGTATTTTCTGGTTTCCTTTATTAGTTTTGCCCTTTTGTCAAACCGATTTTTAACTTCAGGATCAAGTAATAAATCCAGGTATCTTTTTCTGTATCTTTCTTCTGTGTCCTTTAAGCCATGCCAGGAAGGAGGAATTGGGCGAAGGCTTTTTGTGAGCAACGTAAATTTGTTCGTATCAATTGTGGTCTCTCCAGTTTTGGTTTCCACTACTTCTCCTTCTACTCCCAGGAAATCACCGACATCCAGTAGGGAGATTAATTCAAAATCTTCTCCCAATTTTTCCTTCTGGAACCAGATCTGTATTTGACCGGTTTCGTCTTTGAGGTTTGCGAAAACTGATGCGCCATGCTCTCTTAGTGCCCATAGTCGCCCTGCTGTTTTTACAGACTTATTGAGACTTTCTTGTGACTCCTTCGTCGTGTGGGTTCGTTCGTAAGCAGCCGGATAGGAGTTTACTCCTAATTCTTTTAATTTTCTTAATTTTTCCAAACGGGCTTCCCGGACAACATCTAATCTTGCCATATGCTTTGAAGTATATCTAAAAATAGGCTGGAGTAGCAATGAGGCTGATTACTCTATACCAAGAATTGTATATTCAACTTTGCCGGCGGGGGCGTCAACTTCTACAACTTCTCCTACTTTCTTACCAATTAAGGCTTTGCCTAAAGGCGATTCGTGGGAAATTTTCTTTTCCTTGGGGTCGGCTTCCCATTCCCCAACTATATTGAATGTATGCTGGCTGCCCTTTATGGAAACCTTAACCTGGGCCCCCACCTCTACTTCCTTTTTGGAATGACCGGATTTGACAATTACGGCTTGGTTTAAAACGGATTCTAACTCAACGATTCGGCCGTCTATGAACTCAAGTTGCTCTTTTGCTTGGTGGTAGTCTGAGTTCTCGGAAAGATCACCCATAGAACGGGCCTGGGAAAGGCGATCTACTGCTGCCGGGCGCTTGTTTTTTTCTAACTCGTCTAGCTCTTTTTGAAGTTTGGCAAAACCGGCTTCAGTTAGTTGAATTGTCGGGCTTTTTTGTGACATATAGTCGTTAGTGGGAAATTAGGAAATGGTGGAGTGGTTTAAC
>Ga0209541_10008374_pt1 | contig 17051 bp, 19 predicted proteins | sample RifCSPlowO2_01_FD_184027 | JGI IMG/M metagenome (GOLD analysis project Ga0209541, IMG submission 184027) | Groundwater microbial communities from Rifle, Colorado - Rifle CSP2_plank lowO2_0.1 (SPAdes) (version 2) | ecosystem: Environmental > Aquatic > Deep subsurface > Groundwater | place...
GTCGGACAAAGTTTTAGTGTTTGGCTAACTTAATAAATATGAAAAAAATTATTTTCACAATTCTTGCGGCAGTCATAGTCGGCTCATTCGCTGGTGTCGCAAACGCGCAGATGATGGGCGGATTTTCTAATTCCTCGGCGGATTGGGACGCGGTTGTTGAACACACGCTCCGCGAAGAACAAGAAGGCAAAGAGCTTTGGAATAAACTTCAAGCAAAAGAAGTCACTTGTGCCAATCTAAACGATGAGCAGTACGGAGTGCTTGGAGAATACTTTATGGGCCAAATGGCCGGAGATTCTCACGCCGCCATGAACGCCATGATGATTCAAGTGCATGGCGAAGACGGCGAAGAGCAAATCCATATTGTCATGGGCAAGCGACTTTCCGGTTGCGACACCTCGGCGGCTTTTCCCGTTGGAAGCGGCGGGTGGATGCCGATGATGAACATGATGTGGGGAGGGTGGTCGTCTCCCTTTGGCAATAACTCAACAAACAATAATATGATGAACTTTGGATTTGGGCCTTTTGGCGGCTTTGGCTGGATTTTTATGATTCTCTGGTGGGTATTGATAATTGCGGGAATTGTCGCGCTTATCAAATGGCTCACAAGTCAATCGCACGGCACGCACAATCACGAAAAATCCGTGCTTGAAATTTTGCAGGAACGGTATGCTAAAGGCGAGATTGATAAAAAAGAATTTGAGGAAAAGAAAAAGGATTTAGTTTAGAATTTGCCGCCAAAGAAAAACTTGAAATCGTCCTTTCCGCTCCGGTTCCCGCCTTCACTCAAGAGTTTCGGTCGGGCAGGCAAGGCGAGGCGGGCGGAAGGGGGGTGTGGGGGGAATTCCGCCCGTCGAGCCCAGCCAGTTTCGTTCGGATATTTTCAAACAGACACCGCCTTAGCTTTCACAGTCAGCTTTGGTAGAATATAAAATATGGAAACAGATTCTATTTCAAGTGTTTGTCCGGTCTGCCATCAGCCAATATTGCCTCAATATTATTTTTGCCCGAATTGTGGAACAAAATTAAATGAGACACCGCTTTCAACGACTGTCGTAACACAGGTATGGATATATGCTTTTAGTATTATCTTGCCTATGATTGCTTTTATTTTTGTCACCAGATGGCCGGGAGTAAAATATTTTAAATCAAAAGACCCAAAAGCAAAGCAAATAGGCCAGATTGCATGGGCGCTCATCATACTTTCGACAGTCATCACCATTTGGCTTGCTGTGGTCTGGACCCAAAATTATATCAAAAAAACAGTGGATAGTATCAACGCCGATCTGAGCAGCTATGGTATTTAGGCAGTGATTTGACTATTCTGCCTACATTTGTTAGCTTTAAGGGAGCCCTAAGGGGCGTTTTGATTGGTTGATAAAATTTATTAAAAATGGCAAAAACTTCAGTAAAAGCAAGAGCTCTAAAGAAGCCGAAATTTAGCACTCGGGCTACTAACCGTTGCTTCAAATGTGGCCGAGGTAGAGCCTATATGGGAGATTTCGGTCTTTGTAGGATATGCTTTAGGGAGCTTGCCAACGAAGGAAGAATCCCGGGAGTTAAGAAATCATCTTGGTAAGTCGAGCCCGCCTCTTCGGCGGACAAGATACTGCCTCGAAAAAACATGAATGATCCAATAGGAGATTTTATAATAAGAATAAAAAATGCGGGGAATGTACACAAAGAGGAAATCTCGATACCTTTCTCAAAAATGAAATTGGCTATCGCCGAATTGCTTTCAGCTAAAGGATATATAGGCGCTGTCACTAAAGGAGCCAAAGGAAATGCAAAATATTTAAATGTAGAATTACTTTATTCCGGAGATGGAAGACCGGTGGTTTCAGGGGTAAGAAGAATGTCAAAGCCTTCCAGGCGTATTTATGAAGGAGCAAAGGATATAAGGAGATTTCGCAGAGGTTTTGGTTTATCGATTTTTTCTACTCCAAAGGGTATTATGGCGGATGTAGATGCCAAAAAGAACAACTTGGGAGGAGAATTTTTATTTAATATTTGGTAGTTCGTAAATTCACTATAAAATAAAATGAGTAGATTAGGCAAAAAAGGAATAACAATGCCGGAAAAGACAGAAGCGACATTTAGCATCGGCACCCTTTCTGTAAAAGGCCCTAAAGGCTCACTCAACAGAGATTTTCGTTCTGATATAAAAATCGTGGTAGACGGCAAACAAATATCACTTTCAGTTCCTAAAGAAAACAATCAAACAAAAGCTTTGTGGGGTACTTATGCTTCCCATATAAAAAATATGGTGAAGGGGGTGAACGATGGATTTGAAAAAAAGCTTGTTTTGGAAGGTGTAGGATACAAATCTCAAGTAACAGGCACCAAATTGATTTTAGCTCTGGGCTTTTCCCATCAGGTTGAAGTAGAAATCCCAGCAGAGCTAAAGGTGAAGGCTGAGAAAAACCTTTTGACCATATCAGGGATAGACAAAGAATTGGTTGGCTCATTTAGCGCTCAAATAAGAGACCTAAAGAAACCGGAACCTTACAAAGGGAAAGGTTTTCATTATTCTGATGAGGTTGTAAGGAGGAAACAGGGTAAGAAGAGTATCTAGTTTAAATTTATGGATACACAGATTAAAAAAATACAAAGAGACAGAAGAAGAAAGCGTATCAGGGCTAAAATTTTTGGCGTCGGTAAAAAACCAAGGCTCTCTGTCTTCAAATCAAACAAATACATTAGCGCCCAGCTTATTGATGATTCTAAAGGTGCGACTTTAGCTTCCGCCACCAGTAAAAATATTAAAGGCAAAAACTCATTTGAAAGAGCCAAGGCTGTAGGGATAAGTATCGCAGAACAAGCAAAAGCCAAAAACATATCTGTTGTCGTATTTGATAGAGGCGGCTATATTTATACCGGATCTGTTTCTGCTTTGGCAGATGGAGCCAGAGAAGCGGGCCTAAAATTTTAATTTGAAATTATGTCTAAAGAGGAAGAAAAAAAAGAAATTATGGAGGAAACAATAATTGATAAGGAAGCTATTCCTGTTCCTGCTCTAGTGATAAAAGAAGTACTCAAAGCCGCTAACAAATTTAGTGTTGGTAGTAGAGATAAGCGTAAAAACGAACGTAGACCTTCCAGAAGATCGGAAAGAGCCAGGCAGGAATTTGATAACAAAATCATAAGTGTCAGGAGGGTAACAAGAGTTGTTTCTGGGGGTCGTCGATTTAGTTTTAGTATTGCTACCGTGGTTGGCGACAGAAAAGGAAAAGTGGGGGTAGGTACGGGGAAAGCGGGTGATACTCCGATTGCCATAGATAAAGCAATGCGGGCCGCCAAAAAAGCGATGGTTAAAATTTCTTTAACAAGCAATAATTCGATTGCTCATCCAGTAGAAGCCAAATATTCCAGCGCCAGAGTTTCCATAATACCGGCTCCGGGCAAAGGGGTAATTGCTGGAAGTGCCGTTAGAGTCGTCCTTGAACTTGCTGGTATAAAAGAAGTTTCTTCTAAGATTCTTTCCAGATCTAAAAATAAACTAAATATCGCCAAAGCCACTATAAAAGCATTGGGAGAATTGAAAGTGGCCCGCCTGAATGACAAAGTCGGGCAGGCAAAAATTGAGAAAAAGTAAAATTTAATTATTTCATCATGCAATTCCATAACTTAAAAAGAAATAAATCAAACAGGAAAGCTAAGCAAGTCGGCCGTGGCGGTACTCGCGGCAAAACTTCTGGGCGTGGTACTAAAGGTCAAAATGCCAGAGCCGGCAGGAAGAAAAGGCCGGAGATGCGCGATATAATAAAAAGATTGCCAAAGCTTCGCGGCCGAGGCAAAAATTTCTTGAAATCCAGATTGGAGAAAGCTACTCCGATAAAACTTTCTGTTTTAGAGGAAAAATTTTCTTCTGGAGAAGTGATAAGCTATAAAACTCTTTTGAACAAAGGTATTATAAAGATGAAAAATGGTAGAACACCAAAAGTAAAAATTTTGGCTGATGGAGAGATGAAGAAATCTTTTGTTTTTGAAGGTATTAAAATGTCAGAAAGCGCTAAAAAAATAAATGGATAATTTCGTTCACAAAATAAAATTGGTACTGGGAGACAAAATTCTTAGAAACAGGATTCTGTTTACTCTTTCTGTTCTGGTTTTATTTCGTCTTATGGCCACTATCCCAATCCCCGGTATTGACCCTATCCGCCTTCAGCAATTTATGTCCGGCAATGATTTTTTGGGCTTACTAAATATATTTTCCGGTGGCGGTCTCTCAACACTTTCCATTATAATGCTTGGAGTTTCACCGTACATAACCTCTTCCATTATCATGCAGCTTATGACTGTCATGTTTCCAAAACTTAAAGCCATGTATCAAGAAGAAGGAGACGCCGGCAGAAGAAAATTTTCTCAGTATTCAAGATTGATTACTATTCCTCTGGCTTTAATGCAAGGATACGCTTTCATTGCTATTCTTCAAAATCAAAACGTTCTTACTAATTTAGCCACTTTTAATCTAATAACAAATCTTATTGTTATTACCGCCGGCTCTATTTTGCTCATGTGGCTGGGAGAACTGATAACCGAATTTGGTGTTGGAAATGGCGTTTCTCTCATAATTTTTGCCGGCATTGTTTCTGCTTTACCGGATGCTTTAGGCAAACTTTTGGTTGCCTTTGACCCTTCTCAACTCCCCGCTTACGTAGGTTTTATTGTGGCGTCTCTTGTTATTATTTGGGGGGTGGTGGTTATTACCGAATCTGAGCGGCCGATACCGATTACCTATGCCAAACAGGTGAGGGGCAACAAAATGTACGGCGGAGTTTCGACCTATCTCCCTTTGCGAGTAAACCAGGCCGGAGTAATACCTATTATCTTTGCTCTTTCTATTCTTCTTTTCCCTCAAATGATAGTGCGTTTCCTAGTGAACATTAACAACACTATAATCCAAAAAGTTTCCGCCTTCATACTTTCTCTTTTATCAAACCAACTTTTTTACGGGGTGGCTTATTTCTTATTGGTATTCCTCTTTACTTATTTTTATACTGCTATTACTTTTGATCCGGATTCAGTATCCAAAAATCTTCAAAGAAGCGGGGCCTTTATTCCCGGTGTCCGCCCCGGCGTTTCTACTTCCGCCCATATCGCTAAGATTCTTTTTCGCCTGACAATGATTGGGGCGCTCTTCCTGGGTCTTATCGCCGTCTTACCCCTTATCGTACAAGCTTTTACTGGTATTAGCGCGGTGGCTGTAGGAGGTACTAGCTTGCTCATCGTCGTTTCTGTAGTTATTGATCTTGTCAAAAAAGTTGATTCCCAAATCTCTGCGAGAGAATATTAGGAAAAACACAAAATAGTTCTTGAGCGAGATTCCGCAGGCTGGCTGAGCCGAGGACAAGGAAATTTCTAGCCCAGAAATTTCCGTATTGAGTGAAAGAAGCTATTTTGGGGTTTTTTCTTTCTCTGGTATACTCAGAAAGAAATTAGTCGCACTCCAAAGGACGTATCGTGCGACATGATTTCGCTAAATCACATGCAGCCGCAAACTTTTATATTTTTTGGGCCATCAGGTTCGGGTAAAGGCACTCAAGTCAAGCTTTTACAGGAAGAAATAAAGAAAAAAGATCCTGGAGGAACGATTTTGTATTTGGAGACTGGAGAAAAGTTTAGAGAATTGATAAAAAAAGAATCTTTCACTGCCAAAATTGCAAAAGAAATCATTGGTAAAGGTGAATTGATACCAGAGTTTTTACCTATTTGGATTTGGACGCAATATATAGTCGAAAATCTGACTGGCCAGGAGCATTTGTTTTTTGACGGTTCTCCGAGAAAACTTGAAGAAGCCAAAGTGCTCGATTCAGCCATAAAATTTTATAATCGAGAGAATCCGGTTGTGGTTTCAATAGAAGTTTCTGATAAATGGGCGACTGAAAGACTAAAAGAAAGGGGCAGGGAAGACGATAATAAAGAAGATATAAAAGAAAGGCTTGATTGGTACCATAAAAACGTCATTCCGACCATGGAATATTTTAAGAACAACTCTTACTATAAATTTATTTCCATAAATGGTGAGCAGACAATTGAAGAGGCGCATAAAGAAATAATGAAAAAAGTAGGGTTATGATTATAAAACAAAAGGCCGGGCATGTGTGCATGTCCGGCCCAAGAATGTTGAGATCAAAAACTTTAAAGAGGAAGCTCGCTGTCTCCAGCGTAGTGTCCACTGTGAACGAGTGTGCTTACATTTATCCCTGATATAACAGCAACGGTTAGGGACAAAAGCGACAATACGTCTACTACCACATTCCTGTGAAGGAAATGAACCGTGATGGAAAATGTGACTAATGCGACGATGAAAATAAAAAATGTGCAAAGTTTCATATACGCCCTCCTCCAAGAAGTATATCCCTAATTTATACAAAAGTCAATAGCTGAAAAAGGCTTATTTTGTGGTACAATTTTGCTTAAATGATTAAATATAAAACAGAAGAAGAAATAGCTATAATGCGGGAAGGGGGTAAAATCCATGCTCGGATTTTGAAAGAATTAGCAAAAAAAGTGAAGCCAGGAGTTAAAACGGATGCACTTAATACTTATGCCGAGGAGCTTATTGATGAAGCCGGATGCACTGCTTCTTTTTTGGGTTATCAGCCATATGACGCCAAGGAGCCTTATCCGGCGGCACTTTGTGTTTCCATAAATGAAGAAATAGTACACGGTATACCAAACGAAGGTGGCTGTATTTTGTTTGAAGGGGATATTGTTTCCCTAGATCTCGGCCTCACTTACAAAAATCTTATAACTGATGCTGCTATCACTTTGCCGGTGGGCAAGATAAGCAAAGAAGCTGAAATGCTCATTAGAGCCACTAAAGAGGCCTTGAATAGAGGTATTAAAGCTATGCGGCTGCATGGCCATATAGGCGACATAGGAGATGCTATTATGCAAATAGCTATGAAGTATGAATTTGGTATTATTGAAGGTTTGTCAGGTCACGGGGTGGGTTACAGTGTGCATGAAGAGCCGTTTGTACCCAACAGGGCTCTACGTGGTGAAGGCCCGGAACTCAAAGAGGGTTTGGTTATTGCTATTGAACCAATGTTTTCTTTGGGTAGTCGGGATATAAAAAGGTTAAGTGACGGATATACATTTGTCACTCGCGACAAATCATTATCCGCTCATTTCGAGCATACGGTAGCTGTCACAAAAGCAGGTATCGAAGTATTGACAAAATTATAATTATTAATTCGCCAGAAAATGATTTGCAAAAGTCCTCGGGTCGCTTCTTGCAGAGCTCAACCAGACTTTTGAAATCTTTTTCCGGCTCATAATGTGCAATATGAATCACCCAAAAGAAGAAAGAACACTGGTAGTGATAAAACCTGATGGGGTGCAGAGGTCACTCATCGGTGAAATCATCGGAAGGTTTGAAAAAGTCGGTCTTAAGTTGGTGGCGATAAAGATGCTTGTCCCAACTCCGGGACATATAGAAGAGCACTATACTCTTGACCCGGAATGGAAGAGGATTACAGGAGAGAAAAGAGTCAAAGCGGCCAAAGAAAAGGGGGAGAAGCTCGAAACCGAAGACCCATTTAAAATTACAGATAAAATTTTGGAAGTTTTAATAAAATATATGACTTCGGGGCCGGTGGTGGCCATGGTCTGGCAGGGGGCTCATTCTACCGAGCTTGTCCGCAAGATTGTCGGCGGCACGGAACCTCGTTCCTCTGACGTAGGTACTATCAGGGGTGATTATGTTTTGGACTCATACATTATGGCTGATACGGATAGTAGAGCGATTAGGAATTTGATACACGCTTCGGGCTCTAGCAAAGAATCAGAGGCTGAAATAAAGCATTGGTTCACACCTGAAGAAATTACAGATTATAAATTAGTTTCAGAACAAATTTTGTACGATGTAAATCTAGACGGGATTTTGGAGTAGCTGTATAATTGCGGTAGAGTTGCTTGGATATTTTCTAACTGCACATATTCAGGGAGGCTAACTTTCTATAATATGATGAGTGCGTAAAGCGTTCTGACTTTTATAGTCGAGGCCACCCACCTAATATTTTTCAATTAGGGAATTATTCCAGGCAGCTCTATGGAAAACCTCTCGCTTAATCGAGCGAGGGGTTTTGCTTACCCGCCATAACTTTGAGCGTAGCGAAAAGCGACGTCGGATGTTAAAATCATTTCATGCCAAGGAAGCCGCTTTTTGGGGAAATGATTGTTTTACTTGCAATAGTAGGAATGCTCAATTACATTGCCACTATCTACCATCTTTACTGGTCTATTTATGAGTTTGATAGCTTAGTCCATTTTCTGGCTGGAGCAGCTCTTTCATTATTTTTTCTCTGGCTCTATTTTTTCTCTGGTTTTTTCAATCCTCAGAAAAGAAATCTCACAAAATTTTTAATTATTTCTGTTTTAGGGGCAGTGTCTCTTAGTGTCTCGTGGGAAATTTATGAACTTATTTTTAAACAAACAATGGTTTCCAAAATAGATTATCCTTACGACACAATGATAGACCTACTCATGGGATTTTTGGGTGCTGTCGTCGCTTGTCTCTACGCCTCTATCAAAGAAAATAACAATCAACATGAATCCTAAACTCATATTTTTTGGCGGTGTCGGTCATACCACAGGAGCAAATATAATGCTCGAATTTAATCAAAGAAAAATTTTGGTTGATTGCGGTCTACTGCAGGGAACAAGAAATGCGGAGGAAAAAAATTTCGCAAACTTCAAATATAACCCAACTGATGTTGATTTTCTCCTTATTACTCATGCTCATTTAGACCATGTAGGTAAAATCCCGAAGCTGGTAAGGGATGGTTTTGAGGGTAAAATAATTTCTACTAAAGAGACAATGGAATTAGCTCAGCCGATACTTGCTGATGCTATTAAAGTGATGCGAACAAAACATCCGAACAAAATCTTATTTGATGAAAAAGACTTAGAAAGAGCCGTATCTCTTTGGCAAGGATTTGATTATGGAGAAAAAGTCCTATTATTTACTGATTGCTTTTTGGAGATGCAAAATGCGGGGCACATTTTGGGCTCGTCTATCTTGAATATGTCCTGCGACATAGGTGAAAAGAAAATGAAAATAGCTTTTACTGGTGATTTAGGAAATTCACCCTCACCACTCTTGCCGGACACTGAATTTTTGAAAGATACGGATTATATCGTAATGGAAAGTGTTTATGGTGATAGAAACCATGAAAGCAAAGACGAGAGAAGAGAAAAATTAAAAGGATATATTTTGGAAGGTATCAAAAAAGGTGACACTATTGTCATACCGGCTTTTTCTATAGAAAGGACACAGGTACTGCTTTATGAAATAAATAATATGATTGAAGACAAAGAAATACCAGAAGTGCCGGTGTTTTTAGATTCACCACTGGCCGAAAAAGTGACAAATATTTACAAAAAATACAAAAAAGATTTTAAAGAGTCGGTGCAAAATGAAATGAAAAGGGGGGACGATATTTTTGATTTTCCAAATCTGCATATTGTTAAGAGTGCACAAGAATCTAAGGAGATAGAGGGAGCCCGCCTGTCATCGTTTGAAGACTCAGCCAATGGCGGGCAGGCAAAAATAATATTGGCTGGTTCAGGGATGTCGGAAGGCGGTAGAGTAGTCAATCACGAAGCCCACTTTTTGCCTGACCCAAAAGCAACAATTATCTTAGTTGGTTATCAATCAGTTGGCGCTTTGGGGCGCTTGCTTCAAGATGGTGCCAAGGAAGTTTTCATAGATACTGACGGCAATAGGAGTAATGGAAAAGAGAAAGTCATAGTTAGGGCAAAGATAGAAAATATAGAAGGATATTCTTCACATAAAGATTCTGAGCACCTCATTGAGTTTGTCGAAAAAGCCAATGAATCTAAAAAATTGACAAAAGTTTTTGTTATCATGGGTGAACCTAAATCTTCTCTCTTTTTATGCCAACGCCTCCGTGACTATGTCGGTGTAGATGCTATTTATCCCGAAGAAGGGAAAGAATATAATTTAGTTTGATTTATCTCGCAAATTCGATAGTACGGGATTCGCGTATAACAACCACGCGGATTTCCCCCGGATATTTTAGTTCATTTTCGATGCGGACAGCGATGTTGCGAGCCATATCTTTAGCTTCTAGGTCGTTAATTTGAGAAGGTGTGACAAATATACGAAGTTCTCTGCCAGCTTGCAAAGCATAAGCTTTTTCAACTCCGATAAAGGAAGTGGCGATGGCTTCAAGTTCGGTCAAACGTTTCAAATAATTTTCTACACTGTCGCGTCTGGCTCCGGGCCTCGCGCCTGAAATGGCGTCAGCCGACTGGACGATATAAGATTCCAAAGTGGAGTAAGGGTATTCGCCGTGATGGGACTCCATGGCTCTGATTATTTTTTCATCGGCGCCGAATTTCTGTAAAATTCTTCGTCCGATTTCTACATGAGTTCCTGCTATCTCGTGGTCCACCGCTTTGCCGATATCATGCAGAAGCGCTCCGGCTTTTGCCACGGCTACATTGGCGCCGATTTCTGTGGCCAACATACCGGCGATGTGGGACATTTCTATTGAATGTCGCAGTACATTTTGGCCGTAAGAAGTGCGAAAATGCAATCTGCCTAATATGCTCACGATTCTGGGGTCAAGGTTGAATACTCCGCATTCATAAGCGGCTGCTTCACCTTCTGCTTTTATTATTTGATTTATTTCCTGTTTGGCTTTTTCTACCATCTCCTCGATTTTGGCAGGTTGTATTCTGCCGTCAGCGATCAGATTTTCAAGCGCCACCCTGGCTACTTGTCTCCGAACGGAATCATAAGAAGATATAGTGATAAGGCCCGGAGTATCATCAACAATGATTTCCACTCCTGAAACTCTTTCAAAGGCTTTTATGTTTCTGCCTTCTTTTCCTATAATTTTGCCTTTTATCTCGTCGGATGGAATAGTAACGGTGGTGGAAAAAGCTTCAGAAGAAACCGAATTGGCCAACCTTTGAATAGAAGTAGCCAGTATTTCTTTTGCTTTTGATTCGATTTTTTCAAGCCCGGTATTTTCTAGTTTCTGCATCCTGACCACTATATCTTCTTCGTATTTTTGTTCGATTTCTTTGAGTAAAACATTTTTAGCTTCTTCTTCAGTTAATTTTGAGACTTTCTGCAACTCGTTAAATTTCTGTTTTTCCAAAGACTCCACTTTTTCTTTGATAGATTTTACTTCAGAAACTTTTTCTTTGACTTGTTCAATTTCTTTGTCTATATCAAGCTGTCTTTTATCTAAAAATTCCTCTTTTTTTATGAGGCGATCTTCAGTTTTTTTAATTTTTTCTTCTTTTTCTTTAAATTCTATCCTTGTTTCTTTTAAGGTTTCTTCTGCTTTATTTTGAGCCTCTCCTGTAATTTTTTTGGCTTCTTCCCTAGCATGAAGCTCCATCTGTTTTATACGAAGTTCTACCGACCCTCGCTGACCCAAAGATATAATCCATCGTAGAAAATAACCGAAACCAACACCAACAAAAGCGGCTAGGCCCGCGAAGAGCATTGCTATTTTTAATGACATATATTTTATTGTAATTTCGTCCTAGTTTAGACGAGTGGGGAGGCCCTTTTATTTGTTTTTAGAAAAATTTAGATTCATCTTAATCAAAAATGGCATTCTTCACCCCGACGTTGAAGGGTCGAGAGCCAACCTTATGCGTCGGCTCTGTTTCTATTACGAAATTACTTGAATTTAATACTAATACAAATTATGATACTCCAGTATCGGTTTTTAAGCAAATATACACATAAAGTGACAAGATTTTAGAGAATCTTGTCTATAATTCCGTAGTTTTTGGCCTCAATGGCGGACATAAAGAAGTCTCTGTCTACATCTTTTTCAATCTGCTCTAATGATTTACCAGTATTTTTAGCCAAGATTTTGTTTAAAATTTCTCTGGTTTTTATTATATGTTTGGCTCGTATTTCGATGTCTGTGGCCTGGCCGCCAAGTCCTTCGGCCCAAGGTTGATGGATCATAACTTCAGAATTTGGAAGTACGAATCGTTTACCTTTTGTCCCAGCAGAGAGGATGACCGAAGCTGCCGATGCGGCAAGGCCCACACACATGGTGGAAACGTCAGGTTTTATGTAATTCATAGTGTCCAAAATAGCAAGTCCTGCAGTGACAGATCCTCCTGGTGAATTTATGTAAAGGGAGATGTCTTTTTTGGAATCTTCGTTTTGCAAAAATAGAAGTTGAGCGATAACAATATTTGCCACATCATCATCTATTGGTCCGGTTAGAAATATTATCCTCTCTTTTAAAAGTCTTGAATAAATATCATAAGCACGCTCTCCTTGGTGAGTTTTTTCTATAACGGTCGGGACTAAAAATGAATTTTTTATATTGTTTTTCATACTGATAATGATAGCACACTTTAACACTTACTTCAAACTTCATCCCAACCCTTCCCCTAGAAGCAGGGGAAGGGAGAAATACAAAAATCCTAACAATGTTGATATGTAAGATATGTTTCCCCTCTCCTGAAACTAGGAGAGGGGTAAGGGGTGAGGTTAATTTTTCTCCAGAAGTTTTAAGACCTCGGAATTTAAAAGTATGGTGGCGACATAAATGCGAGCGCTTGTTTCGGAAGCGTTGGGATAATGCTTCAAGACATCCTTAACTTCATTTTCTAGGATTTCTTTATTTGGTTCCAGTTTCTCCACTTCGGCTATTTTATTAAAAATAAGCTGTATCTTCGCTTTTTTTTCTGAATTTTCCCTCAAGCCCTTTTTTATATCCTCCTCATTTTTTTTGATATGCGTTAGATAATCCGTGAATTTACTACCTGTTCTTTCCACGTCATCTTTCATTTGAGCCAAAGATTTTTCAATTTCACTTTCTATCAAAATTTCAGGCAAATCCATTTTGGTTTTTTTTACAAGTTCTTCCATGATGCTGGCTCTTTTCTTCTCTGTATTTCTGATTTTCTTCTCTGTTATTATATTTTCTTTTACTTTTTCTTTAAGCTCGTTTAGATCTTTGAAGTTGCCGGCAGCTTTTGCCAACTCATCATCCAAAACAGGAAGATTTTCCTCTTTGTCCAGATTTAGTTCTGGATGCCCGCCCGACTGAACTGCGTCAGCCGTTCGGGCGGGGCTGTGTTCCTCGTTTGCCTCGTTTTGCTTGTGAGCTTGATGCCAGTCAAAATGAGCCTTGTTCTTCCTTATCTGGAGCAGAACGTCTTCCACTTCTTTTTCGCTTGCCGTAGTTTCTGTGGAGGTGAGTTTAGCCGCTATTTCTTTTGCTGCTTCACGATAATCGGGCAATTCAAATGATGGTATTACAGCAAAAACCGCTTTGAATTCAACCGGATTTCCCAGAGCCAATTTGGTAATAGAAATTTTAGGCTGGCCGATAATATCCAATTTTTCCTGCCCTATTATTTTATGGAAGTGTTCTTTCAAAAGGATATCGGTTGCTTCTTCAAGAATTTTAGCTTCACCTATTTTTCCTACTGCAACATTTTCTGGCACATGGCCTTTGCGGAAACCGGATATTTCTAGAGATGCACAAAACATCTTAATTGCTTTTTCGCGAGCAGATAGCAAAAAATCGGCCGGCAATACAACTTGTATCTCCGTCTCTGACTTAGGCAGGTTTTTTATTTTAACTTCATACATCGTCGAGCCAGTTTACCCGAAATTTTTCATTCCGGCAACTCTCTTTTTATTGCAATTGAGCTTCTATTGCAGCAGCACCCTGGTCTAGATTGTTTACATCTGTAGCATTCAAATCCGCTTCAATTGAATTTAAATCATCCGAGCTACTCTGTTGATTTAAAGATTTGGTCATGCTATCGCTGGTTGTTGGAGGGTATACTTTCTGAGAGGCTCTCTCTTTGAGAAAGTATAAACCACCGATGATAATAAGAGACAATATTATTATAACGGCAACAAGCGGTCCTAATGGTTTTTTGTTTAAACCGGTATTTATTGGAGGCATTTGATTTGGGTTGAAAGTATCCATGTTGATTTGTTAAATTATAATTTGAAATTAATCGTGTTCTTTGCTAGTGGTAGCGGTAGAAGAGGCGCTAGAATTTCTCAATTTATTATCGCCAGGTTTAAGACTGTTGACCACATCTACCAGTGCCGCATGAGCATTTTTTATGTCTTCTTTTGCTTTCTCTATTTGAGATTTTATTGCTTGAAAATTTTCTTTCACAATGACCGTGGTTGTTCCAAATATCATATTATCAGTGGTACTGGCGATACCCGCGGTACTTATTTTAGCTGTTTCTATTTTTATTTTTGCTGTGGCCAAAAGGTCTTTTCCTATTGTAACATCGATATTTTTATCTTCCATCTTGGTTATTCTAGAATCAATTCTAGCCGATAAGGTTTCTAACCTATTTATAGCCGCCTCATATCTAGTGATTATATTTTGTACAAACTGATTTATCCTATCTACTATTTTATTTGCAGCGTTCTGCCTCGTTTTTTCAACGGAATCTTTTATTTCTTCTTTTTTTGTCTGCAAGTTTTGTTTTATAGTTTCTTTCTTAGCTTCCACCTCATCTTTAATAGTTGTTTTTCTATTTTGGTGGTCAGTACTGGTGGATGTTTCTGCCAAAGAAATAACCGGTAAAACACACAAAATAATTGTAGTTACAGATAACAATAATTTATTTTTCATATATTATAGTTTAATTATAAATACCTATCATCGGGCATCTTCATTGTACCTTTTTTATTCTGCAACTTCCAGTTCTTCTCCTTTAGTCGATTTTATATCGATTCTCCAACCAGTAAGTTTAGCCGCTAACCTGACATTTTGGCCACCTTTTCCTATAGCCAAGGATTGTTGGTCTTCAGAAACCACAACATTTGCTTGATGGTTTTCCTCGTCTATTTCAACGGAGACTATTTTTGCCGGAGAAAGGGCGTCTTCGATAAATTCTGCCGGGTTTTTGGACCATTCAATGATGTCTATTTTTTCTCCTCCCAACTCTGAGGTGACGGTTGCCACTCTGATACCCCTTTGACCTACCAGAGATCCAACCGGGTCAATGTAACTATCATTTGAAGCGACGGCCACTTTAGAACGTGAACCGGCTTCTCTGGCTACGGATTTTATTTCTATTGTTTCGTTTGCAAGTTCCGGAGCTTCATTTTCAAAAAGTTTTACAAGAAAACGCGGATGAGATCTGGAAAGGCGAAGAGCTACACCTTTGGGGCCGTCTTCAACTCTATACAGATATGCTCTTACTCTTTCACCTTGGCTGAATCTTTCACCGGGGATTTGTTCTTCATAAGGCAGGACACCCACAGCTCTGCCGACATCTACAAATATATTTCCTCTCTCAATTCTTTGTACAGTGCCGGAGATGATATCTCCTTCTCGTTCTCCAAATTCTTTTAGCACCGAAGATCTCTCAGCTTCTCTGATTTTTTGCATGATGACCTGTTTTGCTGTCTGGCTTGCAATCCTTCCATAATCTCCCTTTGATTCAAGAGGGAATATTATTTCATCTCCTACCATAGCCCCTTTTTTTATTTTTTGAGCATCAGGAAGTAATATGTGGTGTTCGGGATTGTAAAGTACCCTGTCGTCATCTTTTGCCTCTGCGTCTTCCAAGGCGTTTTCCAGAGATTCTTTATCCATAAATACCTTAGAATCGTCAACCACAATCTTTATTTGGTTCATTTCTACCGAGCCGTTACGCAAATCAAATTTGGCACGGATTATCTGTCCGCGCTTTCCGTATTCTTTTTTATAAGCAGTCGCCAAAGCCATCTCAATAGCCTCAATGACTTTTTCTTTTGGTATGCCTCGTTCTTCTTCCAGCTGGTCCAAAACCGAATTTATGACTTTTAAATCAAACATAATAATTGATTAGACAAATAAAGATAAATTTTTACTAAAAAATCCGCTTTCGGGCGGAATGTTTGTCTTTCAGTATCAGTGTCTATTATACACCCGACAAATCAAAAGTCAAATCCACATAAAAATATGTTTTTTATATGTGCTTAGTCTATAATTTACAATATGGAACCAAATCCAGACCCTAACTCTTCGCAAGAAAAGAAAAATATCCCGAAGACACTTGAAGAGTTGCAAAACTTATTGCACTCTCTAGGTTTTAATGATGAAGACATTGAAGTTGAGAGTAGCTTTGGTAATTTGTCATTAGAAAAAAAACAGGAAACTATTAAAAATGTTTATGATTTTTTTGATGGTCTAGATAATAAACAGAGAGAAGCTCTCAAATATCTAGCTGATCAGGGTATAGGGCTTAAATTAAACGATAATTACGAAAAAGTACTGAAAGATTTTAGGATAGATATCAAGAGTACCATGGGAGACGAAGAGCTCCCGCCAGCACCTGAAAATCATCCTATGAATGAAACTATTGAATCGATAGCACCAACCCAAATACCAGAATCAGAAAAAACACCCGAAGAACCAATCCCTGCTGCTCAAACAGGAGAAATCTCAAAAATTCCTGTAGGGGAATCTATTCCTTCGGAAACTCGTGTTATAGATGTTGTGCCTGTTCCAGAAAAACCACTAGAAACAAATCAAGAACAACCTTTGACACAGGAACCTCAACCAGCAGTCCCGTCTCCAGAGCCTGCTCCTGTAGTACAAGCAGAAGATGTTCCAAAAATTCAACCCAAGCCAGAAAAATTACCTCACGAAGAATTTGTGGAGTTTGAAAGATTAAGAAATGATTTGGCCAAAATCGAAGCTCAAAAAAATAATTTCAGTGTTAATAGTGGGATTGGAATTGAAGAATTAAGGGCAAAATATATTAGAGGTAAAGAAAGAATGGCTACTTTGATTAGACAGAATGAACAAGCAAAATTGGGTTTAGATGGGAGTCCTCTTACTGAGGAACAAAAAAGTAAAATAAATGACACTATATTTGAAGAGTTGGTCAAGAAAGAAAATGATGCATATATAAACGCTTTGAGAAAGGCAAGAGGGGAAACTTCGACAGACAAAATTTTAGAGAAGGCTAAAAATATTTTAAGTAATAAGGCAGTGAAATGGTACCTAGGCCTTTCAAGGACGCAGAGGATGGCCGTAAGCTTTGGTATAGGTGGTGTT
>Ga0209541_10008380_pt1 | contig 17042 bp, 19 predicted proteins | sample RifCSPlowO2_01_FD_184027 | JGI IMG/M metagenome (GOLD analysis project Ga0209541, IMG submission 184027) | Groundwater microbial communities from Rifle, Colorado - Rifle CSP2_plank lowO2_0.1 (SPAdes) (version 2) | ecosystem: Environmental > Aquatic > Deep subsurface > Groundwater | place...
TTCCTCCCTATCTAGAAAGCCCCTAGCTCTTGAAAGATGGCAAGGAATCTTATTTCTCCTAAATTCTCTTTCTATTTGTTTGCCAAGATTGTTAGTTCTAAATAAAACTGCTATCTCTCCAGTTTTTGTTTTACTTTTTATCAATTGTTCGGTCTCTGAAACAAGAAAATCCACTTCATTATCGAAAGAATTAAAGCTCTTTATTTGAATTGGGCTTCCTTTATCTCTTGTACAATTAAGTTTTTTATCAATTTTAAAAGATAATGACTTAATTATTTTATTTACGGCCTCAACAATCTTATTTGTTGAACGATAGTTATCCATAAGAACAATCTTTTTATGTTTTTTGTCAAATTTAAATATTAAATCATTAGAAGAACCTCTCCATGTGTATATATTTTGGCAATCATCCCCTATTAGACAAAGATTATTATTTTCTAATAAGTCTAGTATTTTTACTTGAACTACATTTAAATCCTGCGCTTCATCAACCATAATTGCCTTAAATTGTTTAGAATAGTTATCTCGTATTTCTTTATTTTTACTTAAAAACTCAAATGTGAATAGTAAAATGTCATCAAAATCAAGAGTATTTGACAATTTTAGAAATTTCTGATAGTCTTTGTATGCTGAAATTGCTTGTTTTTTTATTTTTGAGCTTACTAGAATAGTCTCTCCTTCAATTTCCTCTCTAACTTCTCCAGTTTGTTCATTTAAATTAATGTTTTCATCCAATGTTTCGTGACTTATGCCTGCATTTTTAAATCGACTTATTCTGCTTATTAGATATAAAATATCGCTCGGTTTAAATTTTATTTTTCTTTCTTCTAAAATTCTTTTGACAATCTTCTTTTTATCACTTTCTTCCGTTAATAAAGTAAAATTTGGGTTTAGTTCAATCCTTTCAGCATTATCTCGTAGCATCTTTATAAATAAAGAATGCATAGTCCCTATACAAGAAGGTTGTTTTGTCGTTCTTTGATTTATTTTATCAATCATGTCTTTTGCTGCTTTGTTGGTAAATGTGGTCATCATTATTTCGCTTGGCTTAAAACCATGATTTTCTACTAAATTTACATATCTCTCTACAATTGTTGTGGTCTTTCCAGTTCCTGCGCTTGCAATTATAAGAAGATTACCCTCTTTAGTATTCTTTGCTTCAATTTGCTCTTTGTTTAACCCGATTGTTTCTTGTTTCATCTTTAATTAAAAAACCCCTCAGTCAGACTGCTCAATTCATGTTTTGTTAGTTTTCTATCTATGTCTTCTTTTTCATTCATTTTCATCTCCTGATTTTATTAGGTTATTTGTAAGCACATTTTTCTCTGGATTCTTCATGATTTTATTATAATAATCTGGGTAGCTTATTTTTATTCTCTCGAGTTTTGTCTGAATATATTCTTTTTTACATTTATCTGAGCAAAATAACAAGACTTTTTCATCTATGAACTGTGGAGACATCCAAATTCCAGAACTAAACTCCTTTTTGCAGGTTTTACAGGTTTCAGTCATCTTTACTTGCCTCATATTTTCTAAAATCTGAAATCATCTTTTCAATGTCTTCTTTAGACATGTCTTCCAGTTCTTTATTGATTGTCTCTGCTTTTTTATCCATTATTTTCATATAATCTAAAAACCCTAATATGAAAGAATACTTGCATGCTTCTTTCTTGCTAACTCCTTCTATTTGTCCCTTTATTTCTCTCCAACCATTTTCAAATATTTCAGTAGCTACACTAATTGCTTCTTCTTGAGCATTATCTCTTCTTTCTATATCTGTATCTTTATTCATTTGTCGACCCCTTTATTTGATATAAATGTGTTAAACGAAAGGTTTATAAGTTTCATAGTGCTACAACATCTAACAGGTAAAACCTGCCGACCAGTGCACCTTGAGATGCGCGTTTCAGTGTCTGCGGGTGCTGTTGCTTTTATTTCTTCCATACTTGATAAACCTCCTGCTCTAAATTTATTAAATCGATAAATTTGCTATTGTTGTATTCAAATTTTTGGAAACATACCCATGCTAAAACATCTGCAAATTGCAGTCCACTCCATGCATGTGAATAGCTATGCTCGATCTTACAATTAATATTTGAATAACCTTCCTTTAATTTTTGAGCAAAATATGTATTAAAATCTTCTTGAAGAAAGAGGTTCCCTTTTGATTTGTCTATTTTTATCTCAAAACGACAATCATCAAAAGATATATTTTTTGCAAGTTTACCTGCAATAAAATTATAAAGTTTATGCTTTTCTTCTTTAAGATATGAACTATACAATTTAGATTTGTCCAAAACAATATGGCTTATTTTTGCCCCGGAAACATCATTTAACTTTTTTAGCATATGGATTATTACTTCTTTAGAGGATTTATTTGCTTTTATCTCATTTGCTTTTTTTAGTTCTTTTTTGAACTTATTTCTCCTCATATTCTTTATTATTCTATTCAATTCTTCTGGCTTATCAACTATAAGGGCAGTTAAAATAAGGAAATGCGAGCTACCTTCTTTAGTTCCCAAATCCCCGCTTTCATCAATATAAATATATCTAAATTTCATCGCAACCAAGCCTCCAATTGTCTAAATTCTTCTATCCATTTTGATGGAGATATAGTAAAAGAGTTCAAACCAGCGTTTAATCTAACCGTATCGAATCCGACACGGTTAAAATTAAGATTATGTATCTTTTCCCAAATCCCTAAAAATTCAACAGTATTCCTATTTCTAAGCCAATTTATAATCAAAAAAACAATGTGCCACCTCGCACTAAAGTGCGAGGTTTGACTGGCACTTGTTTTTTGGATGCTCGAAGTGTTCTGCACACTAAAGTGTGCGGTTTCCAAACACTTCGACATGACAAATCTGGGCTCTTCCTGATTCTTTTTTTTAGCAATATCTGTTAAAGAGATATATTTTTGAGAGTCTACTTCTTTAATGCTTACACTTATTCCTTCTACTTCAACAATTTTATTATTTTCCATCATTCACCTCAAACATATCTACAAACCTGTTTTCTGCTGGGCTTGATTGGACAAGCCTTAAGATTTGTTCAGTATCTCCTACATCAGTCTCTCTTAACTTGCCATCTTCAGCTAACATTTTCAACTGGTTACAATTTGTAACCGTTTGATTCCCTTCTTCAGATAACCTATGTTTCAATACCTTCCAATAATTTCTTGCAGTTTGAAAATCGCTGTCAGTTAAAACTTCAACTATGTCAATTATTGAGAAATACCATTTTTCATGCTTTTCATCCCATTGAACTCTGACTCTTTTGTCTTCAAATAGTTTTATTGAATGATTTTGTTCCATTTTAAAGGCATTATTTGTTTAGATTAGAAAGGTTTTATAGTTATTGATGCAGATAGTTTTTATGATGTTTATTAGTAAGTCTTTGAAGGAAGATTTTTAATAGTCTGATTGGGTTGGTTTGGGTATGGTAAATGGATATAATATAAAAAGTGTGGGGCTTACTGTTAAGGGTAAGTTTGAGAGGTTGTAAATATGCCCGACATTTTCACACCCCAAAGTAAAACTATTGAAGAGATTTTTGATGGAAATGTATATTATGAAATTCCTGCCTATCAAAGACCGTATAGTTGGGAAAGTGAGCAAATAGAAGATTTATGGGAAGACGTTTATTCTGCATTTAAGAGCAATGACGAAGAATACTTTTTAGGTTCCATAATACTTACAAAAAAAGATGGAAGTAAAAATTTAGATGTAGTTGACGGTCAACAAAGACTTACAACACTTATGATTTTGTTTTGTGCACTAAGAGACCTATATTTCTCAAAATTAGAGGATACAACAAAAAAGAATAGGATTATGGGTAGGATAAAGAATAGCGAGAGCGGTAATGAGCGTCTAAAATTAAGAACACAAACGCAAAATCAGAATCAATTTGAACAAGAGATTATAAATGGGATAAATTATTCATTAAATCTGACTGCTAAACAATTGGAAGAAAATAAGTTCCTTAATGCCGCCTTTAAGTTTAAAGATAAAATACTTAGTCTGAAAGATAATCCTTCAGAGATTGAAGCTTTAACAGACTATTTACTTGAACGTGTGAGAGTTATTTCTATAACTTGCTCTAATAGAAGTTTTGCTATGAAATTATTTCAAGTATTAAATAATAGAGGTTTGAATTTAACTGCAGCCGATTTGATAAAAAGCTTTCTTATGAGTAAAATTGGTGATGAAGATCAGAAAACATTTGAACAGAATTGGATTTATGTCGAAAATAAAGCTAAAGAATTCGGAGAAGAGCTAACTAGCCTGTTTACTTATTATGAGTATTATCTTATAGCTCGTAATCCTGAAAAGTCCTTGTATGATATATTAGAGACAGAATTCAGAAACAAAGACCCTCTAAAGACAATCCATGATTTCAAACTGGCAGTAGATTTATTCTTTAACATGGACAACCGCGCCCCAAAACATATTTATCCTCTTTATTATTTGAGGCATGATGTATATTGGAAATCTATAATCTTAACTTCTTTACTAAACAATTGGAGCAATGATAAAGTATCAAATTTAGCCAAAATACTCAAAAAATTCTATTATATCTACTGGATAGCAGGACTTACTACTTCTGCAACAAAACAAACTTCTTTTAATATAATTCGGTGGATTAAAGAAGGAAAAGATGAAAACTATATTCGAGATGAACTCAATAAGAAAATTAAACACGATAAGGTAATAGGTAGGTTTAAGGAAAGATTGGATGAAGATGTTTATCAATATCCTTGGAGTAAGCCTCTTTTGATTCTGTTGGAATATGAGCAATTAGAGACCCCGCACATGAATTTTATAGAAGAGGATAAAAATATACATTTAGAACATATCTTACCACAATCCCATTCTTCCAACAAAGACTGGTCTAAAATAAATGTTGATATTGCTGAAAAACTAGTCAATACTATTGGAAATTTGACTCTTCTTTCTGGTAAAAGAAATATTGAAGCGAGTAACAACTCTTTCGCCGAGAAAACTGAAATTTACAAAGGAAAGGGGAAGGATGGCATTACTCCTTTTGAATTAACCAAGAAAGTAGCACAACTTTCAGAGTGGAATGAAATAAGTATACGAGAAAGGAAAGAGTTTATTTTATCTGAGATAGAAAGAGTTTTTGAGATAGACTTTGATAAAAACATCGAAGAAGAAAGAATTGCAGTTGATGAGAATAACAAGCCAAAGAAAGAAAAGTCAGACTATTTTGCAACGGATGATGCTAAGGAAAAGTTAAGATTGAAGTTCTGGGAACAGCTTTTAGATAAAGAAAAATTAAAAACAAATCTGCATTCTAATGTAAGTCCTGGTAAATATCATTGGATAGGAACTGGTGCTGGAAAATCAGGCATTTCATACAATTTTGTAATTTTAAATTCATATGTTGGTTGCGAGGTCTATTTGGATAGGGGCAAGAGATTTGCTGAACCAAACATAAACAAAAAGCGTTTTGATGAATTAAGTACACATAGGGATGAAATTGAAAAATTGTTTGGAGATAAACTTAATTGGGAGAGATTGGATGATAAAAGAGCTTGTAGAATATCTTTTGTTCTTGACTATGGGATAAATGATCAAAAAAAATGGCCTGAGATGCAAGACCAAATGATTGATGTTATGATAAGGCTGGAGAAATCTACTAAACCCTTTATCAAGGAGCTTAATTAAATGGATAATAAATCAAATTCCAAATTAGAAATGGGTTTTGAGCAAAAGCTCTGGCAGACCGCGGATAAGATGAGGAGCAATATGGACGCTGCAGAATACAAGCATGTTGTGCTTGGTTTGATTTTCTTGAAATATATTTCTGATTCGTTTGAAGAATATAAGGGAGAATTAGAAAAAAAGAGCGCTGACCCAAAAGCCGAGTGGTATGTGAAAGACCCTTCTGAGAGATATTTGGTTATGGAAGATAAGGATGAGTATGCTGCGAAGAATATTTTCTGGGTTCCAAAAGAGGCACGATGGAGCCATTTGCAAAAAAATGCTAAACAGCCTGTGATTGGAAAGCTAATTGATGATGCTATGGATGCTATTGAGAAAGATAATCCTTCATTAAAGGGTGTGCTTCCTAAAGATTATGCTAGACCGGCTCTGGATAAACAAAGACTTGGAGAGTTAATTGATTTAATTGGTTCGATTGCTTTGGGAGATAGAGAGAGTAAGTCAAAAGATGTTTTGGGTAGAGTGTATGAATACTTTTTAGGGCAGTTTGCTGATGCAGAAGGCAAGAAAGGAGGGCAGTTTTATACTTCAAGATGTATTGTTAAACTTCTTGTTGATATGATAGAACCTTACAAGGGAAGAGTATTTGACCCATGCTGTGGCTCTGGAGGCATGTTTGTTCAGAGCGAGAAATTTGTAGAAAGTCATTCTGGAAAGATAAATGATATATCTATTTTTGGACAGGAGAGTAATTCTACGACTTGGAAATTATGTAAAATGAATCTTGCTATTAGAGGAATAGATTCAACTTTTATAAAATGGAATAATGAGGGGAGTTTCTTAAATGATGAGCATAGGGATTTGAAATCAGACTTTATTCTTGCAAATCCTCCATTTAATGATTCTGACTGGAAAGGCGAGCAGTTGAAAGAAGATATACGCTGGAAGTATGGAGTTCCTCCAACTGGAAATGCTAACTTTGGATGGGTACAACATTTTATTCATCATTTGGCTCCTCATGGAATAGCAGGATTTGTTTTAGCAAATGGTTCTTTATCTTCTAATACAAGCGGTGAGGGAGAGATAAGAAAAAATATTATTGAAGCTGATTTAGTTGATTGTATTGTTGCAATGCCTGGACAATTATTCTATAATACTATGATTCCGGCTTGTTTATGGTTTGTTTCTAAAGATAAGAAAAACCATAAGTTTAGAGACCGAGAAGGTGAAGTTTTGTTTATTGATGCAAGAAAATTGGGAAGCATGATTGATAGAAGACATAAAGACCTAACTGATGAAGATGTAAAAAGAATTTCTTCGACTTATCATGCATGGCGTGGTGAAGGCGGAAAGTATCTTGATATCGCAGGGTTTTGTAAGTCTGTAAAGATAGATGAAATAAGAAAACATGAGCATATTTTGACTCCTGGGCGTTATGTCGGCTCGGAAGAAATAGAAGAAGATCCAGAAGTCTTTGAGGAAAAAATGGCAAGATTAACTAAAGAATTAGCAGAGCAGTTCAAGGAAAGTGATAAGTTAGAGGCTGAAATTAAGAAGAATTTGGCTGGTATTGGCTGGAGTATTTGATGTATAATTTTAAGAATTCAGCTTGGAGAGGTGTCGAATCATTAATTAGTAAATCTTTTATTTGTTGGAACTGTAACAATCAAGTCGCTTCATATACGGGCTATAGGGACCATGCAGATACTATAAAAAAGATTTATCTTTGTCCGCATTGTGAAGCTCCAAATGCCTTTGATAATAATGGAACTAGTGTTCTTTCACCATTGCCTGGAGAAGAAATAATAAAATTACCTTCGAATATAAAAAATGTTTATGATGAAATAAGAAAATGTATGCAATCAAACTGCTTTACTGCAGCAGTAATGTTAATGAGGAAGATTATCATGAATATTGCAGTACATGAAAAAGCTGATGAAAATCTAAAGTTTGTTCAATATATAGATTATTTATATGAAAATGGAATTGTGCCAAAGAAAAGCAAAAGTAAAGCAGAATCGGTTAAAGATATAGGAAATTCGGCGAACCATGAAATAGAAAATCGCACACAACAAGAAGCTCAAAATTGCTTTGAATTCATAGAACTACTATTGAAAGTAAATTATGAATTTGCAGATGATGGAGTTGTGAGATGAATAGAAAAGGACAAGCAGTAAATATTAAAGATATTGTAAAACTTATAGGGGTTCTTATAGTCTCTTTCTTATTACTATCTTTTATGTCTGTTATTTTTAGTGCAATTCAAGACATACAAGCTTCTATCGATAGCATAGTTGCTTTATTTATCCCACTTATAATTATAGCATTTTTCTTTGAGCTTGTAAGGAGGGTTTTCAGATGAAATATAAAATATTTACAAAGAATCAGATAATAAATTTATTTTCGATATTTGTAATGAGTACTGTTGGAATTTTATTTTGGTTGTTTTTATATATCCGCGGAGTTAACTTACAACATCCTTTTTTGATGATTATTCTTTTGGGAATTAGTGTATTATTCTATCTTACTATAATTTATTCTGTAATTGTATATTATTTTTCTAGATGGGGATTCTTTCTTTTTAATCAAATAGATAGAAATCGAGAGACTTTTATCTTCTGGTTAGAGGTTTTTATAGGAATTATCTCTATAATTGGAACTAGTTGGTATTTTAAATCATTTTGGATGGCAATTATTAGTTTACCTTCCGTAATTTTAATAATCGCGGCTATGCCTCCTGCTAGCGATTGGATAAAGAAATGGTATAAATCAAAAAGAAAAAAATAAGGATTATGATAAAAAGAAAATTCAAACAAACTGAAATAGGAAAAATCCCCGAAGATTGGGAAGTTAAAGAGCTGAAGGATGTTGCTTCATATATTTCTAACAAAGTAAATATCAATGAGTTTAATCTGACAAACTTTATTTCAACCGAGAATATGTTACCTAATCTTGGAGGCATTAACGAAGCTTCATCTTTACCAAAAACTGGGAAATTTAACAAGTTTAATGTTAAAGATATCTTATTTTCAAATATTAGAACTTATTTCAAAAAATTATGGTTAGCTAAATTTAATGGTGCATGTTCCAATGATGTTTTGGTAATTAGGCCTAAAAATTCATCGATAGAGACTAGCTTTTTGTATTATTATCTATCTCAAGAAAGATTCTTTGAATATACTATGCTAACTTCAAAAGGCACAAAAATGCCTAGAGGCGATAAACAAGCAATATTAAATTGGGCAATTAATATCCCTCCACTCTCAGAACAACACTCCATCGCCCGCATCCTCTCTTCACTCGATGCAAAAATAGAACTCAACAACAAGATGAACAAGACGCTTGAGGCAATTGGGCAGGCGTTGTTTAAGAGATGGTTTGTTGATTTCGACGAAGTTCCTGGAGGTTGGTATACTAAACCTCTGGACAAAGTTGCAGAGTTTCTTAATGGTTTAGCCTTACAGAAATATCCTGCGATGGAAGGGGAAGAATACTTGCCTGCTATAAAAATAAGAGAACTCAGAAGCGGAATAACGGAACAGACAGATAAAGTAAGTTTAAATTTGCCTAAAGGATATATTGTTGAAGATGGAGATATGTTATTCTCATGGTCTGGAAGTCTTGAAGTTGTTATTTGGACTAATGGAAAAGGTGCATTGAATCAGCATTTGTTTAAAGTTAGCTCTCAAGATTATCCAAAATGGTTTTATTATTATTGGACTAAATATCATCTCCCACATTTCAGACATATTGCGGAAGGCAAGGCTACCACAATGGGGCATATTCAAAAACATAACCTATCTGAAGCAGAAGTTCTAGTTCCAGACAAGAAAACTTTTGATGAAATGAATAAAATAATGAATCCAATTCTGAACAAGGTAGTTGCTTTGAGGTTAGAGGCTAACAATTTAGCTAAAATTAGAGACTCACTTTTACCTAAATTAATGAGTGGAGATATTAGAACTATTTAATTTATCTTTTGCTTTATCTAAAAAGTCTATTATTTTTTGCCTTAATTCAAGTAAAATATTTTTAAATTCAGAAATATTAACTAGATAAGGCACCCTCTCTTCTGGAGCTACATTGAGTATTTTAACCATCATTTCTAGAGGAGGAGCATTAATTACTATTAGTTGTCCTTTGCTATTTGCTAATTCTTCTATTTTTCTAACTGGTTGTGAAATGAACATTGGTATTTTGAATGTTTCAATTTTTTCGTTATTTACCTGAACATTTAATTCAGAATTAACCCTTCTATGTTCGTCTTCTTTACCTTTCTTTTTCATTTTCAGCCCAGTTTTTGTTGGTTCTTCTCCAGCATATTCATGATATCCCATTACTTCTTTTTCTAACCACTTTTCAGATTCTTCCATTTTAAGTTGTTTGGATAATCTTAAAGACATTTCAACTATTGTTGAAATTGGCTCTCCATCATCAAGATAGCCCTCTATTTTATCAATTAGTTTCTTAGGGTTCTGTTCTTTTTCTACAGGTAGTTCTGAAACTGCAACTTCTTTTTTACTCCCCTCTCTAAAATTATTTATCTGAGAATTGGTAACTGGTCCGTGAATTTGAATCGCTTGAGCGTTTGGAGAACTTGCAATTGATAAATTCTGATTTTTATTGATTTTAACAAGATAAGTGCCTGCAACAATAAATCCTGCAATGGAAACTATAAGTGAGATAACTTCTACAAAATGTTCTAACCACCATTCTTTTGAAAGCATAATATTGCTCCCCATATCCTTTATTAAAAGATTTCCCTATCGCAATAGTAACATTAAAAAGTTCATAAAACAACAATAATCAATAATAACATGGTATTATCAAAAGAAAAAACCGAAGAAATAATAAAAAAGATAGAAGAATCAATAAAGAAAAAGAGAGGACAAGATTCTTCTTTTTCATGTTTTGTTTGTACTAATAATCAATTTTCTTTAGCAGGAGGTTTCACTAATGATTTTTTAATAGATAATTTCGGAGGCGGTTTATTTTTTGGCGGACCTGTTCTTCCAAGTGTGCCTATAGTATGTACTAATTGTGGTAATACCATTTTCCTTAATGCTAAAGTTCTTGGGTTAAAAGAAGAAGATTTCAAAAAAGAAAATTCTAACTCGGGAGAGTCAAAAAGTGGTTAAGCCCTTAATTTCAGGAAAACAAGAAGAATTGGTTATTAACATAGGAAGAATACCTCAATTAAACATTTATCAAATTACTGAAGACGAGCTACAAACTTTAGAAAATGGGGGTTCAGACCCAATATATCTGAATTTTGCAATTTTTACCATATCTACCGCAATAGCTTTCCTAATTACATTGCTTACAATCCAAATAGACTCAACTAGACTGTTTGTGATATTTTTAGTAGTCACAATTTTAGGACTTTCATTAGGGTTAGTACTATTAACTCTTTGGTGGAGAAGTAGAAAGTCTATAAAAAGATTGGTAAATAAAATAAAAGAAAGAATACATGAGAAATAAAATCCTCACAGACAAATATATAAAGATTTAAAACGTCATGGAAGTGGGTAAAAAGAGGTAAAATGGCGCTAACAACTAATCAGCTGTATGTATTGAAATTGTTAGATTTAGCTGGAAGAGTAGATGGTAAAACCAAGTTCCAAAAGATGGTTTTTTTGGCTGAAACGGAAGAAAAAGCCATTACTACATATAATTTTGAGAAATATCATTATGGCCCTTTCTCTTTTGATTTAAGTGATGACTTAGACGCTTTGTCTAAGACAAATTTTATACAAGAGGAAAAAACTATTTTTGGCTCATCTGAAGGAAAACAAATAATAAAATCAACCTTTAGTTTAACTCTTGATGGTAAGAAAGAATTAAAAGAAAACGAAGTAAATTTAGATAAAGATGGAATTGTGGCTCTATCAAAGACTGTTGAAAAATGGAATGGCAAGCCGTTAGACGAAATTATAAAATATGTTTATGGTAAATATATGAATGACAATAATAGAAAACTTGCAGTTGCGGGATAAGCAAGTTTATTGCTTAAAAGTTGATGGTAGTTTAATACATATTCCAAATATAGGACCTAAAATTAGGTCTCTTCTTTTGGTTGATAAAATAGAAAGCGTTTTATTAAAGGATATTTCAACAAATAGAAACTTGAGAGATTTTCTTTCTGTTGACATACAAGATATCGGAAGACAACTTTGCGAAAAGCATAAAAAATTTATATCGCCTATAAATTATGATAATAGCATATTTCTTTTCAAATGTTTTGGTTTTGTTAATAGTGATTCATTAAAAAATAAAGATGAGCCATATTATCATTATTTAAAAGATTTAACGGACTTATTTGCTTGCAAAATAGAATGGTTAAGAGGCAAAAACATTATAGACCTTTCAAAGAATAAAATTAATGGATTTAATACATACTTATCCAATAATCTAACAATATTATTAAAAAGCGCTGGAATTGCTAAAACTCAAATCACAAACGATGAATTTTATTTTGACTCTCAAGATGCATTAATACAAGACGTTTTGTCTGCTTGGCAGAATAAAACTATTTTTGAGAGACTGATTGCAAAACTAATTGAAACTGAGTTAAAATGCAGAGTTTTTTGCTCTAAATTAATAGTTATTAACATTAGTAATCTTGAAAAGTTCTCTTTAGAATTTGATATTATCTTTGTTTTTGGCAATAAAATATGTTTTGTTGAGTTAAAGAATGGAGAAGTCAGACGCAATGATGTTTTTGAGTTTCTAGGAAAGGTGCGCACCGTTGAAGATTATTATGGATTTAAAGTTAATAGAGTTGCTGTGATTGGAACTAGACAAAAGGAAGAAATTTTCAATGAGTTAGAACTAAAAAATTCCCACTTTGGAGTTTTTGATATTATGGATTATAGAGATGATTTCAAAAGATTTTTTGAATTTATTAAAGCTTAATTATAAAACCTAAATCTTTTTATCCCATGTTATATCTCCAAATAGATGTTTAAATAAAAATGATTGAAAATTGTCCGTTTTGCGGTTTAAATTTGAGGAAAGATTGTAATTGTCCAGAAAGAAAGATGAGAAGCAACATGATTGATTCATCTATATTTCTTGAAGTATATGGCGAGAGCAAACATACCGAACAGTGCAAATTATTGCTCGAAGGAGCCAAGAAAAGTGTTTACTTAGGAAACGTTTCTACTATCATTTTAGGAGAAATAACAAAAAAGCTTCTTAAATTTAAAAAAGAGGCAGATTACCGTTACAATTCGATTTACAACAATATAATGGATTATTTGTTATATTTCAACGTGTTTTATATTTGCGAAGATACCATTCAAACCCATAAAATCTTAGATATTCGCGGTTCTGAACAGTCGCATGATAAACTAAACTTTGCTTGCGCAATCCATAACAAATGTAAGATGTTTATAATGAAAGACTTAGGATTCAAATATCCTAAGAAGTCGGGAACACAAATAATTCAAATAACAGATAAGAGTAATAAAAAATTAAGAAAATTACTAGAAGAGATTAAATCTGGTTAAACGTTCAATTGCTAGATTGAATAAATTCTGGTCGTCAAGATAATCTCTATGGAGCACTATTTCTTTAAATAAATCTTCTTTCTTAATTGAAGGATTATTCTTTTTAATAAATACAATATCTGCCATCATTTCTAAAAATCTAGAGTTTTTTTCATTATCTTTCTTTAGTTCTTTAAATTGTTCTATCTCTTTTCCACTCAAAATAGAAGCATTAACTATATCTCCTTCATTGAGCGAGAAACCAATTTGAGCTAATTCTGCAGAATAAGGTCCAAAATGATGCCAGCTAAAAACAAATTTTCTATCAATCCCTAATTGTTGCAATATATAGAAAGTTTTTTGAAAAGCAATACGATTAGGCAAAGTACCTACACTAAGTCCAAATGTTCTAAAAACCGAAGCAACAAATTCTTTATGTCGAAGTGTTTGAAAACCATCATCTAAAGAGTATGGAACACTTCGAGCATCCAAAAAACAAGTGCTAGTCAAACCTCGCACTTTATTGCTAGAGAGCACATTGTTTTTTTGATTTTCCATCTTAATACCTCTATTATTCAAGAGCATTAAAGTATTTAATTCTACCTAGAGCAAGGTTAAAAAACAGGTAACTCCTCAATTATAAAGATGAGAAACATAATAACTGAAGACCACATTGAAGAAGAAGCCTTACGGATGCTTGCTAATGAGGGATACGAGTATGTTTATGCTCCCGAGATTGCGCCTACTGCTGATGGGGGAAATGGCGAGAGAAAGAGATATTCTGATATTGTTCTTGTTGATAAGCTGAGATGGGCGCTTGAAAGGATAAATCCTAAGGTGCCTAAGGAAGCTATTGAAGAGGCTGTAAAGAAAGTTATTAGAAGTGAGAGCCAGAATTTAGTTGCAGATAACCAGCAATTTCATAATTTCCTTGTTAATGGAGTGGATGTCGAGTATAGAAAGGACGGGAGAATTAAAGGAGATAAAGTTTGGCTGTTTGATTTTGAAAATGCAAAGAAAAATGAGTTCTTAGCAGTTAATCAATTTACTATAATAGAAAGAGAAAATAATAGAAGACCTGATATTTTACTTTTTGTTAATGGAATTCCTTTAGTTATATTTGAATTGAAGAATCCGGCTGATGCAGAGGCGACTGTGACTGATGCATTTAATCAGATTGAAACCTACAAATCACAGATTCCATCTTTGTTTAGATTTAATGAGATTGTTATTATTTCAGATGGGCTTGAAACACATGCAGGAACAATAACTTCTGGAATTGAAAGATTTACTGCATGGAAGACAATTAATGAAGAAAAGCCAAAAAAGGCAATGACTGAATTAGAAGTATTGATTAAAGGGATGTTAAATAAAGAAACGTTACTAAATCTTATAAAGAATTTTATTGTTTTTCAGGAAGAAAGAGATACAAAAAGAAATATTACCAAAGTTTCTAAAAAGATTGCTGCGTATCATCAATATGATGCGGTTAATAAAGCAGTTAAGAGCACTTTAAGCGCGACTAAAAAAGACAAGAGAGCAGGAGTGGTATGGCATACTCAAGGCTCTGGAAAGTCTTTAACAATGGTTTTCTATACTGGAAAAGTTATTCTTTCAAAAGATTTTGAGAATCCAACAATTGTTTTATTAACTGATAGAAATGACTTAGATGACCAATTATTTGGGACATTTGCCGGTTGCAAGAGTTTAATTGGAAGCCCTGTTCAATCTGAAAATAGGGAAAAATTAAAAGATTTGCTGAAAGTAGCTTCTGGAGGGATTGTTTTCACTACAATTCAAAAATTCTTTCCTGAAGAAAGAGGAGCAAAATACCCATTATTATCAAATAGAAGAAATATTATTGTAATTGCTGATGAAGCCCATAGAAGCCAGTATGATTTTATTGATGGATTTGCTAAACACTTGAGAGATGCTTTGCCTAATGCTTCTTTTATAGGATTTACAGGAACTCCAATTGAAAAGAAAGATAGAAGCACTCCAGCAGTTTTTGGAAAATATGTTGATATATATGATATAAAACAGTCTATTGAAGACAAAACAACTGTTGGAATATTTTATGAAAGCAGACTTGCTAAACTTGAGCTAAAGCCTGAAGAGAGATTAAAGATAGACCCTAACTTTGAAGAAGTTACTGAGGGGGAAGAAGTAGAGAGTAAAGAAAGACTCAAATCAAAATGGGCGAGAATGGAAGCAGTTGCAGGAAGCCCTGAAAGAATTAAAAGACTTGCAAAGGATATCATCAATCACTTTGAGCAAAGAGCCAAGATAATAAATGGCAAAGCAATGATTGTTTGCATGTCTAGAAGAATTTGTATTGACTTGCATAATGTCCTGAAAGAGTTGAAACCAGAATGGTATCATAAAGAAGATACTAAAGGGTTTATGAAGATTATCATGACCGGTGCTGCAAAAGACCCTCTTGAATGGCAAGAGCATGTTAGAAATAAGACAAAAAGAAAGGAGTTGGGAGATAACTTCAAAGACCCAGAGAATCCAATTAAAATTGCTATTGTAAGAGATATGTGGCTGACTGGATTTGATGTTCCTTGCTTACATACTATGTATATTGATAAACCAATGAGGGGGCATGGATTAATGCAAGCAATAGCAAGAGTTAATAGGGTTTTCAAAGACAAAACAGGAGGATTAGTTGTTGATTATATTGGAATTGCTTATGATTTAAAAAAGGCTTTGAAAGATTATACTGCAAGTGGTGGAAAAGGCAAGCCAGTATTAGACCAAGATAAAGCTGTTGAGCTGATGCTATCGGAATATGAAGTGATTTCAGATATTATGCATGGATTTGAATATAAATCTAAGATAAAGAAGTCATTAAATGATTCTTTAGTTATTGTTCCAGATGCTATTGAGCATATCTTAAAACATAAAGATGGAAAAGAAAGATTTTTGAAACATTCTAAAAAACTCATAGAATGTTTTGCTTTGGCTGTTCCACAGAATAGAGCATTAGCACTTAAAGATGAAATTGGATTTTTTCAGATTGTTAAATCTAAAATGATGAAATTGACTCTTGGAAAAGCTAAACAAACAGAAGAGCTAGATTCTGCAATAAGACAGATTGTTTCAAGGGCAATTGTTTCTGACAGAGTCATTGATATATTTGAGTCAGTTGGATTCAAAAAACCAAATATAGAGATTTTGTCCGAAGAATTCTTAGCTGAAGTTAAAGATATACCTCAAAAGAATTTAGCTTTTGAAGCACTTAGAAAATTATTAACTGATGAAATTAGACTTATCTCAAGAAAGAATATTGTTAAAGGAAGGTCTTTTGCTGAACTTTTGGAGAAGACAATAAAACAATATACAAATAGAGCAATAGAAACCGCAAGAGTTGTAGAGGAATTGATAGATTTAGCAAAGACAATCAATAAAGATAAAGAAAAAGGGAAAAAACTTGGATTAAACGAAGATGAAGTTGCTTTCTATGATGCTTTGGAAGTTAATGATAGTGCTGTAAAAATTCTTGGAGATGAGACTTTAAGAAAAATAGCTCGAGAAATATTTGAAACAATTAGAAAGAATGTTTCTATTGACTGGACAATTAGAGAAAGTGTTCAAGCTCAATTGAGAGTTTTGGTCAAAAAAGTATTGAGGAAATATGGTTATCCTCCAGATAAACAAGAGTTAGCTACTAAGACCGTATTAAAGCAAGCTGAAGTAATTGCTAAAGATTGGGCTGAGCAATAAATCATTTTCTATCTGACCAGTTCCACCACTTACCATTTCAATACTCATTTTCTAAGACTAAACTGCCCTGTTTATCTCTAAGATAAACGGTATCTCCATTATTATTCCAAATTGCTGGGCATTGTCCTGAATTTCCTTA
>Ga0209541_10008384_pt1 | contig 17037 bp, 11 predicted proteins | sample RifCSPlowO2_01_FD_184027 | JGI IMG/M metagenome (GOLD analysis project Ga0209541, IMG submission 184027) | Groundwater microbial communities from Rifle, Colorado - Rifle CSP2_plank lowO2_0.1 (SPAdes) (version 2) | ecosystem: Environmental > Aquatic > Deep subsurface > Groundwater | place...
ATGCAATCAGGAGAAAGCGATAGGCGGATAGACGTCAGGAAAATAGTTGTAGGCGGGAGTATATGCGTTATTGCTATTATGCTAGCCGGATTTTTTTTGCACCTTTTAAGTCCGGTCGGGAGAGAATCCGGTGAGCGGCAAATTTCTTTTGAGGTTAAGCCGGGCGATGGCTATAAGGATATTATTTCCAATCTTGGGTCGAAAGGACTCATTCGATCCAGAAGCGCGTTTACACTGCTTTCGCTCGTAACTGGGTCCGCGATGAATTTAAAGCCTGGATTGTATAGCTTAAAGTCGGGCATGACGAGCGGCGAGATTCTTTCCAAGCTCGTTTCGGGATCTCGGACCGAAATTTCCGTAACCGTTGTCGAGGGATATTCCGTGTACGACATAGATCGCCTTTTAAGCTCATTGGGCGTGCTAAAGGCCGGCGAACTGGTCGAAGCGAACAAGAAGAATTTTTTTGAAGGGAGATTATTTCCTGATACATACAGATTTTTTAAAGATTCCGATGTTGATCAAGTTGTAGGAAAATTTTTGGATACCTTCGCGTCAAAAACAGATCAGATTTTTGCGGGGAACGACATTAATTCCACGTCGAGTCCCTCAGGGCTGAATCCTCGGGCCGTTCAGGGCACTTCGGCTCCGAGCTTCAGCGAGGAACTTCTGAATAGCCCTCAGGCTCGAAGAGACGAGCGTCTGATTCTTGCGTCGCTTATAGAAAAAGAAATTCCGGACTTTGAAGATCGAAAGATTGTGGCGGGTATTTTATTAAAACGTGTCAAAGCCGGAATCCCAATCCAAGTCGACGCAACTATTTGCTATGTTAAGGAAGTAGCTATATATCCGCGTGATGCAAGTTGTTATCCGCTAAGCGCCCTTGACTTCAAAATCGAGTCGCCATACAATACCTATCTACACGCGGGTTTTCCTCCAACACCCATTGGGAATCCGGGCATTTCTGCTTTAGTGGCCGCAATTCATCCAAAGAGTTCGCCGTATTGGTATTACTTAAGCGATCCGGTGACACATAAGACCATATTTAGCAGAGACCTTGAGGAACAGGAGGGAAATCGTGTTAAATACCTAGGTAACAAAAAAAGGTGAAAAGTCTCTACGAGGAGAGCTTTTGTGCTGTTTGTTTTCTAGAGTCCCAAAGGATCGCTCAAAAAACCGCAGTTTAGTGCGTTAGGGCAGTTTTTTTAGAAATATTCCACATAGAAGAAAATGCCTAAATTTTCATCAACAAAAGTATTTGGAAAATCAAAGCCCCTCATTAAGCCATTTAATCTCAATGAAGCGCAATTGTTCTCGTACGAGTGGTTTCTCAAAAAAGGCATTCATGAGCTCTTAGGAGAAATTTCTCCGATTCTCGATCACACAGGAAAAGAACTCGAACTCAAATTCGAGGATTATCATTTTGACGAGCCGAAGTACAATGAGCAGGTTGTGCGGTATAAAGATGCCACATACGAAGCGCCATTGCGAATCAAATTGCGTCTTATCAATAAGAAAACACAACGAGAAGAAGTTCAGGAGGTGTATTTTGGAGATTTTCCGCTTATGACGCAGCGGGGGACGTTTATTATCAACGGGGTTGAGCGTGTTGTGGTTTCGCAACTTATTCGTTCCGCCGGTGTTTACTTTACTGCCGTCCCATATCGAGGACGGCAACTTTTTGGCGCGAAAATTATTCCGAATCGGGGAGCGTGGCTTGAATTTGAAACTGACGCGGACGGCGTTGTGAGCGTGAAAATCGACCGCCGCCGCAAAGTGCCAGTTACAGATTTGTTTCGGATTTTCGGAATTGAAGAGAATAAGATAATTTCCTCGTTCGCAGATATAGATACGGGCCCGATTAAATTCATCGGAGCGACGCTTAAGAAGGACGTAGCGAAAAATGTAGAAGAATCGTATGTCGAAATTTATCGTCGCCTTCGCCCGGGTGATCCCGCGACGCCAGCGACCGCGAAAAGCCTTATTGATGCGATGTTTAAACGATCTGATAGGTATGATCTTTCTCCCGTCGGCAGATTTAAGGTAAATCAGCGCCTTGGTTTTGACAAAAAGAAAACAACCAAGCTTTTGGATTTGGAGGATTTGATCGCGATCGTTCGAGAAATCATTTCTCAAAATAATAATCCAAAAGCCGAGCCTGATGATATTGATCACTTGGGAAACCGGAGACTCAAAGCGGTTGGCGAACTTTTGCAGGGTAGGTTGCGAATCGGGTTTGCCCGTCTTCGGAGAATTATTCAGGACAGGATGTCGATCGAAGATAAAGAACGTTTGATGCCAGCACAACTCGTGAATTTCCGCCCAATTTCCGCCGTCGTAAAAGAATTTTTCGCCTCATCCCAGCTTTCGCAGTTTATGGATCAAGTGAATCCGTTAGCCGAGCTTGAACATAAGCGAAGAATTTCCGCGCTTGGTCCCGGAGGTCTTACTCGGGAGCGGGCCAGTTTTGAAGTCCGCGATGTTCATCGGTCCCACTACGGGCGTATTTGTCCCATTCAAACTCCAGAAGGCGGCAATATCGGACTTATCAACTATTTGGCGAGTTTTTCCCGAATCAATGAATTTGGATTTTTGGAAACTCCGTACGCGAAAGTTGAGAGCGGTCGAGTAACCGACCAGATCGTTTGGTTCGACGCTCTTGAGGAAGAAAAATATAAGATTACCCATGGCGGTGTCAGAAAAGACGAAGCGGGAAATATTTTGGATGAAGTTGTTGAGGCTCGCGTTAAAGGTGTTCCAGAGACATGTTTGCGCAAGGATGTTGAATTCATTGATGTTGCGCCGCATCAGTTTATCAGCGTGGCGACTTCGCTTATACCGTTTTTACAACATGACGACGCGAATCGCGCGCTCATGGGTTCAAACATGCAACGGCAAGCCGTTGTTTCAATCAAGCCGCAAGCTCCATATGTTTCAACAGGAGAGGAAGATCATGTTGCGATTGATTCTGGGTATGTGGTTCAGGCAGAAGCCAATGGAGAAATCATTGAAGTGGATGCGGATCATGTGAAAGTGAAATATTCGAACGGCACGATAAAAAACTATGTTTTGGAGAAGTTCAAGCGATCAAACCAATTTACGTGTATTTCCCAGCGACCACTGGTGACTATCGGCCAGATCGTTAAAAAAGGCGCCGTACTTGTCGATGGTCCCTCGATAGAGAACGGAGTATTGGCGCTTGGGCAAAATCTTCTTGTCGCGTTTATGTCGTGGCAAGGCGCAAACTTTGAAGACGCGATCATCATATCTGAGCGAGTGGTGCGCGATGATTTATTCACCTCGATCCACATCGAAGATTTTTATTGCGATGTGCGCGATACGAAGCTTGGTCCCGAGGTGACGACCCCGGACATCCCGAATGTTTCCGAGGAAAAATTGAAAAACCTGGATGAGGACGGAATTATCCGTATTGGAGCCGAAATAAAATCCGGCGATATTTTGGTAGGAAAAATTTCTCCGAAAGGGGAGGCGGAACTAACATCAGAGGAGCGGTTACTTAGAGCTATTTTCGGCGAAAAAGCCCGGGATGTAAAAGACACATCGCTTACTCTGCCGCACGGCAGGAGAGGCCGCGTGGTAAACGTGAAAGTTTTTGATCGCGAGAAGGGAGACAAACTCGAACCCGGAATTATTAGGCGGATTCAAGTTGAAGTTGCGGAGCTCCGGAAGGTTCAGGCGGGGGACAAGCTCGCGGGGCGGCACGGCAACAAAGGAGTTATTTCTCAAGTGAGTTCGATGCAAGATATGCCGTATCTTGCAGACGGAACTCCCGTGGATATTATCTTAAATCCGCTGGGTGTCGCGTCCCGTATGAATCTCGGGCAAATTTTGGAAACACATCTTGGCTGGGCTGCTTCGAAATTAGGATATCGCGCGATTACTCCGGGACTGGACTCGATAACCGAAGAGGAAATGCGAGAAGAGCTCAAGAAAGCAGGTTTACCGGAAGACGGCAAAATGCAGCTGTTTGACGGGCGCACCGGCCAGGCATTCGATAACCGCATAACTGTCGGGCAGGTGTATATCATGAAGTTGAATCACCTTGTGGAGGACAAGGTGCACATGCGATCAATCGGGCCATACTCGCTTATTACTCAACAGCCGTTAGGGGGTAAAGCGCAGTTTGGTGGGCAGCGCTTTGGAGAAATGGAAGTCTGGGCGCTTGAAGGGTACGGAGCGCGACATACGCTTCAGGAGATGCTTACTATTAAGTCTGACGACGTGCTTGGCCGCGCCGCCGCCTATGAATCCATTATTCGCGGTGAAGAGATAAAAGAGGCGAACCTACCCGCTTCTTTTAGTGTGCTTATGAATGAGCTCAAAGCAATGGCGTTTGATATTAGGCCGCTCTACAATTCCGATTCTGACCGGCGAGATGATTTCAGCGCGCTCAAGATTAATATCGCTTCGTCTGAAGAAATATTAAAGTGGTCTCACGGCGAAGTTATAAAACCGGAGACCATCAATTACCGAACACAACGCCCCGAAAAAGACGGTCTTTTCTCGGAACGGATTTTCGGTCCGACGAAAGATTATGAATGTTATTGCGGAAAATATCGCCGGATCAGATATAAAGGGGTGGTGTGCGATAAGTGTGGCGTCGAGGTGACGAGGGCCGTTGTTCGACGCGAGCGGCTTGGGCATATCTCGCTCGCGGCTCCGGTAAGCCATATTTGGTTCTTGCGAAGCGTTCCGTCCCGGTTGAGTTTAATGCTGGATGTTCCTACCGGAAAATTGGAATTGGTGATTTACTATTCCGCGTACATCGTTACGGAAGTTAACGAAGACGAAAAGAAGAAAGCGCTTGCGGATATCGGGCGGGAACTCCGTGGCAAGCTGAAGAGTGAATCCAAAGATAAGAAAGCGAAGAAAGACCTTATGAAGGTCGCGGATACCGCGGAGGATTATCTCGAAAATCTTCAAGTGGGTCAGGTTTTGGGCGAGACGGAATACTTCAATCTCTCAAAGAGGTTTGGTTCGGTATTTCGCGCTTCGAGCGGCGCTGAGGCGGTGCGGAGCATTTTAGAGAAGATGGACTTGAAAAAAGAAGCGCAGAAAATTGAGCGGTTGCTCGAACATACGAAAGAAAATCTTACGCAGGCCAAGCTCTTGAGACGTCTCAAGATGGTGCGCTCGATGATTAAGAACAATACCCGCCCCGAGTGGATGGTTTTAAATGTTCTTCCCGTCTTGCCGCCGGATCTTCGGCCGATGGTTGTGTTAGATGGCGGCCGTTACGCTACGTCGGATTTGAACGATTTGTATCGCCGCGTTATCAACCGCAATAATCGGTTAAAGAAACTTTTGGAGATAAAGGCGCCGGACGTTATCATCCGCAACGAGAAGCGGATGTTGCAGGAGGCGGTTGACGCGCTTATCGATAATTCCGCCCGCTTCGGTTCGCAGCAGCTCTCCGCGCGCCGCCGTCCGCTTCGTTCCCTCGCGGATATGCTTAAGGGCAAGCAGGGCAGATTCAGACAAAATTTGCTGGGTAAGCGGGTGGATTACTCCGGTCGTTCCGTGATAGTTGTCGGACCAAAGCTGAAACTCGACGAATGCGGTCTCCCGAAGATAATGGCGTTGGAACTTTTCCGACCGTTCATAATCAGCGAGGTTATGAAGAAGGGTCTCGCGCATAACATTCGGAGCGCGAACAGATTTATTGAAGAAGGGAGCGACGAAGTGTGGGCGATCCTCGAAGATATTATAAAAGACAGGAAAGTGCTTTTGAATCGCGCACCGACGCTTCACCGCTTAAGTATTCAGGCGTTCAAGCCGATTCTTATAGAGGGTCTTGCTTTGCAGATTCCGCCGCTTGTTTGCGTTGCGTTTAATGCCGATTTTGACGGAGACCAAATGGCGGTTCATTTGCCGCTTGGTTCCGAGGCCCAAAAAGAAGTAGGGGCTGTTATGTCCGCTGGAGGGAATCTTTTGAAGCCAGCGACGGGAGAGCTTATCACGACGCCTACGCAAGACATGGTGTTGGGAATTTATTATCTCACTCGCATGGATCCTGCGCGCGATGGAAAGGGAGTGAAGGCGTTTTTGAGTTTTGAAGAGGCGTCTTTAGCTCTTGAATTTGGAGCGATTGATTTACATGAGCCTATTAAGTTTTGCAGCGTGGTTGTTCCTGGCGAACCTCTTGCGTGGCGGGAAACAACCGTGGGAAGATTGATTTTTAATCAGGCGCTTATCGGGGTTTCTGAATTTATCAACGACACGATGAATAAGAAAAAGCTTGCGCGGCTTATTGAAAAAGTTCTTGAGGTGCATGGCCTTGAGGCGGCGAGAGACGCGCTCGACAGGATCAAACTTTTAGGCTTTGAAATGGCGACGCGGTCAGGTATTACGTGGGCGATGTCTGATCTTGTTCCTCCGACAAACAAGCCGAATATTTTGCGCGCCGCGGAAAATGAAGTCGAACTTGTCCGGGCGCAGTTTGGCCAGGGATTACTTACGGAGTCAGAACGCCGTGGGCGAACGATAAGCGTGTGGGGGAAGGCAAAGGAAGAAATTGCTAAACTTATCGCGAACGCGTTACCCAAGAATAATCCAATTTATCAAATTATTGATTCGGGTTCTCGAGGATCGTGGGCTCAGCCGATTCAGATGATGGGCATGAAGGGATTGGTCCAGAATCCAAAAGGAGAAGAAATCGAATTGCCGATCAGGTCTTCGTTTAAAGAAGGGCTGAGCGTTCTCGAATACTTTATTTCTACAACGGGCGCGAGAAAAGGAACGACCGATACTGCGCTTAAAACGGCGCAAGCGGGGTATCTCACGCGCCGACTTGTTGATGTGTCGCAAGACTTAATTATTCGCGAAGAAGACTGCAAAGCTAAAGATGGAATAGAAATATTCCGCGCAGATGGAAAAGAATTTAACCAATCTTTCAGAAGCAAGCTCTTTTCGAGAGTTGCCCTCGAAGATGTTCGCGTTGATCGAAAGATAGTGGTACGCGGCGGGGAGGTTATAGATAGCGAGGCATCTGAGCGTATTGAAAAGTCTTCGCTCGAATCAGTGAAAGTCCGCTCTCCGATTATGTGTCGGACGTTGTATGGCGTATGTGCTACCTGTTATGGTCTTGATTTGGGCAACAATAAGCCGGTCAAAATGGGGAGCGCGGTCGGTGTTGTTGCAGCGCAATCGATCGGTGAGCCGGGGACCCAGCTTACCATGAGGACGTTCCATACCGGAGGCGTTGCCGGAGTTGATATCACCCACGGTTTGCCTCGAGTCGAAGAAATTTTCGAAGTCAGGCCGCCGAAGGGTAAAGCGATTTTGTGTCCGGTGGACGGGGTTTTGGAAAAGATTGAGGAGAAGGGGTCGCTCAAGGTATTGAAAATCGCCGCGAAAGGCGAAAAGGTAAAAGTGAAAGAAAAGGAATTCTCAGTCCATCGTTCAGCGACACTTTTTGTAAAAACCGGTGATACAGTAAAGAAAGGAGATCAGCTTTCGGAGGGCCACATTGATTTGAAAGAACTTTTGGAGTTAAGGGGAGTTAGAGAAGTTGAGCGATACATTATAAATGAAGTTCAGAAGATTTATATGTCTGAAGGAGCTTCCATCAATAACAAGCATATTGAAGTGATTATTCGAAAGATGTTCTCGCGCGTGAAAATCAAGGATGCTGGAGACGCGCCGGATTTTGTCGCGGGAGAAACCATCGAAAAAGACAGAATGCTTGAGGTTAATAGGGATCTTAAAAAACAAGGATTGCGTCCCACAAAGGGGGAGGAACTTCTCTTGGGCGTGACTCGAATCGCGCTTACATCCGAAAGCTTCCTTTCGTCCGCTTCGTTCCAAGACACATCGAGGGTATTGGTGAAAGCTGCGATAGAAGGCAAGATTGACACACTTCGCGGTCTTAAAGAGAATGTCATTATTGGAAGGCTTATTCCTATGGGAAGTATAGGGCAAAGCGTGCTTGCTGAAGAAGAAGTCGAAGCTAAGGATGTGAAAGAGATCAAGGAAGAAGAGGTTGTTGCTCAATAATAAACTCAATTTACATTTGTGAACGTCTATACTATACTCTGTAACTTATGGATAAGGTAATTACAAAAGAAGGTGTCGTGGCGCGCGATTACGAAATTGCCCTGCTTTTACCGCAAGAAGAGCTTTTGCTGAATATTCTTAAGATATTGGGTCAGCATAAGATTGAGATAAAAACGGAAGGGTCAGTGAAGAAAATAGGACTTGCATATAATATCGCACATGCAAAAGAAGCATATTTTGTTTTTTTTCATGTTTCCGCTCTTCCTGACGACATAAAACTTCTTGAAGCGAACTTGAGGAGTGATGCCCAAGTGTTGCGGTTTCTGATTATTCGTCTTCCGGGAACGAAGGCAGAGCGCGATGAAGCGTCGAAACGATCAAGTAGGCCGTCTTTTAGGCCATCCCCGCGGCGTTCCGCAGGTATTCCTATCGCTGATTCTCGCCAGCCAAGCGCGATAAGCAACGAAGCGCTAGAGAAAAAGATTGAGGAAATTTTGCAGTAGCTTCAAGTATCAAGTGTCAGGTATCAAGTATCACGAAAGAACAATGAGAATCATTCCCGTCTTTTCTTGACACGTGACACCTGATACATGACACTTAAATTATGAATTTAAACAAGGTTTTCATTTTCGGACGGCTCACGGCTGATCCTCAAGTGCGGCAAACACCTTCCGGCCAGAGCGTTTCGAGCTTCGGCGTCGCCACGAATCGCGTGTGGACGGACAAAGCTGGCGCGAAGCAGGAACAGACCGAGTTTCACAACGTGGTCGTTTGGGGCAGGCAGGCCGAGATTGTGGGTCAATTTCTTACGAAGGGAAGTTCGATTCTGGTGGAGGGGAGACTTCAAACCCGCTCTTGGCAGGACAAGCAAGGGCAACAGCGTAGGACGACAGAAATTATAGCGGATAGGATCCAGCTTGGCCCGCGGCCTATGGGTATGAGACAAGAGACAAGAGACCAGCGACAAGAGAGTGGAGACAAGCGACAAGAGACAGGCGACAAGAGACAGGCACAAGCCGCAAAAGAGCCGCCAGTAGAAGAATTGCCTGAAATCAACTTAGATGAACCAGGCGCCGGAGAAATTAAACCGGAGGATTTGCCGTTTTGATTTAATAATGAAAAAAAGATATTGGTTGAGAGATGGGATTACTGTCGGAATAATTTATTCTATTTTATTTATTCTGTATGTGGTGTATGCATATAGTGTTGAGGGTAATACTTCTTCAGGTGCTGGGTTTGGTCTTTCTCTAATTCCTCTTGCGTTATCTGGGTTTCCTGCCGTCCTTATTTTAGATATTTTGCCCAATTTTATTAAACCGACCATAGATTCTTTATTTGGAGGGATATTGATCATGTATATCGTAAATACCCTACAATGGTTTATTATTGGTTCTTTTCTCGGCTTACTCTACGGCAAAATTAAAAATAGGGTATAGTTGCTATAGGGTGTGAGGGGGTTAGGGCTTATTCTGATTGACAAATTCCCCTAGTGGCTATACCCTAAACCCTATTGGCTAATTCGAATGGCAAAAAAAATCAAAACAATCATAAAAATTCAGATAGAAGCGGGAAAGGCAAACCCCGCGCCGCCGATTGGAACCGCGCTTGGGCCGCAGGGTATTAACATCGCCGATTTTTGCAAGAAGTTTAATGAAGCCACGAAGGAAATGACGGGCGATGTGGTTCCCGCGGAGATCACGATTTTCGAGGACAGGAGCTTTACGTTTAAGCTCAAAACCCCTCCGGCGTCGGCATTGCTAAAGAAAGCGGCTGGCATCGAGAAGGGCTCCGGCGATCCCTTAAAAACAAAAGTTGGCAAGGTAACTCGCGCCGATGTGAAAAAAATCGCTGAGCGAAAAATGGTTGATTTAAATACAGATAACCTTGAAGCGGCACAAAGAAGTATCGCAGGAACGGCCAGGAATATGGGAATTGAAATTACAGAGTAATTTTAATTCCCATATTCACGAAGGAGGGGTCGGGAGGAAAGTATTAGGTTCCTCCCGTGTAGGAAAATATTAAAAACCGCGGGTTTTTAAGGAGCGGAGCGTTCGCCGATTAGGCGAACTCGCGGAGCGACGGAATATGGGCATTGAGGTGATTGATTAGGCCCACACTTTCGAAAGAGAATCAGGAAAAGGAAAAGCCGTTCAGAAGGTCTGAACGGCTTTCTTGTTTGAAGGCATGATTATTTATTTTATCCGCTTACGTGCCGCCAGTTGAGCCGCGCGAGTTTTTGCTCCGTGCGGGTTCAGAATTTGCCTCCGGTGTATCGACCCCCGTCGAGCCATGCGAGCCGTTTCCGCGCACGGTATCAGGAAGCGAAGAAACAACCTCAAACTCAGGCAATTTAACTTCTTTAAACACAAACTGCGCAAGACGTTGAAACCGGCCGATTCGAAATTTCTTTTTCCCTCTTTTTGTGAGTTTAATCTCGATGACAGGTTCGCCTCGAAAGCCGGGATCTATCGGATGATCGGAGTTTATAACCCGAAGCCCTTTCCTTTTTGCGAAACCTCGTGGTTCAACGTACGCCGCGACGCCCGGAGGTATTTTGAGAACAACGCCGGTACCGAGGAATACTGTTTCTCCGCGTCGCAGAATGAACTCGTCACCTTTAACGCGCTTTTTGATTCGTTTGTTGGTTGGCCGTTCATCAAAATCAAAAAGGGTTGTCCTCATGCGAGGATTCCTTGGATCCGGATCAAGGCTCACAATTGCCCGGGTTGGTATGTCGTATCCGACATCGTTAGATCTTGCCCTAATCGGAAGTTTCCCGCCGGGCAAAACAATAACGCGGTATCTCACTGCTCCGTCGCTTTTCATTCTTTTCATAAAAGTTCTTTCTCAAATCTACTAATAATATGAAAACATCCGCGCGTTTTTTGCGCAAGTTCCAAATTAACAGTGTTGGGGGTACAATACTGCCATGAAGCAAGGAGTTTTCATCGTCATTGAGGGAACCGATGGCTCGGGGAAAACCGAGCAGACGAAGCGGCTCGTAGAGCGTCTTGCGAAAGAGGGGCACGCAATTTTGTCATTCGATTTTCCGCGCTATGGTAATCCGTCTGCGTATTTTGTCGAGAAATATTTAAACGGGCAGTACGGGACATCGGAAGAAGTTGGAGCAAGAAGAGGCTCTTTGTTTTTCGCGCTTGATAGGTTTGACGCGGGGAAGGAAATACAAAAAGCCTTGAACGGGGGAATGGTTGTGGTGTCTAATCGATATGTTGCCTCAAATATGGCGCATCAAGGGGGTAAAATTGCGGACGAAAAAGAACGGGAAAAATTTTTTAACTGGGAAGTCGATCTCGAGTTCGAGCTATTGGGCATTCCTAGGCCGGATTTGAACGTTGTGCTTCATGTTCCTGCCGCGATTGCCCAGAGTATGGTGGATAAGAAAGGCCACCGAGATTACGTGGGAGGCGCGAAGCGAGATATCCACGAAGCGGACATAGAGCACTTACGACGGGCGGAAGAAACGTATATTGAGATTGTCCGGTTATATCCCGATCGATTTTCTCTCGTTGAATGCGCTCCGGGCGGAAAATTGCTTTCGCTTGAAGCTGTCCATGAAAAAGTTTGGACATTGGTTTCGGCGCTTCTTGGAAAATTTAGTTCCTGACTTGAGCGGAGCGAATATTAGCATTTTGAACGATCGTTCAAAATGCTAATATTTTCAAAAGATTGACAACCTCCCGCTGTCTTGTTATATTTTATCCCGTAAAAATATAGCAAGGGTACGGTAATTGTACCGATGCCTTTTGAAAACAAAAAAAATCGGAAAGAGAAAGGATCGATATGGATTCGTCATATTTAGTCACTGTGCCTGAAAATCATAAGTTGCAGAAGGAATATAGTTTTTGGCTATTTAAGCGTTCTTTGAGTCGTTTTCCGAGGGCGGCGCGGTTGGACGCGTTTGCGGAGGATGAAACGGCTGTTCAGTTGGTGTCGGAAATCCTAAGGACTGGACAGGCAAAAGAGCGCTGGGAAAGGAGACCCCTGGCGGATAAACTCCGAGGCGTCGGTATTCATCCGCTTGATTCCGCGTGGGTAGCGAAATTTAAAGATGAGTACAAAGCGAATTTTTGCGAGGAACGCGCGCGGGAGTTTGCAGGTGGGGGCTTCGCGGAACCTCCACCGGCATGGCGGACGGTTGTTGTGTGGTCGTTTCTGTTTCTCATGCTCGGAGTTGCGTTTGGAAAACTGATGCCGCCGGAATTCACTCAAATTCCAGAAATTCCTTTTGTCGTTGTGGTTCTCGCGGCTACCGCGTTTGGGTCTCTTGTCGGGCTATATCGCGCGTGGCGGAAGCCGGTTATCGCAAGGACCAGGCGCCAGTTGCATTTTGAAAGCGCGAAAACGTTTTTAACCAGTGCGACAAGATGGGATGTAATGTCTTTCGACAATTGGGTTGCTCTCAATTCCTCGAAACCGTTTGCGCACCCAATTCCTCACGATGTGCGTGAGAAGGCGAAGGCAATTGAGCAAGCGTTGCCGGGGGCAAAACTCGAAGTCGAGTGGTTTGATGAAGATCCATTTCTTCGAGTTCGATACGGGAATGAAACGTGCTACATTTCCCATTGGTGATCAAGGTTTCGATCGCCGAGTTGTGTTCTGGTAAAAATCTGGGCCCGTGCGCGCAAAACGCCGCGGGCCCTTAAATTTTCCATTACATTTCGTGTATAATACGTACCATGGCTTATCGACCCACCATTGGTTTAGAAGTGCACGTCGAACTTAAAACGCGAACCAAAATGTTCTGCGATTCTTTGAACGACCCTAACGAGCGGCGTCCGAATACAAATGTCTGTCCGGTGTGCCTTGCTCATCCTGGGACATTGCCGACGATAAACAGGCAAGCGGTTGAATTCGTGATTCGCGTCGGGCTCGCCCTTCGCGGGACGGTAAACCCCGTCACAAAATTTGACCGGAAAAATTATTTTTATCCCGACTTGCCGAAGGGATATCAGATTTCACAATACGATCAGCCGCTTGTTGTGGGCGGCATGCTTGAGGGCGTGCGTATTCGGCGCATACATTTAGAGGAAGATACGGGGCGGCTTGTGCATGCGACAAGTGACAAGGGACAAGCGATAAGTCTTGTGGATTTTAATAGAGCCGGAGTGCCGCTTATGGAGTTGGTGACGGAACCGGATATAACGAGTGTGGAGCAGGCGTCTGAATTCGCGCGTGAATTACAGCTTATTTTAAGGTATCTCGGCGTTTCCGACGCGGATATGGAATCCGGGCAGATGAGGATTGAGGCGAACGTGAGCGTAGGGCAAATGAAGAACGACAAATTGCACATGGGAACGAAGGTTGAGTTAAAGAATATTAACTCTTTTAAGGCGATGGAAGATGCTGTCCGGTATGAACTTGCGCGCCACGAGGAAGTGCTGGAATCCGGCGGAACAATTTCGCAGGAAACGCGAGGGTGGGATGAAGCGAAACAGAAGTCGGTGGTTCAGCGGATCAAGGAAGACGCGCACGATTATCGCTATTTCCCGGAGCCGGATTTACCGCCGTTTGAGACGGATTTTTTCAATCTCGAAAAACTCAAAGCCGAATTGCCGGAATTGCCCGCGAAAAGGCGCGAACGGTTTGTGAGAGAGTATGGTTTAAACGAAGCCCAGGCGGATACGCTTGTCGGCGAGCCGGCTCTCGCGGATTATTTCGAAGAAGCGGTAAGCGAACTCAAGGAAAAAAGTCCACAAGCGTCGGTACTTACACTGTTTAATTATCTTACGAGCGACATTCGCGGCATTGTAAACGAACTCGGAATTGTTTTGCGCGACACGAAAGTGAATCCGGAGCATTTGGCGCATTTGGTTTTTTTGATCGAGTCTGGGAAACTCACCAGCCGCCAGGCGAAAGATATGCTCGCTAAGATGTTTAAGCGCGACGAGGATCCGGAGGATATTTTGAAAGATGAAAGTCTATACGCGATTTCTGGTACTGCGGAACTTGAAACAATTGCCCAGTTTATACTTCAAGAAAATCCTGCCGCAATTGCCGATTACAGGAAGGGCAAAGTTGCGAGTTTGCAGTTTCTAATCGGCAAAGCGATGGCGAGGCTCAAAGGTAAGGGGAATCCGGAAGTGCTTAAAGAGATTTTTTTGAAATTGCTGAAGTAGTTTGGATAGCATTTTTTGGATCAATCCATAAAACGTTTTTATCTTTCCTAAACCACGTCATTTGGCGTTTCGCATAGTGCCGTGTATTCATTTTGATTTGTCGGATCGCTTCCTCGAGCGAAATTTTTCCGTCGAGATAGTCTATGATTTCGCGATAGCCGATGGCGTCAAGCGCTTTTACGCGGCCATACTTTTTATATAGGTTCCGTGTTTCTTCGACAAGACCGTCCTGTATCATCTGATCAACGCGCGTTTCGATTCGTTCCCGCAGTTTTTCCGGCGGCAGGGCTATTCCGATTATTTCCGTTTCGAAGAGCGGTTTCTTTTTCTTTCTCTGCGCGGTGAATGGTTTTCCCGTGGAAAGGGCTACTTCAAGGGCTCGGATTACTCGCCGCGGGTTTTTGGGGTCAACAATGTACGCGGCTTCGGGGTCGAGCGCTGTGAGTTTCTCAAAAAGTTTCCCAAGCCCTTTTTGTTTGAGTTCGATTTCCAGTTTTTTTCGCAGTTCCGGTTTTGCTGCAACTTTCGGAATATCGAGATTTTCCACTACCGCTTTTACATAAAGTCCAGTTCCGCCGACAAGAATGGGTAGTTTGCCTCTCTTTAAAATCCCGTGAATTACTTTGATGGCGTCGTGTTTATAGTCTGCGACGGAGTAATCCTCATTTGGATTTCTGATATCGATGAGATGATGGGGGATTCCTTCCGATACCTGGGTCCCTCGGTTGCTCCTCGGGACGCTCGTTTTCGTATCTACTCGCTGACTCGTAGGCGAAAACGGCGGCTTTGCCGTTCCAATATTCATCCCACGATAGATTTGTCGGGAATCGGCGGAGACAATCTCTCCGCCAAGTTTTTCCGCGAGTTTAATCGAGAGCGCCGTTTTCCCGCTTGCGGTGGGGCCGACAATAACTAAAATTTTCGGCAACTTGTTCGAGCTGCTCATGAGCGAAAGATTTGGACACTTAAATTTTTTTCTCCAGTATTTCCTGCGAAAGTTTTTTTACCAGATCATTAACCGGAAGTTCTCCGATCTGCCCTTTTTTATAGTGGCGCACATTCACCGTTTCATTCTTTTCTTCTTTTTCGCCCACGACAAGCACGTAGGGGATTTTCATCATTTCCGCTTCGCGGATGCGTTTCCCAAGTGTTTCGTCGGCTGGTTTCAGTGACACACGAATATTTTCTGCGAGTAGCTTTTCTTTAATGCCGAGTGCATATTTCTCAAATTTTTCTCCCACCGGAATTATTTCAACTTGCACAGGGGAAAGCCACAAGGGGAATGCTCCAGCGAAGTGTTCGATTATGATTGAAAGGAATCGCTCAATCGAGCCCATGATGGCCGCATGGATCATAACGATTCGTTCATGCTCGCCTTTCTCGTTAATGCACGCAAGATCAAATCGTTCCGGCTGATTCATGTCGAGTTGGATGGTTGCTACCTGCCATTCTCGGCCAAGAGAATCTTTTGCCATGAAATCGAGTTTTGGTCCATAAAATGCGGCTTCGCCAATGCCTTCAGATACGTCTGTTTTTTTCTCTCCGGCAATTTCACGAAGCATCTCCTCCGCTTTTTTCCACTGCGAAAGATCTCCGAGAAATTTTTCCGGATGCTCCGGATCGCGGAGAGAGAGTCTGACTTGGAGAGAGAGGCCGAATGAGCTGTAAAATTCGTGCACAATATCCCAGATTTTCAGAAATTCTTCTTTTGCCTGTTCCATGCGGCAGAAAACATGCGCGTCATCTTGCGTAAAGCTTCGCGCGCGCGAAAGCCCGGATAGCTCTCCGGTTTGTTCGTCCCGGTAGCACATCGTGGTATTCGCGTATCGTTGCGGCAATTCTCGATAGCTCCACTGGTGCCTCGCGTAAATTTGGGCGTGGTGGGGGCAGCTCATCGGCTTCATCGCGAATTCATGGCCTTCGCGCGTTTTTATTTGAAACAATTCCTTTTTAAACTTATCCCAATGTCCGCTTACTTGAAACAACTCTTTTTTTGTGATGTGCGGGATTTCCACTTTCACATATCCCCGTTTTTTTCGAAGTTCCCAGACAAAGTCGTCGAGCAGGTTTCGGAGAATTGTTCCCTTGGGTGTCCATAAGGGAAGGCCGGAACCGACGAGTTCGGAGAAAACAAAAAGATCGAGCTGCAACCCCAACTTTTTATGATCTCTTTTCTCCGCCTCCGTGCGCATTTCAATGAATTTCTTTAGCGCTTCGCCATTTTCAAACGCAAGGCCATACACTCGTTGAAGTTGTTGATTTTTTTCGTCTCCTTTCCAGTACGCGCCTGCGAGCCGATCTAGCTTAAATCCGTCAGCGTTTATTTCTTTGGTGTTTTCGACGTGCCCGCCGCGGCAGAGATCGGTAAAAATATCGCCGGTTGAATAGACAGTAAGCGGCTTCTTTTCCTGCGAGAATTCCTTAATAAGCTCAAGTTTGAACGGCTGATTCTTGAATAGTTTTTTCCCCTCGGCAGTTGTTATTTCTTTCCCGACAAAGGGCAGTTTTTGCCCAATCATCTTCTTCATTGATTTCTCGAATTCTTTCAGATCTTCCGGCGTAAGAGTTCGCGGAAGGAGAAAATCGTAATAAAAGCCGTCGTCAATCGTGGGGCCGATGCCGAGCTTCGCGTCTGGGAACTTTTTAAGCACGGCGGCGGCCAAAACGTGCGCAAGCGAGTGGCGGATATGGTCGAGTTTTACTTCTGTTTTCATGGTTTCAATGATACCAGCTTTTTAGACTTGATCAAAATTGGGCGATTAGGCATGTTTCCACGTGGCGAGATGTTGCTGTACCCCGTGATTAAATCTGCTACAATTAAATTTATATGAAACTTCTCATTGCCAACTGGAAGCTTAATATGCCAAAACTCAATGAGTGGAAGAAT
>Ga0209541_10008386_pt1 | contig 17035 bp, 17 predicted proteins | sample RifCSPlowO2_01_FD_184027 | JGI IMG/M metagenome (GOLD analysis project Ga0209541, IMG submission 184027) | Groundwater microbial communities from Rifle, Colorado - Rifle CSP2_plank lowO2_0.1 (SPAdes) (version 2) | ecosystem: Environmental > Aquatic > Deep subsurface > Groundwater | place...
TGTTTGCTTTTTGGATCATATGCAAATTCTGGGCACAATTGCAGAACTTCATTATAGCTGGCAAGTGCTCCATAATACTCTCCTTTTTTTGCCAAACCTATCGCTAAGTTAAAGTGATTAATATGGTTATCTGGTTTTAAGCTTATTGCCGCATTAAAGTCTGCTATTGCTTCATCCATATTTCCTTTTTTTGATAGAACAATTCCCCTATCACAATAATAAAAATCTACATTTGAATTTAATAATATAGCTTGACTGAAGTCAGAAATTGCTCTATTTAAGTCGCCTTTTTTATTCCAAACACAACCTCTATTATAATGATAGTTATCGTTGCTTGGGTCGAGTCTTATAGCTTGGCTAAAATCTGAAATAGATTTATCCAAATCTTGTTTTTTACTAAATATTGAACCTCTTGTATTGTAAGCAAGATCATTTTTCGGATTTAACTCCAATGACTTTTGGACATATTCATAAGAACTGATAATATCATTCCTAAAATAAAAAACATAGGCAATGTTACTGTATGCATATGATAAAACTTCTTGTCTGCTTAGACCTCTTAAAAATGCTTTTTCCTTTATGCTGTCTTTCATTATTCGGAATTCGTTTTTATATTCCTCATCTGTAGCTTTAGTCATTGAAGTAGTTTCCCAATTGACATAGCTACCCTTAATAAGCTTCCATCTTACAAATAAATGATGAGGGGCCCTTATACCAACTAATGGCAAATTCAGAACTTCAGCAATACTTAGATATATAATGGATAAATCATCACAATCTATCTTCCCTTTTAAAGAATTGCTCAATAAGGGAGTATCTGTAGTGTAATATTCAAACCCTTTTTCTGTTAGAATATTTCCGATTGTCCTTAAAATTTTAAGAGCATCCTGCCGCGAGTATTTTTGTTTTGGCTCTATTCTTCTTTTGGCTTCGTCAATTATGTCGTCCAATACCTTATAATCTGGGCAAGTTGCTCCTACTATTTTTTCTAAATCCAAAAATTCATGGCCAATTGTATTATATTTTGGCTTATACTCTTCTCGGCTTTCAGCGCCCTCATCTTGTGGCGTTGAACTTCTAGACTTATTAAAAAGTCTACGAACTATTTTTTCAATCATTTTCGTTTTATGCCTTCATACTAACAACAAACAAAGCCTGCGACCACGCCAATGGGCAGTTTTCGTTATGGCCTTGGCCATCTGCGTAGTAAAGCTCTGGCAGCTCGCCTTTCTTATTCATTGCCTCTACTGTTTTTCTCATGTAGAATGAATATTTGTCTGGCCTGTTTAATTGCCTATATATTATCGCAAGCCATGGTAACCCATTTGTCCACATTGCCTCGCCATTCTTATAGTAATACCTATCTCCTAAATACCTGATGACTCCTTTCTCTCTTAACAATTTCTCTTCAACATTTTTAAGTATGGCATCTCTTTGCTCTTTTGTAGCAATATTGTAGGGATAGAGCAATGAAAGCAAAGCCATATCAACTTCCTTTGTTTCTGACTCTCTAGGCAGCAGTTTATTCAAAGCTTCCTTGCCTTTGGCTATTAATCCGCTAGGAACATCAACTATATTTTTTATTTTATTAAGGCCTGCAACACATGCGCCTATTGATGAGGCATGCACTTCTTCATTTTCCTCCCACATTCCATTGTCTTTGTCATGCCAATATTCAACGCTTTTAAGATATAAAACCAGCTTTTGAGCAATTCTTAAATCATTATCATTCCTAATAATTTTTAGCCCCTTTTGCTCAAGGTCCCCAATTTTAAATAAGAGGGCACCAATTGCATCATTCTGCTTGTTGCCCCACTGCTCCCATATCTCCTCCATTGTAAATGGCTCGTATCTTGCATGGATATACTGGTAAGCATGCTTTGGCCTTTCTTTTATGGCCCAGTCTATCTTGTATTCATGCTTTAGCAGAATATCCAGCAATGCCCTAATAGTTTTTCGTGCAGCGCTGTATTTCTGAGCAGCCTCAAGCCCTATTGCAGCGTATATGTTATCCCTAATCCAAGCTAGGTTATACCCAGTCTTAACTGTAGTTCTTGAGGCCGCAAACAGGCCAGTTGGATACTGCATCTCCTTGAGTATTTGGATTGATTTGTTCAGCATTTAACCTACCCCCCACAGAATAAGCAAAAATCACCCTTTATAAATCTTTCGCTACTAAATAGTGGTTATAAAATGTCCTTAACTAATATCTACTGTGACTACTACACAAAAACTACAAAGGCGAAAGTTTTAAATATCCTCTCTCGCCCCTTCTGATTAGAAAGCAGATAAAAAATGATGAAATGCACAAAATAATTGCAGTGACAGCATTGGGCGTAACTCTTGCAGCTTTAGCAGATTCTGCAAGCTCAGAAAATCTAGCTGTGGGAATGAAGGTGGCGCCGCGAGCTCCACAAACATCTTATCATCTTTGCCTATTCCCGAAAAGAAAATTCCAAAATTTCCAAAGCCTCAGAAGATTTGTATCCTCGTAGAACAAGAACTTACATGATTTAATCAGTATAATTAGTAAGAATTTATATGGAATGGCTGTCAACAGTAGAAGGAATCTTGGCTTTATATGGTGGTTACAGATTTGTAACTGGAGTTGTCAGAGTAATTAGATCAAAAACTACTCCTAAAAATAATATAGCCAGAATTTTTCTTTATGGGAGATAAAAGAATACACTCCTACCAAAACATTTTTAGGTTCTAGGGAGGAAGTGACTCCCGAAGGCATTGAAAGATATGTTGAGCAAGCATTGGAAGATAAGGTAAAAGGTATAATTTTTGAAATTGATTCTCCTGGCGGAGTAGTTGTTCCTTCTGCTGAGATTACTCGCTACGTAAAAGAGATAGAACTCCCAAAAGTAGCTTTAGTTAGAGGTTACCCTGCTTCTGGCGCATATGAAATTGCTTCGGGATGTGATAAAATCGTTGCACACGAATATAGTCTTGTTGGAAGCATTAGTGTTATTTTAGCTCATGTAGAAATATCCAAATTAGCAGAACGTCATGGAATTGGATATGATGGCGTGCAAGCTGGCCAATACAAAGACATGGGAAACATTTTTCGCCCTTTCACAAAAGAAGAGCGTAAAATTTTAAAAGAAGCAATTGGGATTATAGAAGAAATGGGGCAATTTAGACGATAAATCAATTAAGCGGCACATTAGGAAAAAATCAATTTTACCAAAAAATTGATTTTTTCAAAGTCTTCAATAATCAATTACGTGAGAAAAAAATTTGATGTTTTGCATCAAAATTTTTTATTTCAAAGCATAATAAACTCTCCTATTGTCCTTGCCTTTGTTCTCGGCCTTCACAAACTCAATAGTCCCTATTTCTGAAAGGCTTTTGACATGAGTGCCTCCATCTGCTTGGACATCAACCCCGGAAATTTCGACAATCCTTAGTTTGCTGACTTCCGGAGGGAGAGTTCCTGCTAGCTTTACTACTCCTGGGATCTTCATGGCCTCTTCTCTAAGTAAATAATAAGCCTTAACAGGAATGTCTTGTTTTATAACCTCATTAGCTGTTTCTATATAATACATAATCTTTTCCCTATCAAAATTTCCCATATTAAAGTCTATTCGTGTTTTATCCACATCAATTTGATTGCCTGTTATCAAAACATTTGATTTTTTGTTAAAAATAGCTATAAGAAGGTGTGCAGCAGTGTGCATTCTCATAAACCTATATCTTCTGTCCCAGTCAATCTTTCCAATAACCTTATCCCCCATCTTCAAGCCAGCTTTGCTTACCTCGTGGCTTATCTGGCCGCAGAACTTGCCAGTATAGGCTACTGGATATTCCTCGCCATTGCAAATAAAAATGCCAGTATCATGAGGCTGGCCGCCGCCAGTAGGGTAGAAAGCAGTCTTATCCAAAACTACAAATTTGCCATCTTTAACGCTTGTGACAACTGCTTCAAACTCTTTTATATATGCATCATCCATATATAAAGCTGATTCCATCTTAATTACAAAAATCTTTTATACTTGATGAAAGATTTTTCCTAAGAAAAACAATAATAAAAAAATTTCAATTTTAAAAATTGAAATTTTTTTACTTTAAATTTAATTTTTAGCCAATGCTTTTATAGATTTTAATGCCACTATAATAGCAGCTGGCGCTACAAACACACCTATCTTTTCAACTGCGTTTTGTAGGAATCTTCCCACAACTTCCGGCGGTATTCGGTTTAATGTATCTCCTGCACCGCTTGTAATCATCAAAGCTGCTGCAGCCACTAGGAAGGGTGTTGATTCTGTTTCAGTTATGTTCAAAAATCCAACAATCAATCCTAGTACAACCAAGACTAATGTGGCCATACCTTCCCATTTTTTGGAGATTAATCCAAATAGAATAGCTAAAACTACTCCAACAATGAAAGCCCATTCTCCTATCTTGCTTCCCATTTTATTATTCCACCTCCATATTTTTTGGGCAAACCCCAATTTATTTATATTATTTTACTGAACTTGTATTTAAAAGTTTTGTTTTTTAAGAGGATAAGCAATGAATAAATTTATATAGGATACAAACTAAAAATTAATGGAATGGAGCCTCATGATAGGATATTTGGAATAATATTTTCAAAAGCTGATGAGATTACTTGGCAAAGCATAATTTATGAGCTTGTCAAAAGCGAGGAGATGGACCCTTGGGATATTGACGTAAGCATTTTGGCGCAGAAATATATAGACATGCTTAGAAGCTTGAAAGTCCACGATTTTAGGGTATCTGGCAAGGTTTTGCTGGCAGCGGCAATATTGCTGAAATTAAAGTCTACTAAGCTTGTAGGCGATGACTTAAGCGAGCTTGACAGGCTGCTGATAGGCGTTGAAGAGGAAGTTGAAGAGCTGAGCTTTGATGAAACCAGCGGACAGCTGCCAAAATTCGGCGAAATACCATCCTTGATACCAAGAACGCCGCAGCCAAGAAAGAGAAAAGTATCCATTTTTGATTTAGTCGAAGCGCTTGAAAGGGCGCTGGAAGTAAAAAAGAGAAGGCTGCTGCATTCCATCCCTCCGCTTAATCTTGAGGCTCCAAAAAAGAAAAAGGATGTTACTGAAATAATAAGAGAGGTATACGGCAGGATAAAATCTTTTTTTATAGGCGCATTAAAGGACAAGCTTACATTTTCAAGGCTTTTGCCCTCGCAGTCAAAAGAAGACAAAGTTTACACTTTCATTCCATTGCTGTATTTGGCCCAGCAAAATAAAATAGAGCTTATCCAAGAATCCCAATTTGGCGAGATAGAAGTTGTGCTGAAGAGAAAAATAGAGGAATCTTAAAAACAAAAACATTTTTAAACATAAGCTTATTACATCTCCCTGCGCTAAGCAGATTAGCCATTCTAAACACCGCAAGGTGCAAAATAGAAGAGTAAAATTAAAAAAATTTTAACGTAGTTAAAATTTTTTATTCAAAATGACAACAATGTATGACGTAGATTCACAAGAGCTGATTTTGAAAGCAGCTGAAGAGCTTAAAAAAATTTCCGAGATAAAAGCGCCTGCATGGGCAACATTTGTAAAGACTGGGATGCACAAGCAAAGGTCTCCAGTGGCTCATGACTGGTGGTATGTGAGGGCAGCTTCTGTTTTAAGGACAATTTATAGGCTAGGCCCTATTGGCACTTCAAAGCTGAGGACAAAGTATGGCGGCAAGAAAAACAGGGGAGTGAAGAAAGAGCATTTCTATAAAGGCTCTGGAAGTATAATAAGAAAATCATTGCAGCAATTGGAGAAAGCAGGCTTTATTAAATTTGCAGAAAAGGGTGTGCATAAAGGAAGAGTAGTAACCCCAAAAGGAAGGTCATTTTTAGACAAAATAGCTGCTCAAATAAAAGGGCAGAATCCTAAGCATGAAGTTAAGGTATTGGAGAAAACCGAGTCGAAAAAAGAGGTAGTTGAAGTAAAGCAAGAGCAGAAAGCAGTTAAAAAAATTGAGGAAGCTGCCAAATAGCGATCCAAATGCCGACTTTAGATGAGATAAGAAGAAGAAAGCTTGAGGAGATTATGCAGCTGCAGCAGGAAAAAATGCAGCAGCAGTCACAAGAGCAGGCTCAGGCCCAGCAGCAGCTGGAATACATAGAAAATGTTGTCAAGCAGTTTTTAAGTAAGGAAGCGCTGATGCGTTATGGGAGCCTAAAAGCTGCTCATCAGGATAAGGCTTTTCAGGTGGCAATGATACTGTTTCAGGCAATACAAAAAGGCCAAGTAAAAAGCAAAATTGACGATTTAACACTAAAAAAGGTTTTGGAGCAGTTGACTCCAGTTAAAAGGGATATAAAAATTCAGAGAGCTTAAAATGGCTAGATACAAGCACCCAAGCAGGAAAAAAAGGCTGGCAAAGCTTAGAAAGCAGACTAGATGGGCGCCTTTTTGGACCGTGCCAAGAATTTATGGGAAAACCAGAAGGGTGCATCCAGGCAGGCATACAAAGCTAAAGAGAAGCTGGAGAAGAACAAAAACAAAAGCGTAAAAATTCAAGATGGCTAAGAAACAAGAAAATTCAAAAATACTATTGGAAAGAGTGTATACTATCCCGCTTAGGAGAGAGACTTTAAAAGTTCCGCCATTCAGAAAAGCCAATAAGGCAGTAAAGACAATCCAAAATTTTATTTCAAAACATATGAAGTCAAGCAATGTTGCTCTTGGGAAATACCTAAATATGGGGATATGGGCGCATGGCGCAAAGAATCCCCCGCACAAAGTTAAGGTAAACGCTGCGAAAGATGACAAGGGCAAGGTTTTTGTTGAATTGGCTGACGCTCCAAAAGAAAAGCCCAAAGCAGAAGAAAAGAAAAAAACAGCTAAAAAAGAAGAGCCAGAAGCAAAGGCCGAGCAAAAGCCTGAAGAAAAAATTGAGATAAAGCTTGAGGAAACAAAGGAAGAAAAGGCCGAAGAGGCAAAGAATATCGAGCGCGAGGAGATAAAAGAGCTGAAGAAGGAGCATCCGAAAAAGCGTGCAGAAAAGCCGCAGGCCAAGCTAAAATCCAAAGAGATGAGGAAGAAGGAGATGATTCCTCAGCAAACTGTTTGAATAAAGAAGATGTGAGTTATTAACCTAAAAATTTATATACACGCATTTATTTCCATATTATCAGGAATGAAAAGCTTTATTGTTAAGTTAACATCAGTAATCTTTGTGTTTTCTGTGGCAGTGATTATTCTAGGCTAAAGCCTGCTGCATTGTCTTTAAAGTTTTAAAATTTTGAAAAATACCAATTAATTTGGCACTTTTCTAAGCAAAATGTAAACAACTATGGCAACTGAAAAAAGCGGAAAAATTTTGGAGAGTATAGTATTAGAAAATTAAACTTTTTTTGAATTATAGTCATTATCTAAACCTGTGGTGCAAGGTAAAAAACAAAGTGTTAAGGGAACTTTGTTGAAATAAGGCGTTCTAAACAGCATAATTTATTTAAACTATAAATTTTTTCATAATAACATGCCAACAGACAAGGAAATCAAGAAGGAATTCAAGATAAAGGCCTCTAAAGAGCCGGATAAGTATTATGCAACTTCTGTGCTAAAGGCCGAGGGATTTGGCAGAAAGCAATGCGGCAAATGCGGGACTTTTTTTTGGAGTATTGTGGATGAAGATGTTTGCGGCAATCCAGCCTGCTCTGGCGGCTTTAAGTTTATTGGAAATACTCCTGCAAAAAATAAGCTTGATTACATAGGAGTATGGAATGAGTTTTCAAGGCTGTTTAAGAAATGGGGATACACGCCGATAAAGAGGTATCCTGTTACTGCAAGATGGCGCGATGACGCTGATTTTGTGCAGGCATCAATTTATGACTTTCAGCCTTATGTCGTAAGCGGTGAAGTTGAGCCGCCGGCTAATCCTCTCGTAGTGCCTCAGATGTGCCTTCGTTTTAATGATATAGACAATATTGGAATCACTGGCGCGCATTATTGCGCCTTTGTGATGATTGGCCAGCACGCTTTTATGAAGCCAAAAGAATGGGATCAGGCAAAATATTTTACAGACATCCACAACTGGCTGAAAATAGGGCTTGGGCTGAAGAACGAGGAGATAAAATTTCACGAAGACGCTTGGGCCGGAGGAGGAAATTTCGGGCCATGCATGGAATATTTCTCAAGAGGATTGGAGCTTGGCAACCAAGTTTATATGATGTTTGAGCAGACTCCATCAGGATATAAAGAGCTTAATCTAAAAGTCCTTGATATGGGAATGGGGCATGAAAGAAATGCGTGGTTTACTCAAGGCAAGTCAACAAGCTACGAAACAACCTTCCCCACTGTGGCAAAAAAGCTTTATGCCATTACAGGTGTGAAGTTTGATGAATCTTTGATGAAAAAGTTTTTGCCTTACTCATCTTATTTAAATGTAGACGAAGTTGAGGATATAGATAAAGTATGGAATGGCATTGCCAAGAATATCAGCGTTGATGTAAAAGAGCTGAGAGAAAAGATTCTAGGGCTGGCTGCGCTTTATTCAGTTGCAGAGCATTCAAGAGCGCTGCTGGTTGCTTTAAGCGACGGGGCTTTGCCAAGCAACACAGGCGGCGGATACAACTTAAGGGCTATTCTAAGAAGAGCGCTTTCCTTTATTGACAAATATGGCTGGAAGATGGAGCTTGCTGAAATATGCAAATGGCATGCTGATTACCTCAAGCCTTTGTTTCCGGAGCTAAGCGAAAATCTTGACGAGGTAACGAAAATTTTAGGCGTAGAAAAAAGCAAGTACGAGGCCACTAAGCAAAAAACCAAATCCATGATTTTAAACATGGTTAAAGACGAAATTGATGACAAAAAACTGCTGGTTTTATATGACAGCCATGGAATTGCCCCTGAGATTGTTAGAGAGGAGAGCACAAAATTAGGCAAAAAAATTGACATTCCTGAAAATTTTTATGCAAGAGTAACTGAACTGCATGAAAAACGAGAGCAGGAGCATGCAACAAAAAGAGAAGAAAAGCTTGACTTGTCAGGGCTGCCAGAAACAAAGGCAATGTATTTTTATGATTACAAAAAGACCAGATTTAAAGCCAAAGTGGTCAAGGTTATTGACAACAAGATTATTCTAGAGCAGACTTATTTTTACCCTACAAGCGGAGGCCAGCTTCATGACTCGGGCAGTATTGCCGGCGAAAAAGTTATTGATGTGTTCAAGCAAGGCAGCATCATAGTTCATGTGCTAAGCAGCAGGCGCGAATTTCCTGAAGGAGTCGAAGTTGAATGCGAGATTGATTCAGATAGAAGGCTTCAGTTGGCAAAGCACCACACTGCTACTCATATTGTAAATGCGGCTGCAAGAAAAGTCCTTGGAAATCACGTAAACCAAGCAGGCGCAAAAAAGGATATTGACAAGGCAACCATTGACTTAACACATTACCAAAGCATTAGCAGCGAGGAGCTTGAGAAAATTGAAGCAGAGGCTAACAAGACAGTAAAAGAAGGATTAATTGTGCAAAGCAGCTTTTTGCCGAGGACAGAAGCAGAGCAAACTTATGGAATGGGCATCTACCAAGGAGGCGCTGTGCCTGGAAAACTTCTCAGAATTGTGAATATTACCGGCATTGACGTTGAGGCTTGCGGCGGAACTCATCTGCATAACACATCAGAGGCAGGCCAAATCAAGATTCTAAAAGCTACAAAAATTTCAGACGGCATTGTGAGGCTTTACTTCACAGCAGGAGAGGCTGCAAAGAAGGAAAGCAAAAAGGAAAAAGAAATACTGGAGGAAGCTGCAAGGCTGTTAAATGTCAATATTAGCCAATTGCCTGCTAGAGTAGCTGAGCTTTTTGAAAAATGGAAAAAAATCAAAAAATTATCTTCTAAAAAAATCGATTTGCAAAAAATCGATTTTTTTCCTGAGCTAGAATTAAGTTCAACTGAAGATCACAAAGGGAATGTTCTTGACAAAATTTGCGAGATACTAAAGACGCAGCCAGAGCATGTTGTAAAGACTATCAAAAGATTTCTTATGGACATGGAAGAGTTTAAGAAGAAAAAAGAATAATTGAAATCATGAATTATTATTTTTTTCATAATTTCTGACAAGTAAATCAAGATTCAATGCATTAGCAAATGCTTTAGCTGCACTTTTGCCAATATCGAGATCATAGCCTTCACCAGAAATAAATCTGCCAGTAGTGTCTTGAAGACGCATTTCGGTCCTAGCATAAGATTTTTCTCCTTGTACACCTATAGTGTTCCTATTATTCTGAAAATATGTTTTTAGCTTGATATTGTTTCCTACAGCTTGCCTCATTGCATTCACAACAGCTTCAACCTGACCTTGACCATGTCCAACGTACTCAGTTTCATTCCCTTCGTTTATCCTTAATCTTACAACTGCACCTTCTGGATAATTGCGGTCTTGTGTTGTGAATCGTGTGTGGCCAATATATTCCAATGGCAACTTGATGCTTGTAGTAAAACCCCTAACCAACATTAAATCTCTAAGTTCACGATGGGTTACTGTTCTTTGATCTTCTGCGAATTCTAGAAAAGATTCATGAACTTTTGTTTTTTCAGCAGGATTCCATTTTCCTTCTGGCGTTCTCTCAAGGTTGTAGCCTAATAGTAGTAAGTGATACTCTAACGCATGAACTCCAGAACGCCTTCCAAGCGGAAATTTAGAACTCTCTGCCCCTATTTCTTGCCCTGCAATTCCCTCATAAGTATTAAGATTTCCTAATTTTATTCCTTGGAGTTGGCCGTGTTGGTGTATACCTGCTTCATGAGACCTTGTATTAGAGCCAACGACTGGTTGATTTCTGCTAGGGTGATAGCCTGTAAACGCAGCAATTTCAACACTCGCTGCGTATATCTTTCTTGGATTTGTATCTACCCATACCCCATAAGTACCTTCAATATCATGCTCAAGAATCATCATAATTTGCTCCAATGAAGCATTACCTGCACGCTCTCCAATTCCATTAACAGTGCATTCGATTTGTCTTACTCCTTCTTCAATGCTGTCCATACTCAAACCAACCGCTAAACCATGGTCATTGTGTATATGGGCGCTTAATATTACCTTTTCTATGTCTGGTACATTATTCCTCAATTCTCTTATATACCTCAAATATTGTTTTTTATTAACCACTACCCCCACGGTATCTGGAATGTTGAATGTAAACCCAACCTTTCCAAAATAAGGCTTTATTACTTTCATAACATTGGCATATAATTCCACAAGAAAATCTATAGGTGTCCTAAGAGCATCTTCAGCAGATACCTCAACCATCCCACGCTTTTTTGATTTTATAAACTTCTCCGCAGCATACCCAGCTGAATAAGCTAGCATTTCTTTTATGTCCCCCTTGGACTTTCCAGGGAATTTCGCTTCTCTATGCTCGTCAGATGTTGAGACAAAAGTATGTATGCCAGGCAACCTAGAACAGTTTACTGCTTTCCATGCAACATCTATATCTGCTGGAATAGCGCGTGAAAGACTATAAATTAAAACGTCTTTTTCAGTTGAAGGTGTATCATCATCCTGTTTCAAAGATTTTATTACTTTATGTGTTGCCTTAATCTCCTTCTTACCAGATGTTGCGAAGCTGACTTCCATTGCATCAACTCCTAGTTCATAAATAAATCTGGCAAGGTGTTCTTTTTCGTCAGGCCCTTGGGCGGCTCCTGGAGTCTGCTCACCATCCCTTAATGTAGTATCAAAAATCAATAATCTGCTTAAATCTGGTTTTCCAAATTCTTCTGGATTAATGTATGGCATATAAGGCGATATAACATTTGTTTTACTCATTTTTCATAACCTCCTTTATTTGCTCTGTTTTTAGTTGATACATCTGAGCTGCTGCGAATCTCATTCCACGATAAGCTGCACCTAATAGGACTACTGCTGAATTATGAGGCCTTTCATGCTCTGGCCTTCTAAAAATTTTTGTGACTATCTCATCAACAGGGGAAACATGGCCTTCAGCTTCAGAAAATCTCCGTTCCGCAAACAGCTTTCTTTCATATTGGAGCCTCTCCAAGATTTCATCTACCCTATGCGGGTATATACCTGCAGACTCCAGCTCTTTTTTACTAGAATCCTGTGTCAAAATTCTTATAGCTCTTAAATAATTGCCATAATAATCGTCTACAAAAGCTGAGGCGCTTTCACTTCTTTCAGACGCTGAATACTTAGACTTTAAGCTATCCCTCTCGGCTTTAACTCTGTCTGCAATAGAAGTGTAAAAAAAATCTTGCTGTGCTTCATAATCCAAATCTGAAATTGGCATTTTCCAATACTCCAAACTTTTTTTAACCCGATATTGCTCTAATTTTATGTCAGAGATCGGTATCCTATACTCTTTTATTAATCTTTTAATTTTCCATTCCAATATCGCTTTTGATATGCCAAACATTTTAGTTTTAACAATTTTTTTCTAGAAACATCTTAGAAACTTATCATGAAACGAGCAATGAAAGACCCCTGCATCAGATATTTCTAGAACTTGGGGTTCTTACAACAGCAGCAGGCTTAAAGCTAACAAAGGCAACACAGAAATTCTATTTATTCTTGTCATTTGTGCGCTGGCCATTTTAATTAATAATAGAAAAAGCACGTTATATTTAAATGTTTTTATTTGACTTGCTCCACAGCTCCTCAAAATATTTCTTATAAACCTATTATGTAAAATTGAATAAGTACACAAAAAATATAAATTATCCTTATTATCACTATATTCTTATGACCATAATATTAGCAGCAAAATCTTGTGATGAAATAGTTGTAGTGTATGATACAATTGGCTATTATACACTATTTGGAATCTCTATGCCTATTTATAATGTTAGAAAAGTGCAGTCAATAGACAATGGAAATATGTGTATAGGGGTTTCTGGGTATGTTGATCCTGATAGAGAAATTGCTAAATTTAATAAATTAATTAAAAATTCAAGAAAACCACATATAGAATTCTTAACTGAATTAATAGAAGCAGAAATGTGGTTAAGCACTTCTAAGTCTAAAGATGGTTTGTCAACCAAAAATTACATAGTAGGGGCTGTCGAACATAGTGGACTTCATCTATTAGTAAGTAGCAGTGAAGGGTATTCTAAGGTAAAGGAAGCCGAATGTTGTGGAATAGGCTGCGGCATGTATCCTGAAGTCACTAAACTGCTTGAGGAAGGTTATAGTGCTAATATTGATAGAACACGATTACTTATTTTATTATACAGGGCTTTTGACTTAGCCAATATATTAAGTCGTGAGAGGCAAGAAGATAATAAAATTTTGAGAGGCTGTGGGACAGCAAGACTAACTCAGCAAGGTTATCTACAGGATAATTTCATAGGGAAATCATAAATCAATGCAGCCCATAAAGCCCTTCCACAAATAAGAACAATGCAATAAAAATCTCCAAATCAACTCCTATGTTTATGGGGTAAATCATGTTTGTTACATAAAGAACTCCTGGAATGGCCAATATTGTCTTGATTAACTTGCCCATGAAGGTTGTCCCTCTATTGAAGCTGGCCACTCTTAAATAAGAAAAAATCTGGATTGCAATCAACAGCAATGCGCCAAACATAGTTAAGTTATATGGGAGTATATTTGAAGTGTCATAAATCTTAAAATACTTAACGCCAATAAGAATGCTCAAAATTATTGCTGTAAGTGATAATACTTTGCTCATTGCTGCTCTAATCATAACATTTATATCTGCTATTTATATTCTTTGCGGAAATGCGCAATTATTTAATATTAAAATTTAGCATTGTATTTATTCAGTAAATAATACATAAATCGGCGAGGGCGAGTGGTGACAAAAGCGAGCGAAAGTGAGCTTTCGCATGTCACTGGCAGAAAAACGAGCCCGAGCACAAATTATTGTGCCAAAGGCACGGATTTAAAAATTTGATTCATAAAGCTGAGGTATTGCGAGAATGCAAGTAAAAGATTGCGCTTTGGTAAAGCCTTTATATTGCTATGTGGATGATTCTGTTGTTGATATAGCTAAAGCTCTTAGGGATAATAAGCAAAGAAGAATAATTGTTGTTGACAGCAATGATAATCCATTAGGGATAGTTTCAACCAGCGACATAAATAATAAGGTAGTTGCGGAGAATAAGTTTCCATCCAAGCTGAGGGCAGCAGATATTATGACTTCCCCTGTTTACATTGTTTGTGATGTAAATGACGAGCTTAATAGCATCTTTAAAAAAATGCTGGAGCATGAGTCCTTCTTCTGCCCAGTAACCAAAGACGGCAAGCTTTATGGCGTGCTTACTTATGGGGAGTTGGTAAAAAAGGTTCAAGAGTCGCTTAAAAAATGAGCCTAACCTCTTTAATAAAAAAATTTGGAAGGGGCATGCCTTTAGATATTGCTGCTAAAGCTGTATTTGGCCTTTATCACAAGCTGCGCGATGAAAAAAGCCCTTTAAGGAGTGATTTGGACAGCAAAATCAGGAACTATGGGATGGGAAAATTCGGTCTTGATGGGACTATCGCCGATGTCGCAGCAAGATACAACTTGGAAGACAAGGTTCAGGAGTATTTGAAAAACAACATATTTGGAAGGTTGCAAAATAATTTTTCCTATCTTGGCCATCTCACAAACTATCTGAATAACGCATTAAAAGGCAATGATGCTTATCAAGCCAAAAATGCGCCAACTGACGCTTTTGTTTACGCCGTAGCACATAAAGCTTATGGGATTGTGTCAAGATTGCTTGGCCATACATTAAGCCATTATCTAGATTCCAAAAAGGAAAAAATCCGCTATTTTTCCGATATTGTACATCATTACTCAGGCCGTGTCGGAGACCTTTTGGATAAATTTGAAAAATTCTATAATCTGGTAAGCAGGATTGAAGAGAAGAAAGAGTATTTCGCATATGCCGCAGCAAGAAGGGCTGGCTTATGGCTTGTCAAGGAAGTGGCCAGAAGAAAAGGCATAGAGGAAGACAAGCTGGAAAGAATTATAGGAACTGCTAAAACAGGGCTTGGCAGCGCTGCGCAGGCCGCTAAAAGCATCAAAAGCACGTTTGTTGACTATAAAGATTTAATCAAGACAAGAAACCCAGTTTATGGCAGCGATTTAAGCGATAGGAATGTTTATGCAAGTGTATAAAGCAGAATTGGAGACAAAAATTACACTTTTATTCATTAGGGAAGGGGCATCTGTTTTTGCTTCTTTTTCCTAAAAATGGAGATGAGAAGTGGTGTTGTAATTATTCTTCATCCAATTCATCTTCAGAATCATCTTCTATAAGATTAAATTCAACTTTACTTCGTAAGACTATCTCATGAATGATTGATTTTGTATACCCATTTTTTAATTTCTTAACGCATAAATCAATCTACTCATAGCACCACTCTAAATATTTATCATCACTTTCCCATTTGTCTTTATATCCATTAAAATTCTTGTTAAGTTCTTTTCCCGCTACGAAGTTCGGGAAAATTGTGATCGCAAAGTAATTTTTAGTGGCTCGTATTCAATCAGGCGAACAAAGTGAGCAATTAAGAACAATCGTCAAGGGGGACATTTCGTCGTTTCGTTTAGTCGTTTGGGGGATTCCGTTATATTTTAATCATCTTAAAAAAGAAGCAAAAAAATTATGATATAAAAGAAGTCGTCCACTCTGGCATTTTAGGTGGATTCTGTAATAAAATTTCTCTCCATTTCTCATCTGTTAATCTGTCGGACATTGGTTGTTTAAACTCATAATAAGTCATCACAGGACCAGCTCCAACTAAAATTCTTCCATCTGGAACTTTATAGGCAACAACAATTAAATCAACATAACCAACTCCTTCTTCTAAAACTTTACCACTATTTCCATCAGTATGAACATCTGCTATTATTGTTGTTTTCTGAGCTTTTTCCTCTACGTCAGCAATAACACCTTCCAATTGTTTTCCAAAGTATTTTATGAAATCATAATCTTCTTGAGTTAAAGCTTTATTCTCTAACTCTTTTTTTGATATCTCCACTAATCTTTCTAAAATACTTTCCAGATTTTGTAGTCTTCTCTTAGAAGTGTCATCTAAAACAGCCATCTCATCTAGTCCATTAATAGTCATTCGCGTTAATGCTAAGAGTCTATTATAAAACTCAGGAATAGGCTCGATATAGCCAACAACTGGTTTTTCAGGTGGCTCTGTGCGAACGCTTGTTGTTCCAGCCATGGTATAGCTTTGTTTTGCATATAAAATCGTATCATGCCTTAATTCTGTCCATGAAGCCGAAGCTGTGTATATTTCTTTATCTTGCCAAGATTTAGTCTGCATAAAAGTGGGATACCCTTTTCCAAAATCTTTTAGTAATGTTTTTAGAGAATACAACCAACTCCAATAAAGATTTTTGTTCCAATCTTCTACACTAAACCTATTAAATTCTTTTTCTAATTCGGCAAATTTTTCATTATATTTTAAATATTGGTCATCTCCCAACTCTGTTAGAAGCTCTTTTGCTCTATTTGAGCCTAACAAAGCCATTACATCCAATCCTCTTGGAAAAACTCTTGCAACTATCTGTCCATAAGGTGTATTCACTAATCCAGAGGTAAATGGCTTTTCATCCCAATTACTTGGAGTTAAACTAAAATGCTGAGAAACATAAGCAAAAACTAAATTCTGGAACATGTAAGAATCTGGAATAAATCTCTGTCCCATTAACCTGAATCCTTTTGTATTTTCTAAACATTTATCAGCCTGTTCTGATGTAAATGGAGGTGCAATCCCACATCCACCATCATTCCCAAAACCAGTTCCTCCATAAATTGCAGGAGGCTGGTATTCAGCTAATTTTGCCTTTAATTTTCCAATAGCATCTTCATTAATGGTATTAGCATCAAAACTGGAACCAAAAACACTCTTCATAGATTCCATATATTCATATGGCCCCAAATCATCTGACAAACCAACATAAAAAGCAGTCACAGCATAAATTCTATCCCATTTATCCAGAATATCTTGATTTTCAGCTAACTAAAGTTTTGTAAAATCATTTATAAATAAAAATATAAGGAAGAACGTTCATTTGTAAGTAGGTGACCGACAAATGAAACAAATCCTTCCAAAGCTGAAA
>Ga0209541_10008387_pt1 | contig 17035 bp, 18 predicted proteins | sample RifCSPlowO2_01_FD_184027 | JGI IMG/M metagenome (GOLD analysis project Ga0209541, IMG submission 184027) | Groundwater microbial communities from Rifle, Colorado - Rifle CSP2_plank lowO2_0.1 (SPAdes) (version 2) | ecosystem: Environmental > Aquatic > Deep subsurface > Groundwater | place...
TATATAAGGCCTGAGCCTGTAAACTTGCAGAGAGTGCAAAAAACAAAAAACATAGAGGTAATAAACAAAACTAACATCCTTGAGATAAACGGCAATAATCAAGTTCATTCTGTGACTCTTGACAAAAAATACAAGGGAAAAAGCGAGCTTGCATTGGATGCAGTTTTCATAGAGGTAGGCCATATCCCGAATTCCAAACTTGCAGAAAATCTTGGTGTTAAAATAAATGACAAGTCAGAGATTATTATAGACAAGGAATCGCAAACTAATCTGCCTGGTTTCTTCGCGGCAGGCGATGTGGTTGATACAAAATTCAAGCAGGCCATAACAGGCGTAGGCGAGGCTGTAACTGCATCTTATTCTGCATACCAATATGTAAGCCATATTTCAATAATGCCTTGTGGCGATGAAGAAGACCTAAATTAGCTATTTAATGGCATCCTTAAATGCGTCTAAGAATTCTTTGTTCTTTTTCTTTATTCTGTCTATTGCCTCATTTAAGGCCTTTATAACATCTTTCTTTGAATGGAATATAAATATTGGATGGTCTATTATGCTGTGTTCTATCCTGTAAGCAGCTATTTCTGTATCAGAATCATTCCACAGCTCTTTCTTCAAGATATTGCAGAAAGTATCATCCTCGCCGATAACCTTGAATTTTATCTTGTTTTTTTCCTTTTCTAGAACTTGTATTTCCATGTGCTTTATCTTTAAAAAAATCTTTTTAAACCTTTCTATGTCATTTTTTGATAATTTTCCATAGCCCTGTGTCAACGAAATAATTTTTCTTGCTGTGGAACCTGAATATCGCCTTTAATGGAAACCTCAGCCTTATTACTTCTTTTACCTTGTATCTATTGTCTTCAACAAATTTTTCTATGAACTCCTTGCTCTCTATCTTGTGGAAGCTGTATATGACTGGTGCCGTGTTCATTGCAATATCTAGGAATAGCTTGTCTATGTGTGGTTTTTTAACCCCAAATGGGGGGTTTTGTATTACCACGTCTGATTTTCCTTTGTATGCCGCAACATCTTTGTTAAAGAAATCTGCATTAAGTTTTTTTCCAACTAGCTTTTCAATGTATACCTTGTTTTTTCTGGCAACGTTTAACGCATCTTTGTCTGCATCAACAAATACAACCCTTTTTGCACCTAATATTAATGCCCCTATTCCAAATATTCCTGTGCCGCATCCAAGGTCAGTTATGCTCTTGTCTTTTATGCTTCCATCCATGTATGCCTTCCACAATGCAGTGGCAGCCAATTCAGAAGGTGTTTGATATTGCTCATATTGCACCTTTGGTTTTTCAAAAGTCTCAAGTCTTGACAGGATTAATGATAATTCTTTTTTGTCAACCATTTTTCTTCTTTTCTTTTATTTTTACTAGGTCCCCTATGGTTAGTGTATTGTCTTCAAAATGTATCTTTACTCCTGTTGGCGTTTTTTCTTCGCTATAATCTGCAATGAGCTTTATTCTTAAGAACTGCTCGAATTTTTTTATGGTTTTCATTTGTGGCATTGCCTGCCCTGATTCAATCTTATGTATTATTGATTCTTTTTCAGCTATTGCCTTAGCCAGTTCTTCCTGTGTCAGCTTTTTCTTTTCCCTTGCTGTTTTTATTATGTTGGCATAATCTTCCACGATTATTTCCTTTTCTTCAGGAAATGCCTGTGCTGATATAATGGTTTTCTTTTCCTTTTTTTCTTCAGCAATTTTCTTCTTTCCTATTACTTGCCCAAAAGAACTGCAGTTATTGCAGACATCTAGCTTGCTTCCTTCTATTATTGCCTCGTAAAGCTCAGTTTCCTTGCCGCAAATTTCACAGTTCATTATATCCTCTTTGTGTTTTATTATAGTGTAATCATATATTTAAAAATTTGTTTCTTTCAGAGTATTTTTCCAAATGCATCAGCATCCATTAGCCCTGTATATACAGTGTCTTTGATTACCAGGGAAGGCACATCTGTTATATTGTATGTTAATTTTAGTGCCCTTATTGCAGATATGTCTAGGTTTGTGTCAAATGAATAAACATAAACTTGAGGGTAAGCCTTTCTTATATAGTTTAGTACAAAGCCTTGCTGTTCACAATCTCTGCAGTATTCTTCATTGGAATAGAAAAATAATATTGGTTTGGCATCTATCTTGCATTCTTTTGAAGCCTTCTTAATAAATAACCACTGTCTTGTTTCAAGTATCGAATAATATTTTTTTAAGTTTAATACCTCTTTGTTATTCTTGCCTAGCTGGTCTTCCATGTCTGTCAGCTTGTTTCCAAGTTCAAAAAGCTCATCTGTCATGGGTTCGAAATTCAAGGCAATGCATGGACTCTCAGAAAGTATGTTATATTGCATCTCTGCATCCATCACATCTATTTTTGTATCACTATAAATCGAATTTAAGCGGTTTAGCCTTATCTCATTGAAATAATTGTTTGTCAGTAGGACTAGCACGAATATGAATGCTGTCAGGAAAAATGCTGCCATGAATTTGGCTCTCGGTATCTCTCTTATTTCCATCTTAATCCTTCTTCCATGATACTCCATTCCATTTTAAGGTTTTGCGCCGTATCTTGTACAAGAAAGATGTGAACCACCACATTGCAAAAAGCGGCGCATAAAACAATATAGACAGCAGGAAAGGCACGACTATCTTGCCATTGTCCTTGGATATTTTCCTGGCTATGTAAATGGCGGTTATTGTTACAGCTACGGACATAATCATTGCTATCATCATCATGTTTGAAGGTAGATAAAAGAAGTCAAACTTGAAGGACAGCATCCTTACAAAGTCAAAATTTATTGAAATCAATTTGATAATGCCTTCATAAGCGCTGTTGATTATTTTTCCCAAATAATAGCCTATAAGCAATATGTTGAATGCTACAACTATGAAGGCGCTTGGTAGGAAAAATATCCCTAGAGTTCCATATTTCCTGCTGAACATCTTTCTGTATTTCCACGCGTTGTTTATGAATCCAATATACCATCTTATTCTTTGTTTGAACAATTGCCTGAATCTTGACGGGCCAAGAGTATAAGAGTATGCATCCGGCGAGTTCTCAATTACAAAATTATTTGCCTGTATTCTCAATGCTATTTCTATGTCTTCTGTTAGGTTATCTTCATCATAGCCCCCATATTTTTGAAAAAAAGATTTTCTATATGCGCTGAATGGTCCTGGAGTTACATTTATGCATCCTAAAAATGCAGACATCTTCCTAAGGAATATTCCAAACATGAATTCTACATATTGTATTTTCTGCAGTATTGTTTTTGGATCCCATATCTTCATTGAAGGTGTAACAGCCATGCATTTCTCATTTTCAAAATGCCCCATCATCCTTATTAGAGCATCCTTGTCAACAAAAGAGTCAGCATCAAGAGATACTATTATTTCTCCGCTTGATTTTTTCATGCCGAGATTTAATGCACTTGCCTTCCCTCCGTTTTTTTTATGCAGTACCCTTATGTTGCCTGATGCAAAATTCATCATTTCATTTAGCGTATTGTCTGTAGATCCGTCATCAACAAGTATTATTTCAAGCAGCTCTTTCGGGTAGTTAAGGTTAAGTATGGATTCAACAGTCCTTTTTATTCTGCCTTCTTCATTGAATGCGGGCACTATTATGCTTGATTTCAATAGTTTTTTTGCTACAGGGCTTGAAATCTTTTCCTTGTTTTCATAGAATGTCAGCAAATATATTGAAGAAGAGAATATGCCAAAAAATGCTGCAATATAAGCAAGCACTATGAATAAAGCCATGATTATAAACGAGTCAAATTATCTTTTAAACCTTTCTAAATTAGTACTAAAATATTTTTCCATAAATTACCCCACAACCTTCCATATCTCGATGTAATCATTTACGTAATCCCTCTTGAATTTATTAGAGGCCCTCAATAAAAACAAAAGCCCCTCATCATTTTCATTCCAGACCTGGCCGTTTTTCATGGTGTTGTCTATCCATATGTATTTTATTTTGTATTTGTTTATTATCGATTCTGCAGCATTTATGTCTTTCGTATGGAGCAATGTCTCGCTGTCATTGTATCTTTCATTTAGGCTGGGTGCATAAAAGAAATTTTCATCCATTACATTTTTTCTTTTGCCTAATGAGCTTATCCATTGCCCTTTGACATAATATGAAAATACAACAGCGTTCTCTTTGGATTCTCTGTTCAAGTATGCAAAGCTGTCTATTACATCCTTGTTCGGCAAGGCATTGGCCAGCGTGCCTATTGTGAATATGATTGATGATATCAGGCCAAGTATCAATATGACCCCTATTATCAGGTTTATTATAACGCTATCCCATTTTTGATACAGCAACCTTACAATCCCTATTGCGGCAAGCATAGATATGAAAAAATTCAAGTACAAAAGTGATCTTATCTCAAAAAAATAAGCAATCATCAAAGTGGCTATTGCAATATAAACTGCAATGTGCTCATATTTTCCATGCCATAATTGCTTCAATCCAAACAAAGACAGCAATATGGCAAAAATGCTCAATCCTATTTCACCGCCTAGCTCGGATATAAATGTCTGCATCCTGAAATTTATTCCCTCAGGCAGGTTATCGAATCCTATGAATTCAGGCAAGCCAAGTTTTATTATGGGTATCAGCAATAACAGCACCAGCAAAAGCAGATATAACCCTTTGTAGCTCTTTGTTTTTACTGAGTATATAGTCAGCAATGCCAATGATATCAAGAAGGGTGCAATGCCAAAGAAAATAGTTGCAAAAAATACAGGGTATGCAATGGTTTTTTTGTCATGCAGCAATAGCAAGAAAGACAGCAATGCCAATATTATTGGTATTATGTACGTATTTGAGACAGTAAACATATAAACAAAAGGCGGAGATATTGCCAGTATTAGGCATGCTAGAAACAAGGTTAGCTTGTCTGTTTCCAGTTTCTTCAGGATGAAATAAAATAACATTAATGCCATTATTCCAAGAATAATTGGCAATGTCTTGGATGCATCCATCAAATCAATGTTTAAGGCCCTGCTGAAAAGGCTTAGAATTAATGGATAAGCGTTAAACACCAAAAACCTGCCGCCATAGCTTAATTCATCATAATTCTTTAATGGATTTTCAGCAAGCCTTGCATAATTATAGGATTCACCGCCTATTAAAGACAGGCTTTTGTCTCTAAAATAATATGGCATAGATAATACTATGATTACTATTATCAGCAATGGCAGCAAAGTTTTGCCTTCAGCATACAATCTTGATAATTTCTCTTGGTCCATCTTTAAACACCTTTTCAAAGCATTTTTCATCCATTCCGTATTTTAATTCCTTGATGTTATATTTATTCTTTGTATTTTCTGATAAATATATATAATCTATGTCATATTTCGTTATCAATTCTAGTGCTTTAATCTCTGACTCTGCTGTAAACAGGCTTGTTGCTTCTTCAAATATTTTGTCTGAATTTTTAACAAGCAAGAAGTTGGTATCGAAAACACTTTTCCTGTTTGCCATCCCTGTTATAAGATTGCCTTCATCTAAGTCAGCAAGCACAGTTGAGCTTAAAGCAGTATTGTTTTTAATCCATAAAAATGGGATTATCTCATTATCAGTCAATGTGCTCTCCTTGATTATTCCAACTGCACCAATCATAGATGGCAGAATCAATGTTATTATTATGAATATAATCAGGGAAAACTTTATTGTGTTTATGTGCCTGGAAAGTTTTGTTATTGTTATGTACTTTAAAAACTTGTCAAATCCTACTGCAGCTATTATTGATAATGTTATGCCTAACAAAACCAATCCTGTTGAAAAATCCAGCAACCTGGTTATGAGCAGTATTATGCCTGTAATGCATAAAGATATCAGTAAAAAAACATCCTTGTTTTTGTTTTTTATTGCAAAGTATGTTCCCAAAACACCAAATAATAACGGCACTATTCCTATATTGATGATCATGTCAAATACGTTAATCCCCTTAAATGATTCAGATAATATCTTTGCAGGTATGTTCTGCCATATTACGCTTAGCCCTATGACTGAAAATGCTTTTTTGTAAAACAGGAATCCTATCAGGAATGTCACTAATATGAACAATAATACTGCATCTTTTTTTGTCCCGTTTTCTTCTATGTTTTCTACATAGCAGAGTATGGAGTATATCACTAAAGAGAAGGCAACCAAAAAAGCTATTGGATGCATCAATGGCAGCAAAAATGCTAATGCTATGAACATTATCAGGTAGAACCTTTCTTCTATCCTATAAAAAGAATATATAAGCAGGAAAATTACAGGATAAACTATTGAATATGGGGTTATGTTGTTCAATGTTTTGAAAACAAATATTGGTATAAATCCAGAGCACAATGCGGCAAGGATTGAAGCAATTTCATTTTCAGTTATTCTCTTTGCTATTATATATGTTATAAATATTAACGAGGATATAATCAATACAGAGGCTATCTTTAGCCCATAAGTGCCTAATAATGATTCAAATAAAGCCAATATATAAAATAACAATGGTATTCCAAGTACATCCCTTCCGCCATAGCTTAATTCGTCATAAGTAATATGGCTGCCATGTTCTGCAATATATTCTATCTGCCTTAATCCATAATAAGAATCATAATCGCTGAACTGTGCTGTTTGTAGCGAAAAAAACAGCCTGAAAACAAATACAAACAAGAATATTAGAAAAACTATATCAAACGTTTTGATCTTCATTATTTTCCTCTTTTTCCTGCGCTGCATTTCTGGTTTTTTCCAGTTTTTCCTGGGCTTCAGCTGATTTTAAGCTGTTCTCCATGGTATTTGTCTCTTCCTCAAGCTTTTTTGCATCTTCATTTGCAATTTTGCTCCTGACCTCATTTTCAATCAGGTCAAAATAATCAAAGAACTTTGGCGCTAATTTTAATAGCCTTGTCCTGCCTTTCTTTTCAGAAAGTATGAAGCCGAGCTCTTTTAGTATTTTTATATGGTCATAAGCAGTATTTCCCCTCATGTCTACTATGTCTGACTGTATGACTGGCTGCTTGTAAGCTATCAGTGCCAGGGTTTTTGTTGTAGGTTCATCAAGTTCTGAATCATTCATCAGGTTCGTTGTAAGGTAATTGTATTCTTTTCTTATGCTTAGTTTGAACTTGCCGTCTTCATTCAATATTGTCAAAGCACTGTCTTTAGAGTCATAATCATTTCTTAGTTCCCCGACAATTTCATTGATAATCCCTATAGAACCAATGCTGCATAATCTTGCTATCTCTCCAGTATCCATAGGCCTTCCTGTAGTGAATAATATGGCCTCTATTCTTTTTTTATAGTCTTCCATATAGCATTATCAAATCTTAAATCCTTTTAAAATTATCTTATTTTTTTGACCCAGAAGTTATCCACTTCTTTTATCTCTTTTATCAATTCCTCTTTGTTTATGTCTTGCCTGACGCTGTCCTTGCCGCAATAAGGGCACTTTCCATTGTATTCAAAACTCCTTGAAAATAAGTATTTGCACTCACTGCACTTGTATCTGTACATGCTAATCATTATATTCCCAAAATTTAAAAACCTTTTGAAGCAGTTAATTTACCACCACTTAAAAACAAAATTGCCTTTAGAAAAGCTTAAAAACAAATACATAAATATTATTCTATTAATAATCTAAGAGGTGGTTAAAAAATGAGGAAATTAGCATTGGCTGTTATGTTAATACTAGTTCTAGTTCTGTCAGGATGTACGGCTTTTTCAGTGTACAAGCAAAGATCATCTGGAACAGGCACAATGATTATAAATACCATTCCAACTGGCCTGGATATTGTTATCGAGAGAGCAGGACAAGTAGTTGCTGAAGGCTCCTCGCCATTGTTTTTTGACAAGGCAGAAGTAAACAGGAATTATGTTATAACTGCATTTGATGCCGAGGGCAATGAGATTACAGAAACAAGAACCATAACGAAAACAGGCGGTTCTTTGACAGTGACATTAAATTTTAATGAAGAGTGACATCTTCATTTCTTGTTTTTTCAATATATAGGATACCTTAATATTGCTGCTATCCCCCCTATTTCCTTTAGCTGGAGCCCTTCCCTGCTTTCAATGGAAATTATCTTTACTTTGCTGCCATATTTATCAGCCTTGGCTTCATATTCTTCAATCAGTTCATCTCCAAGGTTTTCTGATAAAAGCAATGTTTCGACTGCAGCCATTTCAAGAACTTTTTCAACATTATTCTTCCCATAAGCAACTTTGTTTTCTTCTTTTGCCAACATCTCAAAAAACTTGTTCATTATGTCTTTTTCTTCCATTATTACTTCTTTTGCAAGCAGCTCCTTTGATTTTTCAACCAATTCTTGCAGTCCAAACTCCCCGGTATAACTTAAGTCTTTAAGTCCAAGAACCTTTCTTTTTAGCTCAGTATTCAAGTAATTTCCATCAAAAAACTCTTCTTTAGTAGGTATCGGTCCGCCTATCAATATGCCCTTAAGGTTTTTCAGGCCTAAAAATTCCTTGTTTGCAGCCTCTGCAATCCTTTTGAAAAATTCCTTTAGCTCACCTTCCCTTATTCTGGCGAATCTGGCTGCAGAGTTGTGCACTAATATGTTATTGGCAAGGAAATTGCCTTTGTCAACGCTGATGTCTATCATTGATACCTCATTTTCTCCTATTTTTCTTATATTATGTATTTCTATTGGCTTGTGATAGTCATTTAGCAAAATATCTGCTTCAGTAAGTTCTCCAGCCTTTTTTTCAGTGCCATCCTCAAGAAAAAAAACATGGTCTTCAGAAGCGCAGATTATGTCATCTTCAGTTGTTATCTCTATGTACACATTCTTTTTTACTTCAAATTTGTCTGTTACATCTCCAACAACAAACTGCTTCTTTTCAAAATCATATGATTTTACCTTGTCGCCCTTTTCAATATCTGCAATGGCAATGAACTGGCCGTCATTCAATTCAACAACAGTATCCAGCAGCAAGCATTGCCCACCAGCTTTTGTTTTTCCAGGAACAGCCGAATTCATTGAAATATTTGTAGTTATAGACGTTCCCTTCAAGAAGCCAAGTGTTGCCTCTCTCCTGTCCAAAACGATCAATCCATAGGATTCCTTGTAATTCATCATCTCCCTTAGCGGCTCTAGGACAAAATTTTGGTCGCACCTGTATATTCTAAAATTCAATGGTTCTGGTGGCTCTATGCTCCACACCCTTATGTTTGTCTTGTTCTCTTGTTCAGAAGCATCTCCTGCAAATAAGGCAAGCCCATTAGGAGGAGTTTGCTTGAATAATCTTAAATGCCTTATGCATCTTTCCAGCGAATCCTGAACATTATTTCTCGTTCTTGCATCTTTTATGTTGCTTGCCGTGCTTTGCTCCTGCTGCAAGTGCCCAATAATCTTGTTCAGGTCATAGCCCTCAGGTATGTATACAGAAACCAATTCAGTATGCCTGCCCCTGATGTTTTCCAGTTCCCTTACAAATTTCCTTAATTTGTATTTTTGTGCTACATCCATAACAATTATTTTTTGAGATTTGTAATTTATAAGATTTGCTCAAAAGACTATTTTGAAGTCGCCGTAGCTGATTTTTTCTGCCTTTGCAACAGCTTTCAAATCTTCCTCGAATAATTTTAATTTCTTGTCAACAATAAGCTCTTTTATTTCTGAATTCATTGGCTTGTTCAATCTTGCCTTCTCTTTTCTTACCTCACTTATTGCTTCTATTGCTTTGTCTCCTATCTCTTCAATGTTTTTATCCTGCATCTTTTCATCGTATTCTGGCCAGGACTCTAGGTGTATGCTTTTTTTCCCTTCATGCTTTGCAAAGTAGTTCATATATATTTTCTCAGTCACGAAAGGTGTTATTGGTGCCATTAACTTTAGGATATTCAGCAGCGAGCTATATAATGTATACTGTGCAGATAATTTTGCATCTTTTCCCCTTCTGTCTTCATTGTATAGCCTGTCTTTTATTATCTCAAGATAATTGTCGCAAAAAGTGTGCCAAAAGAAATTTGTTGCATCACCCCTGACTAAAGAATATTCATATTCATTTAAATTTTTAGTGCATTTTTCTACTAATCTATTAATCTTTATTAATATCCATTTGTCAAATGCTTCCAGTTCTTTTGGTTTAGCCTTCTTGTAATTATCAAGATTCATTATGCATAGCCTTGAAGCATTCCATATCTTTGTAACAAATCTTTGTCCTGTAACAAGCTCTTTTTCCTGATAATCTAGGTCCTCTCCAAGTTTTGAGCTTGATGCCCAGTACCTTAATGCATCAGCGCCATATTGCTCCAGAACTTTTTTAGGTTCAACAATATTCCCCTTTGACTTAGACATCTTCTGTCCACCAAGAGATACATTGCCAGATATTATTATATCTTTCCAAGGAATATTTTTCTCATGTAAGTATGCCTTGACTATCGTATAGAATGCCCATGTTCTTATTATGTCATGTGCCTGCGGCCTTAAAGAAAATGGTATTTTTATTTTGTTTCCAATTAATGAGTCTGCTATCTGTGGTGTCAAAGAAGATGTGGCCCATGTATCAAATACCTTGTCTTCCCCCCTTGCATCCTTTTTGCACTTAGGGCATTTCTTGGATTTTTGCAATGGATCAACAGGCAGCTCTTTTTCATCAGCAACAATCACATCATCGCAATTGTCGCAATGCCAAACAGGGATAGGTACTCCAAAATGCCTGTTTCTTGATATGCTCCAATCCCAATCAAGGCCATTGACCCAATTTTCATACCTTTTGAACATGAATTCTGGGTGCCACTTTACTTTTTTCCCTTGATTTACCAGTTCTTTTTTTTTGTCCAATATTCTTGTGAACCATTGCTCTGTTGTGATTATTTCAATTTCAGTTCCGCATTTGTCATGAACATTAGTAACATGAGTTATCTGTTTCTGTTCTAGCACAAGATTTTCCGCCTTAAGATCTTCAAGTATGGCCTTCCTCGCTGCTTTTATTTTCATTCCCCGGTATTTGCCTGTAAGTTCATTCAATGTTCCATCATTGTTTATTACAATTCTTGCTTCCAGTTTATGCCTGTTTATCGCTTCAGCATCATATTTGTCTCCAAAAGAACAAATCATCAATATCCCTGTTCCTTTTTTAATGTCAGCAGATTTATCTGCAATTATTGGCACTTCTATGTCAAACAAAGGAACCCTTGCATTTTTACCAGCAAGATTTTTGTATCTCTTGTCTTCAGGATTTACGAAAACAGCAACGCATGCAGGAAGCAGCTCCGGCCTTGTTGTTGCTATCAAAATATCCTTGCCATCAGCCTTGAATTTTAATGTGGAAAACAAGCTGTTTCTCTCACTGTCTTCAAGTTCAGCCTGTGCTATTGTTGTCTGGCATTCAGTGCACCATAATGTCGGAAATTCATGCAGGTATATTTCTTTTTTATTGTAAAGTTCTATGAATGATCTTTGCGATATCTTCTGTGAATTCTTGTCTATAGTAGAATAATATATGTCATAATCAGCACTCAACCCTATATCCTTCCAGTCCTGTATGAATCCATCAGTTGTCTTTTTCAATGTCTTTAAGCACAGCTCTATGAAATCTGCTCTTGTCATGTCCTTGCTCTTGACATTGTTTGTCTTTTCAACGAATCTTTCTGTGGGCAATCCATTGTCATCAGTGCCGAAAGGATAGAATACATTACCATCAAGCATCCTTCTGAATCTTGCTATGAAATCTTGTTGTGAATATGAAAATGCATGGCCTATATGCATTCTTCCAGAAATATAAGGTGGTGGAGTATCAATGCTATATATCTTTTTTCCGCTGCTTAATAGCTTCTTGTTAAACTTGTATATCTTTTCCCTGGCCCAAAATTCCTTAAGTTCTTTCTCAGAAATCTTGAAATCATAGTTTTTATCTAGTTCCATGAACTTCTTTCAATAAGAGAATATTTATATAAGTTATTATTTTGCTAAAACTAATCGGGATGGTAGTTCAGACTGGGAGAACACACGATTGAAGGAAGCAGATGTCCTTTGATGTGAAGCTGAAGAGGTTCTCAGTCACCGTGACGTCGAGGGTTCAAATCCCTCTCATCCCAAACTTTTCTTTTATGGCATATTCATATTTTGTTATATTTTTTTGGTTTGAAAAAGAATTTTTTCCTTCGAAACAATTAAAAACAAAAGCATTTCAATATTTATAACATGAAAGCAAAAAGAGGTCAGCTGTTTGCAGAGCCATTTATGTGGATCCTTGCATTGGTTGTTGGTGCTTTAATTCTCATTTATGGCTTTTATATGATATCAAACTTGATAAAAACAAATGAGAAGGCAACAATGGCTAAATACGTGCTGGATTTAAGGCATGAAGTTAGAAAATTCTATTATTTTGATGCAGGCAGTTCAGAATTATTCAAAATAAGATTGCCTTCTAAAATAAAAAGAGCCTGCTTTTATACTGGCCAGGGCTCAATAAATAGGCAGCTGATTAGCCCCCAAGATGCGTTTCAGCTGGTGCAATCATCAAGCAATAATATGTTCATTATGCCGTTAGATGCATATGGTTCTGATTACTTGATGTACAATATAGACGGCATAAAAGTGAACAATTTTGTATGTTTTGATAATAACAAAGATATTAAGCTTGTATCAGAAGGAACATCTGTTTTGCTTACCCAGCCATCAAATTAATCCAAGAATTCAATTCCAAATTCTTTTTCTATGTTCTTTTTTATCTTGTCTTTTGCGCTGTTCTTGGTCCCAAATATCTGTGGACTTGAAACTCCTGTGATAATCAGCATGACTCTTATTGTTTTTTCCATGTCATCAGATATCTGCGCGCCCCATATTATCTTTGCATCTTCATCAAGTTTTTTTGAAACAACTTCAACTACTTGCCTGGCCTCATGTAGCGTCATGTCTCTGCCGCCAGTTACATTGATTAGCGCACCGCTTGCACCAGATACATCAACATCAAGCAATGGGTTTGTTATGGCCTTTTCAACGGCTTCCAATGACCTGTTTTCAGTGTCACTCTCGCCAACTCCTATCATTGCAACCCCCCCATCCCTCATTATGGTTCTTATGTCTGCAAAATCAAGGTTTACTAGGCCTGCCCTTGTTACTAATTCAGCTATGCCCTTTACTGCATTGGTTAAGACCTCATCAGCAACCTTGAAGGCTGTGTGAAGTGGCAAGTCAGAAGCCAGCTCTAGCAATTTGTCATTAGGTATTACAATTAAAGTATCAACAATATTTTCCAGTTTTTCCAGGCCGATCATTGCATTTTCATATCTTCTGTGCCCTTCAATCTCAAAAGGCAGTGTTACAATGGCAACAGTCAATGCCCCTATTTTTTTTGCGATTTCAGCTACTATTGGTGCAGCACCTGTCCCTGTACCACCCCCGAGGCCGCATGTTATGAATACCATGTCAGCTCCGCTTAATCTTTGCTTTATTTCAAACTCTGATTCCCTTGCAGATTCCTCGCCAATTTGCGGCACAGAACCAGCGCCAAGCCCTTGTGTTAGTTGTTTTCCAATAAGAATCTTGATAGAAGCATTAGTATACAGCAAGTCTTGTGCATCAGTGTTTATGGCAACAGTTTCAGCGCCAATAATTCCTACTTCAGTCATGCGGTGTATTGTATTGTTTCCACCGCCTCCGCAGCCAATAACTTTTATTTTTGCCCTTTGGTTTGCCAGCAGCTGCTCCAATTCCTCATCTATCTGTGCAGTTGTTTTTTGCAAATATTCAAGCTTTAAATCATCACCCATTTTAGAACAATTATATATTGTTATTTTTATTTATAAAGATATTTATTCTTTATCATTATCTTTGAACTCAACATCTTTTACGTCAGGTATTACTTTTCTTAGGTGTTCTACTATGATCTTCTGTATTTTTTCATCTGTTTTGTAATATAATGTTAATTTTTTGTCTTCAAAAACATATTTTGCATCTTTTCCAGCAATCTTTTTTAGGTAAGCACTTATCTTTTCATTAACATCCTCTACAATCTTGTTTATTTTTACTTTGTATATTACATATTTTCCTGCCAGTGGATGATTAAAATCAACCATGGTTCTGCCGCCTGAAACAGTTTTTACTATTCCGAACATATTGTCTATGTTCACTTGCATTCCAGGATATGGCCTTATTTTCTGCCTAAGGAATTTATTGGTATTGACAAGATGATATAATTTTGCGTCCTTCTCTCCAAATGCATCTTTTGGTCCAATTTCAACATCATATTCTTCATTTGTCTCTTTTCCAATCAAGAATTCATCCAAGCCAGGTATAAGTTCCCTTTCTCCAAGGCATACTATTACAGCATGATAATTGACATTCTTGTCATGAACATTATTCTCTTTTGCTATGATTTCAACAGTAGTGTCAAACACAAGATTATTCTCCTTTATCCTTGCAGTGTAATCAATCTCTACAAAATCCCTTCTTTTAGTTTTCATATTAATTTTACAATCTAGGCTGTTTATAAATCTTATTGGCTAAACATGAAAATCTGCTAATACCACTTTGAAGAGGTTAAACAGTTAGTTTTATATACCAGCTATTGCAGATTTATTGTATGCAAATGGTCCTTTATGATCAATTGCATATAAATTAAATAAACAGACGAGGAATAAGAAATGGCATTTGGAAATAAGTTTGGTGGCCAAAGAAATTTTGGTCCTAGAGTTATGCATAAGGCTGTTTGTTCTGATTGCGGCAAGGAATGTGAAGTTCCGTTTCAGCCATCAGAAGGCAAGCCAGTATATTGCAGAGACTGTTACCCAAAACATAAGAAGTTTTGAAACATTTTGAAGAAATTGGCGAAAGCTTATTCTTTATTACATACAAAGAATACCTAGTGCTTTAGCACGAGGTAAAGCCAACTTCCGATTTCTTAATAAATTTTGAGAATAATATGAAATACGCGCACCGGAATCAGCGCACGCATACAACACATTTGTTTTAGCGTGAGCTGTATTCTTAAACTTTGTGCAGGAGCTTAAAAAATGGAACTTACACACTTCCAACATGCTGTTGGACAAAATGCATTTCACTTTGTTTGGAAATGCAAATATGCTTGGGACCCTTTCAAATTCGAAAAGGTCAAAGAACTTTGCGAAACGTCTCTTAGAGAAGTTGCCACTAAATATGGATTTGAAATCTATGAACTTAGCATTCAACCAGACCATATACATTTGTTTGTTGAAGTGCCCCATACCATGAGTATTTCCAAATCCTTGCAACTTTTTAAGGGATATTCTGCTTATAGGATTCTTAAACAACATAACTGGCTGAGAAAATATTTTAGGAAAGGACATTTCTGGAGCCCAGGAAAATTCTTTAGGAGTGTTGGCAATGTTACTACAGAAACTATTCAACACTACATTGCTCAATCCCAAGGTTCTTGGTCTTTTTAATTTAAGATACCTCGGACTTTAGTCCGAGGAGGTTCATTTTATTATAATGATTTTTCGGCATATCTCATCAGAAACATCTATGCTTTGCTGCAATTAAATCTGTTAACTGTTCATCTGCTTTTATACGCTGTGTTCATTATTTTTTCCATGGTGGCCAAATCCCCTGGAGAATCTGCTTCGTTGATGAGAGCCAGTATTATAACGCCCATGCATTGGAGAAGAACTTCTATTTCTGCCAAAATTTCTTCTTGGAAAATGCCCTTCTCTCCCGCTATGCATTTCCCTTACAAATTTTAATATTTCAAAACTAGGCAGTTGTTCTTTTTGTATATGCAGGCTCCTGTCTGTCATGACATTCCTGAAATTTTCATGGTCCCTTTCTGAAAGTAGTGTAACTGCCTCGCCAGAATTTCCTGCCCTTGCAGTCCTTCCAATTCTATGGGTATATTCATCAGAATTCTTCGGGGAATCATAATTATATATATGGGATATGTTTTTTATGTCCAGGCCTCTAGCAGCAACATCAGTTGCAACAAGAACTTGTATGTTCTCTTTTTTAAGCGAATCAACTGCATGGCTTCTTCTATTCTGGCTTAAACCACCATGCACGGCCATTGCATGTATATTTTGCATTCTAAGGTTTTTTGTAAGAACATCAACTTCCCTTCTTGTACCGCAAAATGCAATTGCCAGGCCGGGTGTTTTGTTTTTTAGCAGATAAACAAGCAATGAGAATTTTTCATGCTGTCTTACATCATAGTAAATTTGTTTAAGAAGAGTTTTGTCAACATGAATCTGTTCCTTGATTGAGCATGGATTTTTTAGATATGTTTTGATGAGCTGGTGTATGCTGGATGATATTGTTGCACTGAAAAGAAGAGTCTGCCTTTTTGCCGGCAAATAATTTATTATTTCCCTTACATCTTCAATGAATCCCATCTCGAACATTTTGTCTGCTTCATCAATTACAAGAATTTTTACATTGCGCAAGTCTATTGTTTTTCTGCTTATGTGGTCTAAAATTCTTCCAGGCGTTGCAACAACAACTTCTGCATGTTTTAATGCATCAAATTGAGGGTTTATTCCAATACCGCCATATATCGCAGTTATCTCAATCCTTGTGAAAGATGCAAATATAGTCAGCGTGTCCCTTACCTGGTTTGCAAGCTCACGGGTCGGTGCCAAGATTAATGCTTGGATGCCTTTTCCGATATGAATTTTTTCAAGAAGAGGCAGGCCGAATGCAGCTGTTTTTCCAGATCCAGTAAGCGATTGCCCTACTACATCATGCCCTGCTTTTATTTCAGGAATGCATTTCTTCTGAATTGCTGTAGGCTCTACAAATCCATGTCTTATTACTGCCTTTAGTATGTCTGGTTGCAGTTGTAATTCTTCAAATCCCATATATGTTAAAACATTTTTATGGATTTATAAATCCTTGCCTTTGGTAAGCTGTAAAGTAAACGTCTGGAGTTTTGAACAAAAAAATTAATTTTTCTTAACTATCAGCTTATTTTCTTTAATTTCAGCTCCTAATTTCTGTCCTTCTTTCCATTGTCACTTTCGTTAAATCGGATAAAACTGAAAACTCAAACAATCACTTCGTGACTAATCCTAACATTGATTTACCGACTCAGTTTCACT
>Ga0209541_10008390_pt1 | contig 17033 bp, 19 predicted proteins | sample RifCSPlowO2_01_FD_184027 | JGI IMG/M metagenome (GOLD analysis project Ga0209541, IMG submission 184027) | Groundwater microbial communities from Rifle, Colorado - Rifle CSP2_plank lowO2_0.1 (SPAdes) (version 2) | ecosystem: Environmental > Aquatic > Deep subsurface > Groundwater | place...
TTTTCAATGAGAGAGTCGGTCTTATCGCAGCGTTTTTATATTCGGTATCCCCTCTTGCGATAGCGTATTCACGCTCTTCCTGGAATCCAAATCTAATGCCGTTTTTCTCACTTTCCTCCCTGTATATTTTATACAGAGCTGTAAAAACCAATAACTGGAAGTTTTTTTTACTTTGCGGATTTCTTTTGGGAATTTGCATGCAGCTTCACTATCTTGCGTTTTTCTTGGGTGCTGTAACTGCAGATTACGTTTTGGCTATAAATATCATTCAAGGGATTTATGAAAAGTCTTTTGCAAAATACTTTGTAGAACTTCTAAAACAATACACTCTTATTTTTGTTGGGTTCGTCTTAGGTCTTTCACCTTTTCTGGGATTTGAGATAAGACATGGTTTTCAGAATATAGGAAGTATTTATAGATTTATTTTAAAATCTGATGATACCGGCATAGGCCTCAACTTTTTTTCAAATGTTTATGATGTTTTCTTTAGGCTCTTTGCAAGACTTGTCACAAATTTTCCGGCGTCTGATCAAATTGCGGCAGGACAGTATTCAAATATAGCGCTATGGTATATCTTGGCACTTCTCTTAGGACTTAGCTCTCTTTCCATTTTGGTTTATAAATTTATTAAAAATTTTCCTTATTCCAAAGAGAAGTACAAAAAAAACCATGAAGAATTCTTAAAGTTCAACTTATTATTTGCATGGTTGGGGGTTGGTGTAATCCTCTTTGGGTTTTATAAAAAGCCTATTTATGAATACTACTTTGGTTTTATGTTTGTTTTACCTTTTATTCTTGCGGCCCATGCCTTAGATTTTCTTAATTTAAAAAAGAATCTATTAAAAATAACTTCAGTAGTAGTTTTTATTGCATTGACCGTTGTTAATCTTTACGGCATTCCATTTAAATACGAACCAAATAGGCAATTAAAGCAGGTTAAAACCATTGCGGAGTTTGTTTTGGATAAAACAGAAGGTAAGCCGTTTAACTTTGCGCTAATTACCGGCGGAAATTCTGATCATGCTTACCGCTATTTTTTCAAACTCAGAAATCAAGATCCGGTAGCGATAGAGCCTCCACCAGTTGATCCGCAAAGAAAAACGGTAACCGATCAGCTTCTCGTAGTATGCGAGGGGCCATGCCAGCCTCTAGGAAGCCCCCTGTGGGAAGTGGCGGGATTTGGAAGAGCAGAAATAACAGGAGAATGGGATATAATTGTCGTCAAAGTCTACAAACTTGTACATTATAAAGACAGGTAGCTATGGTATAATTCCGCTGAAATGGTTAATGTCACAATAAGATCGTATACACCTTCAGACTATCCTTCTGTTAAGCAAAATCTTATTGAAGGAAATTTGTTCTATGAAGAAATGGATGGAGAAAAACGGCTTGAAGAAAAAATCTTAAGAAATCCTGATTCTATTTTGGTTGCGGAATTAGAAGGGGTGGTGGTTGGCAATGTCTATATGGTAGAAGATGGCTGGGGGCCATTCATATATCGTCTAGCAGTAAAAAAATCACAAAGAGGAAAGGGAATAGACTCAAGACTTATGGAAGAAGCAGAAAAAAGATTAAAGGAAAAAGGATACAGAGAAGTTCATTTAAATGTAGATGAGAGTGATTCAGAGCTCAAGGAATATTACGCCAAAAGAGGATACAAAGAGGGAAATCTTTACCGCTGGATGAGCAAAGAATTTTAGTTTCATCCGAAATAAAAAACCCCACTGAACAGAAGGAGGGGTTTTTTATTTTTTTTGTTCTTGAAGAAAATTGTTTCCACGCCTGTCTCCGCTTACGCTTCGCAGGCGAACTCGCCCGCCAGCTGGCGGACTCCGTTCCTTGCAAGGACCTTCAAGAGATTAAGATGAGCCGATTTTGTACATACCGGTTCCGCATACTGGGCACTTGCCCTTAAGGGCTGGTTTACCATTTTTCATGGTAACTTTTTGAGCATTTGGATCATCTCTTTTAGCTCGGCATTTCACACAATACATTGTTGCCATTTATATATCACCTCCTTTCAATAATTAATTCCAGGTAAAGTAATAACATGGAATTTTAACATTAAGAAGAGAAAGATTTGAAAAGCTATGATTAAAACAGTTACGAAAGCAGTGTTAGTAATGTCTTTCACCAGATAGGGGTAATTGTTTATAACGATTGCAGGCTGCGGGATCTTGATTTTTTCCCTAAGATCAGCAGTTTCTTCTTTTACCGAAGGGATAACTACCCTAGCTAAATAAAGCTTACGATGAAGATCTGATAGGACTTTTTTCTTGCGGGTTTTTCTTTTTTTATTCATTCCCATCGCAATAGAGCCTAGATTACACTATTGACATCGTGCCTGTCAAGAGGCTAATATAGATTGATACACATGTTATCTAATTTACCCCTCTCTCTGACCGGCTTTTTATTTATCTGGATGCTTGTTTTGACATTCTTTTTCTGGCAAATGTATTCCCATTACAATAAGCTCACTAAAGGAGCCAGTAGTAAAAGTTTGAAATCTATCCTTGAGGAAATTATTGTGAAAATGGGCGAGAACAAGAAGGATATTGCGGCTCTTCAAGAATACTGTGATAATTTAAATAAGGAAGGGACGGCTCACATAAAAAAAATAGGGCTTCACAGATTTAATCCCTTTAAGGATACCGGAGGGAACCAGAGTTTTATCCTCTCTCTTATTGATTCAAACGATACCGGAGTAGTAATTTCGGCTCTTTACTCTCGCTCGGGAACACGATGGTACGCAAAAAAAATAGTCAACGGCAAGGGTGCAGAAATTGAACTTTCGGAAGAAGAAAAAAAGGCATTAAAACTGGGGAATAAAGAAAACTAATATGGATAAAAGAAAATTACTGACGATAGGTTTTGTTATCTTGGCGTATGTTCTTTCGGCGGGAATATCATACAAAGCATTCTCAAATGTCACAGTCCCGGGAGTTTCAGGTCCCATCTCCGCACCCAAGCCCGGGGTTGGTGGCCGTCTTGTTTTTGACCCGGAACTGCCAAAAACCCAGGAGTGTCCTCTAAATGGAGCCAAATATTCCAAACAGCAGGAGCAATGGTGGAAAAAGCGTAGGCCTTTAGGAATAATGATAGAAAACCACCAGGAAGCAAAACCCCAGTCCGGTCTTGCCTTTGCAGACGTAATTTACGAAGCTGTAGCCGAGGGTGGCATAACAAGATTTTTGGCAGTCTACTATTGTCAGGATCCTGGGCAAGTAGGCCCTGTAAGATCTGCGAGAACTTATTTTAGTGATTTCCTATCAGAGTACGGTGATTATCCGCTTTACGCCCATGTAGGAGGAGCCAATCAGCCGGGACCTGCAGACGCAATATCTCAACTTTCCACCTACAAGTGGACGGCATATAATGATCTAAATCAGTTCTCAATAGGATTCCCAGTTTTCTGGAGAGATTATGAAAGATTGGGCCGCACTGTAGCAACAGAGCATACAATGTATTCAACAGGAGTAAAATTATGGGACTATGCCGCTAAAGATAGGAAACTTACAGATAAAGATGAAGATGGGAATAGCTGGGATGAAGATTTTACTCCTTACTCCTTTAAAGAGGATGAAGGAGCATCGGGGAGAGGAAGATCTCAATCTGTCCATCTTGAGTTCTGGGATTCAATGCCTGATTATTTCGTAGACTGGACATACGATCCGGTTTCTAATTTATACAAGAGGAATAATGGAAGAAACGGCGGTAGGCCTCATTTGGAAAAAAATACCAATAGCCAGTTGACTTCGAAGAATATTGTAGTATTATACATGCAGGAAAGAAACGCAAATGATGGGTATGAAAACAATGTCCATCTTTTGTACGGAACAAAAGGAAGCGGTAAGGCTCAGATATTTATGGATGGTAAAGAAATAAAAGGAGCGTGGAAAAAAAGCAATAGGACTTCCAGAATTGAAATAACCGACAATATCGGTAAATCCATCCAGTTGAATAAGGGAAGTATTTGGTTTGAGATTCTGCCCACGGATGGAGTAGTCGCTGTAAAATAATCCACCCAGGGCTTATGCTATCAGATCTTATAACATCAAAATCAAGAATAAAGCTTCTAAACGTCTTCTTATCTAATTCCACTGATATGTATCATGTAAGAGGACTTGTCCGAAGGACAGGCGATGAGATAAACGCAGTTAGGAGAGAACTTCTGTTTCTTGAGAAAAAAGGCATTTTATCAAAGGAACCACGGGCAAATAGAGTATATTATTTCCTCTCCAAAAATTACCCATTTTACTTTGATCTTCTTAAAATAGGAATAAAAACTATTGGTCTCGGTGCGGCTATTTTAGAAAATAGGGTAAGATTGGGTAAGATAAAATACGCTATGTTCTCCGGAAAATTTGCAAGGAAAATGAAAATAGATCCTGACGAAATAAACCTTCTTATAGTAGGCACCGTAGTACTTCCTGAGCTGACACTTCTGATAAGAGCAGAGGAGAAAAGATTAAACACCGAAATAAATTATACTGTTATGTCTGAAGAAGAATTTGATTTTAGAAAAAAAAGGCGGGATCCATTTATACTCTCTATTCTCGCAGGATCCCGAGTAATGCTTATTGGCGATGAGGAAAGCATGCTTCAATGAGAAAATCTCCACGACTGCCTCTTATTTTTATAATTGCTATCACCTTGGTAGCGATTTTTATTAATCTTCCAAAATTGAATAATGTATCCATAGGACCATTTAAAGGAATAAGTACTAGTTCTTCGGAATTCCTCAAAGCTTTCAGAATAGATAAAGAGTTCTCTTTTAGAAGAGGCTTGGATCTTGAGGGGGGAACTTCGATTACTTTCAGGGCGGATGTCAGTGAAATTCCTTCTGCTCAAAAAAATGATGCCCTAAATTCGGTAAAAGCCGTTATCGAAAAAAGAATAAATTTATTTGGTGTGTCTGAGCCCATAATCCTGACAGCTACCGTAAATAAAGATTCAAGAATAATAGTGGAGTTACCGGGAGTTACCAATATTGACCAAGCAATAAATCTGATTGGGGCTACTGCTCAACTGTCTTTTTGGGAACAGGGAGCAAGTGAATCGGCAAAATTAGCTTCACCTTCGGCATATCCATTGGGCATAATCCAAATTTTAGGAGAAAATTCTCTCAAAACCTCTCTTTCGGGAAGTGATCTCCAAAGAGCAAATGTCACCTTTGACCCCACAACAGGAGCGCCTCAAGTACAGCTTCGTTTCTCTGCGGAAGGAACCAAAAAATTTGCAGACATAACTAAGCGAAATGTAAATAAAGTAGTTGCAATTGTTCTTGACAACCAGGTTATAGAAGCGCCGGTAGTAAATCAACCAATTCTTTCGGGAGATGCGGTAATTACCGGTAAATTTACAGTCGAAAACGCAAAACTTTTGACTACTCAGCTTAATGCAGGTGCGCTTCCTGTCCCACTAACCCCTCTTGAACAAAGAGTAATTGGACCTACTCTTGGAGCACAGTCTCTTGCCAAAAGCCTTTTTGCCGGAATTGTAGGATTTGTAATAATAGTTGCTTTTATGAGCCTTATTTACAAAAAACTTGGACTGATTGCAAGTATAGCTCTTATAATATATGCACTTATTAATTTGGCAATATTTAAGTTAAGTAATATAACTCCTTACGGAATAACCCTTACACTATCAGGAATTGCCGGGTTTATTTTATCTATTGGAATGGCGGTTGATGCAAATATTTTGATTTTTGAAAGAGTAAAGGAAGAGTTACGTGTGGGGAAAAGAAAAGATGTAGCAATAGAGGTCGGCTTTTCAAGAGCTTGGTCCTCAATACGCGACTCAAATATTTCAACTCTTATAACAAGCGCCATTCTTTATCAGTTTGGAACGGGGGTGGTAAAGGGCTTTGCTCTTATTCTTGCAATTGGAGTTTTAGTTTCCATGTTCTCCGCAATTATTGTAACCCGTACATTCCTTAGATTTATATATGAAAAATAAAATTGCTAATTTAGATATTATTGGCAGGCGAAAAATATATTTTGCAATCTCGCTGATCATACTGGTCCCGGGCTTAATAGCGCTTCTCCTTTTTGGTCTTAACCTTTCCATAGACTTTACAGGGGGATCAAGGCTGACTGTTGAGCTGAAAAATAAAGTTACGGACCTGGATGCACAAAAGGTAAAAGAAGTACTTACAGATAAAAAAGTAAGGACTTATACTTTAGAAAAATCAGACAAGTCGCTCTTGATACGAACCAGTCCGATAGATTCTAAAACCAACTCTGAGTTTCAAAATGATCTTAAAAAGAGTATAAAAGACGCCAAACAAACAAGCTTTGAAACAATTGGACCAACTATCGGAAGGGAAACTACGTTAAATGCAATAAAAGCCGTTATTGCAGCGTCTATCCTTATAGTTCTCTATATTGCGTGGTCGTTTAGAAAAGTTCCAAAGCCTGCAAGCGGTCTAAGATTTGGAGTAAGTGCAATAATTGCTCTTATTCACGATGTACTAGTCGTCGTAGGAGTTTTCGCGATTTTAGGAAAAGTGTTTGGCGTTGAGATAGACGCGCTTTTTGTTACGGCGCTTCTTACTGTTATCGGTTTTTCGGTTCACGATACGATTGTTGTTTTTGACAGAATTAGAGAAAATTTAAGAAGGCAAAATGTCCCCTTTGCGCAGGTAGTTAATGACTCAATTCTTCAAACGCTTGATAGATCGCTAAACACTTCTCTTACCGTAATTCTTGTTCTCTTGACACTTCTTATTTTCGGAGGAGAGACGATCAGATGGTTTGTCGTGGCGCTTCTTGTAGGAGTTATATCGGGAACTTATTCTTCTATTTTTAACGCTTCACCGATTCTTGTTGTCTGGCAAGAGTGGACGGAAAAGAGAAAGAAAAAATAATTAACCGTTTAAAGATTCCCTAACAGCCTTACTTACCAAATTTCCGTCGGCGCGGCCTTTGGTTTGAATTCACGAGCCAGTTCTTATGGGGAATCTTTATTTTTATTTTAGCTTTTCAAATTCATTTCGAGTAATATTTACATCTCGCAATATCTTCCTGAGCAACCCTATCCCGACTTTTTCCCCTGAATGTAACGGAATTGTTGTTTTTCTTCCATCCGAATGCGCCATTCTTACGTGACTACCTTTTTGGTGAATGTTCTGAAATCCTATTTTCTGAAGTATTGCGATGAGTTTTCTGCCTCGAATTGGAGAGAGTTTAGGCATAACTTCTTATCGTTATTTCCTCAACACCAAAGAAGTGAGACGATGATAAAGGAGATTTTAGTTTTTCTTCTTTAAGATCCTGGTCTGACTCTAATACTAGTTCAATTGCTTCTTTAATTCTTTTTCTTGCCTCTTCTAATGTTTTACCCTGAGTATAACAAGCAGGAAGCTCAGGAACGGAAGCTATATATAATCCACTCTCGTCTTGTTCTATTAATACCTTGAATTGTAATTCTTTTACTGTTTTGCCCATGGTGAAGTTTATTATAACATATTTTTGGTGGGAAGAATATCTCCCACCTGAAAGGTAAGATAGCTTCTCTATTTTAGCTAAATTAAGGATTCTTTTACAATTTTACTTACTAAACTTCCGTCGGCTTTGCCTTTTGTTTTTGGCATCAGAGCTCCCATGACATTTCCCATATCAGAAATATTCGATGCTCCTGTTTGGGAGATCGCTTCATCAACAAGTTTTTTTATTTCCTCTTCACTTAGCTGCTCCGGTAAATATTTTTGTAAAATTTCAAGCTCCTTTTGTTCTTTATCGGCCAATTCTTGTCTCCCCGCTTTTGTGAATTCTTCGATTGAATCCCTTCTTTGTTTTGCCTCTTTTTGAACAACCGACATCACATCTTCTTCGTTTGCTTCATATCCTGCGCCGCCTTTTTGAATCTCCTGATAGTTTATTGCTGATAAAAGCATACGGAGGACAGATGTCTTAAGTTCATTCCTTGCAAGCATTGATTGCTTAAGCTCTTCCTGTAAATCCTTCTTTTGCATCATAAACAGATTATATCAAAAAAATAAAGAGTTCTTGTTATCTATACAGTTCTTTAAGTTTCGTTGTCTAGTCAACGATACAAGTATATTTTAGAAAATAGATTCCTCAAGATTAAATAATTTATCTGGCCAGTTCTTCAACTTTAGAGGTTAGGTACTCTTTATTATTTTTTGATAAGTCCTCGTCGACTTCTTCGAAAAGTTTTTGGAGAATTCCACCGACCTTTGGCCCGGGTTTAATACCTAAAATCTTCATTACGTCATTCCCATCGATTGTAAGATCATTAATTGAAAATGGAGCAGGCTTGAGTTGGTCCTCAACTCTTTTTTTAAATAACTTAAGCCTCCAGCTTTCTGCGGTTTGTGTGCCTCCACCAAGTCTGTCTCCAATTCGCAAGTCCATCATATCTTTTACACTATCAACTCCAACTCTTCTTATGAATCTGCGGATAGCCGCGTCGGTTATTTTCTCATCGACCGTAAACATATGCCATCTTATTAAATTAACGATCTTTTCTTTGTCTTTTTTTGAAAACTTTAACCTTTCGCAAATTTCGCTTGCGATTTTTGCACCTACAATTTCATGATTATGAAATATCACCAGTCCTTCTTCATCCTCCCCCATTACATAAGGCTTTCCGATGTCATGGATAAGAGCGGCGAATCTCACAGTAGGATCTTTTGACGGACAGTGCTTAAGAGATAAAACATTATGAGTGAAAACATCGCTCGTGTGGTGCCGACCTGGTCGGGTCTGGGAAACCCCCTCGCCCACAAGAAGCTCTGGAATAATATGCTTAAAAAGTCCTGAATTTTTAAGAAGCATGATGCCGTCATATGGATAATCACTAGTAAGAATTTTCAGCAATTCGTCACGAATTCTTTCTTTTGATATATCATTGATAAGACTTGCATCGTTTACTATTTCATTCCATGTATTCTCTTCTATTGTGAAAGAAAGTTCTGTTGCGATTCTTATTGCGCGCATTAGCCTTAAGGCATCCTCCTTAAACCTCTTTTGCGGATCTCCTACGGCTCTTACTATCTTATTTTTTAGATCCTTTATTCCATCAAAAAGATCTACGATCTCAGTTTTGATTTTTGAGTTTTGAACTGTAAGTTTGAGAGCTATTGCATTTATAGTAAAATCTCTTCTTGATAAATCTTCTTCAATTGATTTGCCCCACTCAACTTTCTGCGGTCTTCTTCTGTCTTTATATCCCTGCTCGGTTCTAAAGGTGGTTACCTCAACTACCTTCTTTCTCCCAATAGGGATACCGACCGTGCCGAACACATTGTCATAGAAACCGCCGGGAAAAATTTTCAATAATTCCTGAGGAGCGGCATTTGTAGTAAAATCCCAATCTTTGACAGGTTTTTTAAGAATTATATTTCTTACGCATCCGCCAACCAAATAGACAACAAAATCTTCATCTTGGATCTTCTTATAAATATCAATAATTTCACTTGGAATATCAAGTTTCATAACTTGTTACCTCTTACCAGCGTTTGCTATAGTATATCAAGATTTTATTCTATGAAGAAATGGATAGTATTAAATAAAAAATTAAATATAAAAAATAAAAAACTTGGGATAGAAGACATAATTAAAATTTTATTGGAAAATCGGGGACTTAAGACCAAGAAAGAGATTAATAAATTTTTGAACCTAAGCCTGGCGGATTTAACAGTTGAAAATGCGGGAATCAACAGAAAAGAATTAGAAAAATCAATTAAAAGAATTAAAAAAGCGATTGTTGATAAAGAGCAGGTTATCATATTCGGTGATTATGATGTGGATGGTATTTGTGGATCAGCAATTTTATGGGAGACGCTTAATCGGATGGATGCAGATGTCCTGCCTTATATTCCTCACAGAATCGAGGAGGGTTATGGAATATCTAGAATTGGAATTACAAATATTCTGAAAAAATATAAAAAAACAAGTCTGATAATAACTGTTGATAACGGAATTGTAGCAAATTCGGCAGTAAAGTTTGCAAAAAAGAAAAATATTGACGTTATTATTACAGATCATCACGTTCCGTCTTCAAATCTGCCAAAAGCCCACTCAATAATACACACAACCAAGCTCTGTGGGGCAGGAGTAGCATACTTACTTGCTCAAGAACTAAAAACTAATAACGAAAAACTAATAACTGGCTTTGAGCATCTAAGTTTGGCAGCTATCGCAACAGTTGCCGATCTGGTACCTGTCACAGGCTTAAACAGGATTATTCTTAAGTTCGGACTTGAAGAATTAAGGAGAACCAAAAGACCCGGGCTTTGCGCATTAGTCAAAGAAGCGGGGCTTATTAAAGAGAATATAGATGTTTTTGAAATAGGACATATTCTGGCTCCAAGACTAAATGCGATGGGCAGAATAGAGCTTGCCATAGAAAGCTTAAGGTTATTATGTACAAAAGATGAAAAAAGCTGTGAGTCTCTGGCCAGAAGATTGGGGGCGACCAATAAAAGAAGGCAAGATATAACATTTTCTTCTTTTGAACATGCAAGGTTAAAAGTTTTAAATTCAAATAATGGGAATCAGAAATTAATTTTTATAGCTCACAAATCTTATCAGCCGGGCGTCATCGGTCTTATAGCAGGCAGACTCATGGAGGAATTCTACCGCCCGGCAATAGTTTTATCGCTGGGAGAAGAATTTAGCAAAGCATCAGCCAGATCTATCCCCGGATTTAACATTATAGAGTTCATAAGAAGTGCATCGGATCTTCTAGTTGACGCCGGAGGACACCCGATGGCTGCCGGGTTTACCGTAGAGACTCACAAAATTAAAGAACTACTGAAAAGGTTTGAAGAGACCTCAGAGAAGCTAATAACAAAAGAGTTGCTCAAGCGGTCTGTAAAAATCGATATGGAAATTTTCCTAGAGGACATTGGTGGAGAGCTTTATGATGAAGTCTTAAAAATCGCACCTTTTGGAGTCGGTAATCCCCAGCCTATTTTTCTTACCAAAGAACTCTTAGTATCTGATATGAGGGTGGTAGGGGTAGATGGCCGTCATATAACGCTCAGACTCATAAGCCCCGAAAATAAACCTATAGATGTCATAGGATTTAATTTTGCAAACAGAATAAATGAAATAAAAATAGGAGATAGGGTTGATGTGGTTTATTCAATTGACAGAGAGATATGGAACGGAAGCGTAAGATTTAAGCTTAAACTTAAAGATTTTAAAAAAATTAATTAACTCTCGTACTCTTGCTTGTTAAAGATTGCAATCTAGGCTAAAATGAGGGAGTGGAAGATAAAAGAGTTTTGGCTTCAAAGACAGCTTTTTTAAAAGATCAAAAAGTTCTTCTTAAAGGTTGGGTTAAGACAAGAAGGGATCATGGTAAGCTAATATTTATTGACTTGCGGGACCGTTCAGGCCTAGTGCAGTTAGTTATAAATCCCAAGGTTTCTCAAGGAGTTTATAAAAAAGCGTCAGGCCTTAAGCCGGAATCTGTCATTCAAATAGCAGGTATTGTAAAAGAGAGACCGTTGAATACGGTTAATAAAGATTTAGAAACCGGAAAGATTGAAATAATCGTTGAAGATCTGGAAATCTTGGCAGATGCTCAGACTCTACCGTTTGACATGGGTGGGGACAGTTTGAATCTTGAACTTCCAACGCTTCTTGATAATAGATCGCTTACACTGCGACATTCAAAAATTTATTCAATTTTTAAGGTTCAAGAAACTATAGCTGGTGCCTTCAGGAACACACTTGCGGGTGAAGATTTTACAGAAATTTTTGTACCTACAATTGTTCCTTCTGCAACCGAAGGGGGAGCTGAAGTTTTTCCCATAGAATACTATGCTAGAAAAGCTTACCTGGCTCAATCTCCACAGATGTATAAGCAAATAATGACCTCCATTTTTGAAAGAGTTTTTACTATTGCGCACGCTTATAGGGCAGAGCCTTCAGTAACCACAAGACATCTGGCCGAATACATAAGTCTTGATGCCGAGATGGGGTTTATAGACTCCTGGGAGGACCTAATGAACATGGCAGAAAAGGTGGTAAAGACTATTATCGACTCCGTTAAGAGTAAAAATGAAGAAGAGTTAAAAATTCTTGAAGTAAAAGTGCCAAGTATAAAAAAAGAAATTCCGCGACTTAAGATGAGGGAGGCTCAGGAAATTATTTTTAAACGCACGGACAGAGATCATAGAAATGAGTCTGACCTTGATCCGGGAGATGAAAAAGAAATATGCAAATGGGCGGAGGAGCAAACAGGAGCTCCTTTCGTTTTTATTACACATTATCCGGTAAAGAAAAGACCCTTTTATACAATGCCCGATAAGGATGATCCAAATTTCACATTGAGCTTTGATCTTCTTGGAGTAAGTGAGGAGTGGGTAACCGGAGGGCAAAGAATAAACGATTACGAAATACTTATGTCAAATATAAAAAAATGGGGAAATTCTCCTTCGAATTTCGAAATATACCTTCAAGCCTTCCTATATGGAATGCCACCTGAAGGAGGTTTTGCAATGGGACTTGAAAGAATCACAAAAGATATACTCGGATTATCAAATATAAGAGAAGCCAGTCTTTTCCCAAGAGACATGGAAAGAGTAGATGAAAGACTTTCAAAAAAAGATTAGATTTTTTAGAAAACTTTTTCCCACAGCAGAGTTTTTAGTTATTCCAGCGATCTTAGTTAGTATACTTTTTTTGTTGGTAGTTTTAGATATTTTTATCAAAGGGAGAAATTTTTTAATAGCTACAACAAGCTTGTCTACATCCACTTTTAAGACAAAAGATATACCAATTCTTAAAAACAAATATGAACCCGCTATCACTGCCAGGGCTGCTTTGGTCATTGATAAAGATACGGGAGCCATTCTTTATTCACGCAACCTAAATCTTCGATTCTCTCCTGCCTCAACAGCGAAAATTATGACGGCAACCATTGGACTTGAGCATTATAAACTCGGAGACATGCTTGAGGTTAAAGAGAAGATGAATGAGGGCTCAGTATTGGGACTTTTCAAGGGGCAAAAACTTACTTTTGAAAATCTCCTTTACGCCATGATGCTCCCATCCGCAAATGATGCCGCTTTTGTAATTGCCCAGAATTATCCGGACGGATTTAAAAAGTTTGTAGATAAGATGAATGAAAAGGCCTCAGAGTTAAATCTTCCCAATACTCATTTTGAAGATCCGGCGGGCCTTATAGATGAGAATGATTACACTACTGCGTCTGAGCTTGCAAGACTGGCATCTTACGCGCTTAATAATAAATATTTTGCCAAAGTGGTTTCTACTCCTGCGAAATTAATAACGGATAATCTTGGAAATTCCTACTTTATTTTTAATAAGAATAAACTCCTTGGGATAGATGGTGTCAATGGAGTTAAAACAGGATTTACGGAGGAAGCCGGAGATGTTCTGGTAACCTCTAAAGAAACCCGCGGACATACAATAATAATAGTTGTTCTTAAAAGTCAGGATAGGTTCGCGGACACCTATGAATTGTTAAATTTGGTAAAATCCGATAATGTTACTTACTTATCCATTCATCCTTGACTGCGGAAACATAAGCAGTAAATCCGTCGGTTCCCTTAAAAACTATAATAGGTATGAGATAATCTTGCTTTTTATCAGACGAGTAATAAGCAAGCAAAACTTCCTGTATTAAAATGTCATCTGTATTTGCCTCGCTTGCTATATATGCTTTTCCTTCTTTAAGCTGCGAAAATAATTCGTCTGGAGTTTTTATAGGGTAAGTTCCCGAATCATCCGATATTTTTTGATGGAAAAAGCTTGCTTCAACGACTTGAGGAAAACTTCGGCCACCACCAATAAAAAGCTTCATAGTGGACTGCGTAGGGTTTGGGTAATATATTGGTAGCTTATCTTTGTCTTTTTGAAAAAAATTGACGCCTATGATATGCGCATTAGCAAAGCTTGTAGTCGGCACCAGTTGTGAGTTTTGAATGGAGTAAAATATAGGCGACTGGTCATCTTCCAAATTTAAATCTTCGGGAAGAAGGGACATGCCCGATAAGAAAGTCTGAGCAAAAGTTTTTGCGTCGCTGGGGCCGGGAAGACTGTTTCTGGATAGTATATTTTGATTGCCTAGGTATGAAGAAGATATACTAAAGTTTGAAGTAAAAATATCAATACTGATTCTGCTACCAATATCAGAATTTGGATCAGACCATTGATACGTATTATCCTGTATTCTCACAGGCCCTGTTGTAAAACCTCGCTGGTCTATTTTCTCACTGGTTTTTTTTAGAGCAAGAAGGTCGGGTTGCTCTTGAAATATTTTGTAAACTTTTGCTCTGTCGGGAAATTCAGGAAGCTGACCCGTTGCCGTATCGATAGCGTAGGAGTAGTTTCTCGTATTGGTGCTTTGAGGGAATTCTATTTCCGGAAGCTTTCCGAAAGAAACGGTTGGCGGCGGGGGAGGTGTAGGAGCGACAATATTTTTAACAAGTACACCAATTCTGAAAATTATAAAGAGAAGAATTAGCGCTCCTAAAGCTATACTAGACCACTTGGCAACGTTTTTAGTCATTAATGTTGCTTGGTTGAGTGTGAGCATGTCTTGAGTATAGAAAATACATAAGGTACAATGCAAGTGAGGACGGATGATTTGGCAGCGCTGAGGTCACTTCCGAAAATTTTCGTGGTTCACCGAGCAAGCAAATCGCGTTTGTTAAAAATGCTTAAATGGCGCAAGGGCTCACAGCGAAAATTTTGTAAGCTCCCCGCGCTTAAATTTTATAAATAAAATATGGTAAGGGTAAGATTTGCACCAAGTCCTACGGGAATTCCGCATGTAGGCAATACAAGAACTGCGCTTTTTAATTTTCTTTTTGCAAGGCATAATAAAGGAAAATTTCTTTTAAGAATTGAAGATACCGATAGGACAAGGTTTATTAAAGAATCTGAAGATGTGATCCTTCAGATATTGAAATGGCTAGGCCTTTCCTGGGATAACGAAATAGTTCGTCAGTCAAAGAGACTGTCTATATACAAGGAACATGCCGAAATTCTGAGGAAGAAGGGCATGGTGTATGAAGATAAAGGAGCGCTGCGATTTAAAATGCCAAAATTGGGAGAAACCTCATGGAAAGATGCAGTAGGAGGGAAGGATATCTCATTTAAGAATGAAACTCAGGAAGATTTTGTAATACTAAAATCAGACGGATACCCTACTTATAATTTTGCAAATGTAGTTGATGATTGTCTTATGAAAATAACCCATGTTATAAGAGGTGAGGAATTTATTTCCTCGACACCAAAACATGTTCAATTGTATAAAGCTTTCCTATGGAAACAACCTATTTTCGCACATTTACCTGTCATTTTAGGAACTGATAAGGGGAAGCTTTCAAAGCGTCACGGTGCGAAATCAATTCTTGACTTTAGAGCTGAAGGATTTCTAAAAGAAGCACTTCTGAATTTCATGGCGCTTCTTGGTTGGAATCCCGGAGACGATCGAGAACAAATGAGCTTGGATGAAATGATTAAACTATTCAAAATCGAAGATATTAACAGTGCCAACCCGATTTTTGATATCAAAAAACTTGAATGGCTAAATGGCGTTTGGGTAAGAAGTATAAATGATTTAGGGGAAAGGCTAAAAGAATTTTATAAAGATGATAAGGATATTCTTAGCTTATTGAATTCGCAAAAGGCTGATGTATTAATAGAATCGGCAAGATCCAGAATGCGAACTCTGGCAGGTTTTAAAAACTTAATAGATGTGAAAAAACTGCGAAAATATACAAAAGAAGAAAAGCAACATGCGCAAATGCTTCTCAAGTTTTTAAATTTAAAACTCGGAGACAAATGGGAGGATGAAAATCTCCTTTTTACCTTGAAAGATTTCTCTTCGAAAGAAGACGTATCGTTTAAAAAAATATATTTTCTTATGACAGGAAGGCAGCAGGGAATCGGAATTCTTGAGTTGAATAAAATTTACGGAAAAGATTTTTTCATAAAAAACCTTAGTGTTTAATATGCAATTAGGGTTGGGAACAATACTTCTTTTTGCCGGATTGTATTTTGCTTCATTTGAGGCAAGACCCTTTTTGGATTATGATTTTATACTTGTTTGGTATGGTTTCCTACTGTTATCAGATTTAGTTGCAAAGAAGCTTTCCGGAAGATCGGTTTTTTCAAACATTAAAGATTTTCTAATACTGGCATTCTCGAGTAGTTTCTTTTGGATAATTTACGAATGGGTCAACTTGTATCTTAAAAACTGGGCATATCCTGTTCAATCTTTATATTCACCGGTCGAATGGCAGGTTATTGCATTTATCGCCTATGCGACGGTAATTCCAAACCTTATAATTTCTTCAAACATAGTCCATGGTCCCCTTTTTAAGGGGAAACCGAATTTTTACCGCTTATAAAACCGGAAAGTTCCTATGGGTTATTCCCGTAGGCATCGCCTGCTTTTTGATAAATATCGTATGGCCAATTTATTTTTTTCCACTTGTATGGTTTGGTTTATTCCTTATTCTTGACCCAATAAATCTTCTGGAAGGCCGAAGAAGTATTATTGCGCAAATCATTAAAAAAAATTACAGACCGGTAATTGTTTTAGCAATAGGAGCTCTTCTTGCTGGATTCTTCTGGGAGACAATAAATCTTGTTGTCCACAGATGGGTATATCCAATTGTTCCTTGGTTTTGGAAACTGCCACCACCAGCTACAACTAAGTATGTTGAGATGCCACTCGCAGGGTTTTTGGGATATATACCCTTTATCTTTTCAGCCTTTGCTTTTGTAGAGTTCCTTTCCCTTCCGATTAAATTGCTAGGAAATAAGAAGTCTTCTTAGATTTGTTCATATCCTTTAAATTTGGTAGAATTACCTTGACATTGCCGGATCAGCTAACGGTAGCCAGCGCCTATGGCGCGGTCTCGCCGGAGGCGATGAGATAGTGACTCTAAAGATATGTATAGCATTTACATTATCAAGAGTTTGAAAAAAGAGTGGTATTATGTTGGCCATACTCAAAATAAGAATACCCGATTAAAATATCATAATGGCGGGAGAGTTAAATCAACAAAGTTT
>Ga0209541_10008392_pt1 | contig 17031 bp, 13 predicted proteins | sample RifCSPlowO2_01_FD_184027 | JGI IMG/M metagenome (GOLD analysis project Ga0209541, IMG submission 184027) | Groundwater microbial communities from Rifle, Colorado - Rifle CSP2_plank lowO2_0.1 (SPAdes) (version 2) | ecosystem: Environmental > Aquatic > Deep subsurface > Groundwater | place...
GAGCCGCTCCTCATTTCTTGCGGTTATGTAAAATACAGAGAGCTGTTGATTTAATAGGGGAAATTCGCTAGAATTATTGAGTATGGAAATTAAATATACAAAATTACAGGGCAGCCAGATAAAATTGGCGATCGAGTGCGCGGCCAGTGAGATGGAAAAGTATTTTGACGAAGCGTTAAGCGCCAACGCGGCGAGCGTCAATATTGCCGGCTTTAGGCCCGGCAAAGCGCCGAAAGCCATGATAATCGAATCAATCGGACGGCAAAAATTGGCGAATGTCTCTATGGAACAAGCGGTGCGCGTCGGCTATGGCGAAGCCGTTAAAAAGCATGAGTTGAAACCGATTGGCAGCCCGTCGGTCAGCATCCTCAAGCAACCGTCGTTTCTGGAAAAAGCAGATAACAGTTTTTCTTTTACCGTGGATATCGGTGTTTTGCCGGACGTAAAAATAACCAAAGATTACAAAAGGATAAAAATTACTCCGCTAAAAAAAGAGGAACTTGCCGTAAGCGACGAGGAAGTTGAAAAAGTTATTGACCATCTGCGCCGCCGCAACGCGGGCTACAATGATATAACGCACGGAGCGCGCGAAGGCGACCGCGTTGAAATTACCTTCAAGGGTTATGACGGGCGCGTGCCGGTGGAACAGCTCACCAGCCAAAACCACCCTATTATTATGGGCAGCAATACGTTAATTCCCGGCTTTGAGGACAAAATAACCGGCATCAAAACCAGTGAAGAGCGGAAGTTCAAACTCAAATTTCCCAAGGAGCATTTCGCGCCGCAATTCAGGGGCAAAGAATTCCGCTTCGAAGTCAAAGCCGATAAAGTTCAAGAGGTCGTATTGCCAAAAATTGACGAGGATTTTGTTAAAAAATTCGGCCTCAAAAGCGTGGAAGGGTTGAAAAAACGGCTTAAGGCCAACATAGCCGAAGAGAAAAAAGAACGTTATGAAACGCAAGCCCGCGATGAGGTAACCAAAGCGCTCACGCAGATGACCAGGGTGGAACTGCCGGCGGCATTGGTCACGAGTGAGACGGAAAGGTTGCGGCGTGACATTACCGAAATGGTGCAAAAACAAGGCACGACGCTGGAAAAATACCTTGAGAGTATAAAGTCGAACAAGGAAAAATTTGAGGAGGATTTGACGCGCCAAGCGGGCAATAATGTTTTGGTGGGTTTGGCCTTGCGCGAAATCGCCAAACTGGAGAAGATTAAGCTGGAGAAGGAAGAAACTTTGGATAAAATTATGCAGTGGCTGATTGAAATTAATACCAGCAAGAAACAGCCGAAACCGCTAAAATAAAAGAGACACTCCCTGCGCGTTGGGAGTGTCCGCAATAACATAGCCATCACAACTCTGAAACTTCCATGGATGGCGCCCCTACTTTAGGGGTCAAAGCAACGCGCATCGTCGTGTAGTGGGCCAATTGACTTACAGGCATAATCTAGCATAATTGAATTTATCTGTCAATACCCTAGGAGAAAATTGTCAGCGCAAAGTAGTAAGTTCCTATTATAGGCAAAGTAGAAAGTTCCTATTTTCCTTCTGCGGGATAATCAAAAGCAGGAGGATAAAAATATGGAGATTCTACATATGAGCAAGAAAGAAATTAATCAGATCGGTGTGTTTGAGAAACTATTGACCGGAGAGATAAAACAGCGAGAGGCCTCAATGATACTCAATCTATCGACAAGACAAATAAGAAAGAAGCTCAAACTCTTTCGCCGCCTTGGAGCGACCAGTTTGATTCATAGTTCCCGCGGCAGACCCTCCAACCACCAACTTGATCCTCTAATAAGACACAGGGCTATTACTTTGATTGAGAACCAATACTCCGACTTCGGCCCAACCTTCGCTTCAGAAAAGCTGGAGGAAAACCATGGTCTCACCATTAACCGCGAAACGCTACGCCTCATTATGATCAAAGTCGGCCTGTGGACTCCCGGCAAAAGGAAAGCCAAACATAGAAAGTGGCGGGAGAGAAAGGCGTGTTTCGGCGAGATGGTCCAGCTTGACGGCTCGGAGCATCAATGGTTTGAGGGCAGAGCTCCCCGCTGCACCCTTCTCGGCTTTATAGATGATGCTACAGGCACAGTCAATCATCTTGAGTTTGCCCCCGAGACGACAATCGGAGTAATGGGCGCGACCAAACGATATATCGAAAAGCAAGGTATTCCCCATGAGTTCTATGTTGATAGGGGTAAGGTGTTCAAGGTCAATATCCATAACGAGGAAGAAGATAAGGTAACCCAATACCGAAGAGCCATCGAGGAGCTAGGGAGCAAAATAGCCTATGCCAGAAGCCCGCAAGCCAAAGGCAGAGTAGAGCGGCTCTTTGGCACACTGCAAGATAGATTGGTCAAAGAGCTGCGCATAAGGGGTATCTCTACCATCACTGAAGCCAATGAATTTATTGAGGACGAATATCTATCCCGGCACAATGAGAAATACGCAGTTGAGCCCAAGTCAAATACTAATCTCCACAAAGAAGCGCGAGGATACGATCTTGATGAGATTCTTTGCCTCAAAGAAACAAGAGTTCTAACGAGCGACTTCACCCTAAGACACAAGAACAAGTGGTATCAGCTGGAGAAGAAGCAAAAGACCTTGGTTTTTCCGAAGAACGAGATAACGGTCAAGACCCGTCTTGACGGAGAGATTGCTCTTTCAATCAGAAACACCAGGCTATGCTTTCATGGGATAGATAAGTCAATCAAGAAAGAGAAAGCTAAATCAATTGAGCAAACAGTTGAAAGGAAACCATGGAAGCCGCCGGTCGATCATCCATGGAGGACAGGAAATATATTCAAAAAAGAGGAAGTTTCTACTTTGCTAAAAGCGGAACTTTCTATTTTGGCTTGACATACCCTAGGAGAAAATATGGGTTATCTTATTCCAACGGTTATAGAAAAGTCCCAGTTTGGGGAGCGGGCGTATGATATTTATTCACGCCTTCTTAAAGAAAGGATTATATTTCTGGGTGGGCCGATAGACGATGATGTTGCCAACATCGTCATAGCGCAAATGCTGTTTCTGACCGCCGAAAACGATAAAGAAGATATACGGCTGTACATCAATAGCCCGGGCGGTTCGGTAACGGCATGCATGGCAGTATACGATACCATGCAGCACATCAAGCCCGATGTTGAAACTATTTGCGTGGGGCAGGCGGCAAGCGCGGCGGCGGTGCTCCTCGCCTGTGGCGCCAAGGAAAAGAGATACAGCTTGCCTAACGCGCGCATAATGATTCACCAGCCCATGGGCGAAGCCGGGGGACAGGCCACCGACATAGCCATTCACGCCAAGGAAATTCTGCGCGTCAAAGAATCGCTTAACGAAATTCTCGCCAAGCACACCGGCAAATCAAAAACTCAAATCGAGCAGGACTCCGAAAGAGACCGGTATATGAGCGCTAGCGAAGCATTAAAGTACGGACTCATTGATAAGATTGTGAAGTAGTATTACTCATCAAACTTGTCATGCCGCACCAGAGATGCAGCATCCAGACCCTCTATTCCGCCCCATAGTACTGGATTCCCGTTTTCACGGGAATGACGAGTAATAATCCTCCGTTCATAATTAGTTCCCCGCCAGCCTGATATAGTCGGGCTAGTCGTCGCGGATTTATCCTGAGTGAAATCGAAGGACTCCTTGAACAACAAAAACAACGCCTACGGCGTTGTGCGGTTGCCCCAGAAGACGAAAAACGCCGGCATATCGCCGGTTTTTTCGTTTCAAGCGCTATGGGAGATTGCGGGCGGTTGCCCCACTTCGCCCACGACTTCGTCGGGGCTTCGCGGGGCTAACCTCCCTACTCAAAAGCTCACCTCTATTTAGATCTTGAGATTAAATAATATCTCCAAGTAATCAGTTTCTACGCGGTTGCAAGAATAAACTCACTGTCGTTCCGCCTCCGCCGGTTGGCGGATGGCGGAAATAAGTAAGATCGACCAGACTCGATAAGCCCCATTGGGGCGAATCGGCCTGTCCTTAACTATAAGGAAATTTTCCCTTAGAAAGGAGGTGATCCATCCGCAGATTCCCCTACGGATACCTTGTTCATGATGTTCCCACTATTACTAGCGGGCATGGACTATATCTTCACCCTTGATTGAAGTATCTGATTTTTTCTCGGATGCCAAGATCCTATCTTTTGAATAAAATCTTGGTGTGATTGACAAGCTATAAAAAACCGCCAATAATCAGGATCAACTTTACTACTCGGACAATGAATCTTGCCGCACCGAATACCGTTTTCGCCAAGAACTTCAGAGAGTTTGTTAAGCTCATCTTTGTTCTTCTGCGAAAACTGAATATACATCCGATGCGTGATTTGTCTGGGTACACCACCTTCAGCATCGAAGTATCCTCGAACGTAAGCAGTTCGCTCTTCGATTGTTCCTAAATTCCTAGGATCAACTTCTTTGGTGAGCGATTTTGCCGTCGTTTCAAGAGCATACACTTTCCGCTGTTTACCTTCTCGATACATCCAAGACCTGTAACCAAGTCTCAACAACATATCTTTCAAGGTTTGCAGCCATTCTTTATTTGCTTGCGTGATTCTCCATGTTCTGTGTTGCTTATTGTAGGTTGCGTCACCAAGCATACCTAGCAAATAAGCAATTAACACAGCATCTGATTCATTTGTCCAATCAAGGGGCCGGCGTGTAGTCTCTACGGGGTCACTCCGCTTTTGGCGGAGGACTTCCCTCGGTATTGTCCTCATGCCTCCATTATAACAGGAGAGTAGGAGTTCCACCGATACAGCCAGATTTTTCTCTAGCTTTGGGCTAGAGGTCGCAACAATTTTACGACTTAGCGCTCCTTACCGACCCTGCCGTGGTACCCCAATCGGGGCACTTCGGGCATTGCCGACTCGGCTCACTTGACGGGCGGTGAGTACAAGGCTCGAGAACGTATTCACCGTGGCGTTCTGATCCACGGTTACTAGCGATTCCGGCTTCATGCAGGCGGGTTTCAGCCTGCAATCCGAACTGGGGCCAGATTTCTGGGATTAGCTGCAGCTCACGCTGTCGCGACCCTTTGTTGCTGGCCATTGTAACACGAGTGTAGCCCAGGGCGTAAGGGGCACGCTGATTTGACGTCATCCCCGCCTTCCTCCCCGCCTAGGGCGAGGCAGTCCCCAGTGAGACCCCCGACGTGACATCGGGGCAACACAGGGCAAGGGTTGCGCTCGTTGACCGACTTAACGGGACACCTCACGGCACGAGCTGACGACAACCGTGCACCACCGGCCTAATGGCTCCCTTGCGGGCACTCCCACATTTCTGCGGGATTCCAATAGGGTGAACCCTGGTAAGGTTCTTCGCTTATTGTCGAATTAAACCTCATGTTCCACCGCTTGTGCGAGCCCCCGTCTATTCCTTTGAGTTTTAACCTTGCGGTCGTACTCCCCAGGCGGCTGACTTAACGCGTTAGCTTCGCTACCAAAAGGGTCGATGCTCCTGATAGCTAGTCAGCATAGTTTACGGCGTGGACTACCGGGGTATCTAATCCCGTTCGCTCCCCACGCTTTCGCGCCTTAGCGTCTGAGATAGCCTAGTAAGCTGCCTTCGCCATCGGTGTTCTTGACGATATCAATGGATTTTACTCCTACACCGTCAATTCCGCTTACCCCTGCTACCCACTAGTTTTGCAGTATCTCGACAGGTTCCACTGTTGAGCAGTGGGCTTTATGCCGAGACTAACAAAACCGCCTACGCGCTCTTTACGCCCAGTAAATCCGGATAACGCTTGCCACCTTCGTATTACCGCGGCTGCTGGCACGAAGTTAGCCGTGGCTTATTCTTGAGGTACAGTCATAATCGTCCCTCAAAAAAGAAGTTTACACTCCGAAAAGCTTCTTCCCTCACGCGGTGTCGCGACGTCAGGCTTTCGCCCATTGCGTACGATTCCTCACTGCTGCCACCCGTAGGTGTCTGGGCCGTGTCTCAGTCCCAGTGTGGCTGGTCAACCTCTCAGTCCAGCTACCCGTCATTGCCTTGGTAGGCTTTTACCCCACCAACAAGCTGATAGGACGCAGGATCCTCCCGAAGCGATTCCGCCAATTGGCGGATCTTTCCTCTTACGAGGTCATAGAGTATTACCCCGCCTTTCGGCAGGCTATCCTCTACTTCGGGGCAAATTCCCACGCGTTACTCACCCGTTTGCCACTGTCCGCAGGACAGAACATTTAACAATTCACAATTAACACTTAACGGTATTTTAATTTCTTTGAGAGACCGCCCAATTGTTTAGCGATCTCTTCCGATTGTTTTAATAGCCCTAGAAACTCTACTTGGGATAATAATTTAAGTTCATACGCCAGTTCCAACCCAGCGACCGTCTCGTTGACAGAACCTAAACTATTTTCGATATAGCGATTAAAGTCCTTATCCGACTTCTTTGCCGACCCTTCGGCGATATTTAGCAAGATGGATAAAGAGCTTCTTATAATCTGACTTCTCAGATTTGAGGGAAAGTTTTTTGTCAGCTGGAAAAGCTGAACATTGTAGCTCTTAGCATCTTGATAGACCTTAAACCGACGAAACCTAAAGGTTTCCATGGGCTCTCCCGTTAATTGTTAACTGCTTATGGTTAACTGTTCGGTCCTACGGACCGTTCGACTTGCATGTGTTAGGCACACCGCCAGCGTTCATCCTGAGCCAGGATCAAACTCTCAAAGTTTTGAGCGCCCAATCCAAAACAGACAAAACTCAACCGAAGCCCTAAAATGGGCTCAGACTGAGCCAGCCTGCCCCGTGAATTACGCTTCGTTCAGATACGGACGGAGTCCGAATTGAACAGAAAGTAATTTTTCGGGGGATCAAACTCTCAAAATTTTTGGGTGTTCCGATTTGCATCGGAACTAGCTCAATTTGTTGTACAGAGATTGAACTTTCCCGACCTATCAGACAGTGTCGGGATAACTCTGTATTCTTGCAACCGCGTAAAAATCGAACATAGTGAGGTTTTTACTGGTTAGTCCCGTGCTTACGTTCCGTTTTGATACGAACACCCGCCTAAACTCGTAAGGAGAGGCTGGTAGTTCGAATAAAACAGGAAGTAATCTTACGGGGCAACCACGTATCTCACTCTTTTATTTCACGCAGTTAACTCGCATAGCGCCAAATTGTTAAAGATCGAGTCACAAATCCAGAATTCACAACCGTCGGTTATGACCTCTGGTTTGGAATAACCCATGTTGAAGGACATAGGATATTGGTTCTAGGAACTACTGGATGCCTCATCCTCCTGCGTTCTTACTGTTCAGGGGATTATACATCCTCTACGAACAGTGCGAACTACGGAAGATTGTTTTTGATTTGTTGGCTGAGCAAAAACAAAAACTTCCAGATGGAAGTTAATAACTACCAACTGAAATATCTCTTGAGATAAATTTTAAATCAACCCGATATACACATCATCATTAAACACTAACACTGTATTACTGTCAAGCAGTTGCCAGCGAATGATAAATATGGGGCAAATAGGGTATAATGTAATTAAATCCAAAGGAGGGTGGTATTGAGTGTTGACACCGTAGCGAGAGCGCAAGGAATACCAAATTTTTTCACTTGGTGGTTTGTTGAGCACCCCAAGTATCTTTGGAGTGCCACGAAGGCATTGACTAGAAAAACCCTGGTCTTTTTCTCGGTTCCCGTTCTTATTGGCACGCTCTTCGCGCCCTGGAAGCGCGACCTGCAAAGAACTTCCAACCTGCCGCTTGACTTGGCAGTAAAGGGAGCAATGGATAATATCATTAGTCGCTTGGTTGGTTTTGTGGTCAGGAGTGTAACTATTATCATTGCTCTTGGAGCAGTCGCGGGTTGTTTTATGGGCGGTGTGGCGACAATGCTTTTTTGGACCGGTTTGCCGGCGGTTGCCATTCTGGCCGCTTGGCTGGGGGTGGCGCTATGACACCCAATTTCGATTTGAACAGCGCCGTTTCGGTCGAGCTGTACCGCAAAAAAAGTTTAATCGACTCCTACTGGTGGGGTACGGCTAACCGTTTCATATATCTGGCATTGGTCGCCTGGCTTACCTGCCTGGCCTTTCCCAATATCAGCCATACACTACTAGTCGCATTAAGTTTTATTGTTTCCGTCGGCCTTCTCTGGCTTTGGTTCGGTCGCTACTGGCGTTTTTTGAGTCAAACACGGCCCACGGTCGGACAAAACCTTGCCGACCTGCTTGATTTTGATTCGATTGAGTACCTTCTCGCGGCGCAGAAACTTGCTCAAGACAAAGGGATTCCCGTCGACGCCGGCGTCCTTTGGCTGGCGCTCAACAACTCAAAAGCCGGCCGCTACTTTCTTATCCGCGCCGACCTGGCATCGATAGAGAGTTACAGCGCTAAGCTCTCCGACTACTGGCAAAAAACCAAAGAAAATACCGCTCCTTGGCCGCCCGAGCTCATAAGCATCCTTGACCAAAATAAGAATACAGGCCGAGCATTTAACTTCGCGCAATTGCTAGGTGGCTTGGCCGCCAACTTCAAACTTTGGCAAGAAATATTAGCTTTGAAAAAACTCGACACCAAAGACGCGCAGTCCATATTGCGCTGGTATGAGAAGTTCCGCCAGCTAAGCCACAAAACTCCCGCTTGGCAAACCGATACGGTTGAAGGCGGCATTGGGCGCGACTGGGCTTACGGCTATACTCCGACACTCTTAAATTACGGGCGTGATTTAACTATCGCATCGGCGAATTTGAAAAATCTTGAAATTCACGGCCACACCAACGATGTACTGCGTCTTGAGCAGGTGCTTACGAAATCGAGTGACAGCAACGCGCTTCTGGTCGGCGACCATGGGGTAGGCAAGAAAACTATCGTTTACGCGCTAAGCCAAAAAATAACTCACGGCCGCGTGGCGCCGGCGCTTTGGCACAAACATATTTGGGAAATTGATACCGGGCATATTCTAGCGGCCGCCGGGGCTAAGGGCGAAGTTGAAGCGCGGCTCAAAGCAATTTTCGATGAAGCGGTAAGCGCCGGAGATATAATTCTTTTCATTGATGACATCCAAACACTGCTAAGCCGCCGTGAAAAAACCGGCGCCGTCAACGCGACGGAAATCATAATGCCTTACCTCCGCCGCTCCGATGTACAAATTATCGGTACCACCACTGTTGAGCAATTCCATAGTGACATTGAAGCCAACGCCGGACTTGCTCAATCATTTGAGAAAATTGACGTTATCGAACCGCCCAAGAATGAGGTGATATTTGTGCTCGAAGATATCATCCCTTATTTTGAGGCGCGTCATAACACTATCTTTACTTACCCCGCCGTCAAAGAGGCGGTTAATGTTTCCGACCGCTACATCCACGACAAACCGTTTCCTCAAAAAGCTATTGAGCTTATAGACAACGTCGCGACCAATGCCGCAAGCGATAAAATAAAAATCGTTACGCCGGAAATTATCGACAAGGTCGTTTCCATCAAAACCGAAGTTCCCGTCGGCGAGGCATCCAAAACGGAAAAGGAAAGATTACTCAATCTCGACGAGATATTACACCGACGCGTCGTCGGCCAGAATGAAGCGGTCAGCGCCGTGGCGTCCGCCCTGAAGCGCGCCCGCAGCGGCCTGAACCGCGAGCACAAGCCCATCGGCACTTTCCTATTTGTGGGACCTACCGGTGTTGGAAAAACAGAAACCGCCAAGGCCTTAGCCGAGGCATACTTTGGCGCTGATGATAAAATGATTCGGCTTGATATGAGTGAATACCAAACGTCAGACGCGGTCTCGAAACTCATTGGCGCGTCGCCGCAAGCGGGCGAAGCAGGCGGGCAAGGCGAGCTGACGAAGGCGGTGAAAGACAATCCTTTTACTGTCGTGCTTTTGGATGAAATTGAAAAAGCCAATCCGTCGATATTGAATTTATTTTTGCAAGTGCTTGACGACGGCCGCCTGACTGACGGAACGGGGCGCACCGTTGACTTCTCAAATACTATTATCATCGCGACATCCAATGCCGGCGCCGAGATTATTCGCCAGGCCATCAAAAAAAATACTCCCTACGAAGAACTTAAGAAAACTTTGCTGGAATTCCTGCAAAGCAGGAATATTTTCAAGCCGGAGTTTCTTAACCGCTTTGACGCGGTCATTGCCTACCGCTCGCTGACACTCGATGAACTATTAAAAATCGTGGACATTATGACGGCGAAGGTAAACGGGAGCTTAAAATCAAAAAATATTTCCATCACCCTGACCATGCCCGCCAAGCAAAAGTTGGTGCAGCTAGGTTACGACCCGGTCTATGGCGCCCGTCCGCTTTGGCGCGTCATCCAATCGAAAATCGAGGACCCGCTCGCCGACCGACTCCTGCGCGACGGAATCAAACCGGGCACCACGATTACTGTGGACGAAAAAGATATTGATTAAATCAAAATTGAATAGTTCGTAAGGTTCGTAAAGTTTTTAAAGTCGAGTATTAGTTTATAAAGTTCATCAAGTTATAAAGTTGGAACCTTTTCAGCAACTTTACAAACCTTACAAACCTTATAAACTTTATAAACACTGCCTATGATTGCCACCACACATATAATTGCCGGAAGCGCTATCGGTTCGCAGATTGACGCGCCTTTGCTCGCCTTTATATTGGGCTTTTTGTCTCACCATCTGCTTGATGCCGTGCCGCATATCGATTACGGCGAGATTGGTAATAAAAAAGGAGTCTCGCTTGCTACGTGGCTTTATATCGGAATTGACCTTACAGTTAGCGCATTATTATTAGTTCTCTTTATGACCGCGCCCCATCATCAACCGGGCCTTGTTTGGGGCGCGGTGGGTGGTTTAATGCCGGATATAATCGATAATAGTCCACTCTGGCTGCGCTACACCCGCCGCTGGCCGGTATTGAAACAACATTGGCATGTTCATGAATTCGTGCAGCGGTATGAGCTTAAACCAAACCTAAAATGGCTTAATATCATATTGCAAACCGCAGTAATCATACTCGGATTAGCGTTTATCCCCTATTAAGAGCATAAGCACCAAATAACAAGCACCAAATTACAAATAATGTTCCAAGTTCCGAAATTCGAATTTGGGATTTATTTGTTATTTATGATTTGAGATTTGGAATTTTTTATTGCTCGATCTCGATAATCTTAGTGCGGGAAGTATAGCCCGAAATTATTCGGGGGGAGTTTTTGGGAACTTTGAAAAAATCAGCCAGCGCGTCAATAGTGGCGCGGTTAGCCATTCCCCTGACCGGCGGCTCTTTTTGTTGCCTTACCGCTTGCGACAACCCTCCGAAACGCAATCTATTTGCATATTTCTATAATTAGAATATTGCAAGAGATAAAGCGAAGGACGGGAACAAAAACCCTATAAGTCGCCTCATCCGCTTTTTCAATCTTGGCAACCTTCGAGTTCGGCTTAGCTTGGATAGTTAGTTTCATATATTCACTTTAGCAGATTTACTGATAAATTAGCTTGTCGACTGAAACACGGCAAATTCTTCCTTTCAGTTTTGCTGCCGATATTTTTTTCAAGATCTTGAACAAAAGGGCAACTATTTTCTCCGAACGAGGGTTAGAGCTTTCAACTAAAATCACTCCGCAACCTTCTCTTATTTTATCTATATAAACCCTTTCCCAATTATCTTTTTCATCAATATATCGTTCCCAATCTTCTTTGCTTGTTGTCGTTATGCTCTTGTCCATTTAATTTAAAGACCTTTTACCATAATTTGATCTAATTCTTCATTCGTGATTGAATATTTTTTCGTTATATATTTTTCGACTTCCGCATTGATTGCATTGTCTTGTGAAAAATCCGATGACCAACTCGTCTGTTTGCTAATTAATTCATCCAACTTGTTGTTATAGCCATTTCTTATTTCTTTTTCGCGATCTGTGAATTCACTGGCAACGCTTTTGGTTACAAACTCATATTTAATTTCATAACCATAGCGATTATTATTTCTGGCAATATCTGGCGTTACGCTTCCCCACTCTCCATTGGGTGCCCAGTCAGCTTTCCCGACCGTATATGCTTCCTTTGCATCCTTTTCGTCATCATAAATAAAGACACCAAGCTCATCAATATCGCCGTCTTCAGACCTCTTGTCACTAACAAGTTTTTCAATAATCTGCTTTATATTATTTTGATCAAGATTTTTCTCAATAATAATTCGCAACTGATATCTTTTGTCGATTGGTAAATTCTCTACCTCTGAAGTGGAATATTGTGATAATAATTTGCCACCCAATGCCTTCATGCTAAGATCGTCAGAGCTAACAATTTTATAAGAAAGATTTTGACTAGCCGTTGGGGTCGATGTTTGCGTAGTAGTCGTACTATTTTTCTTTTCATCTTTATTATCGGTCTTTGGATTAAATAGCCCATCAATTTTTAAAATTATATAAATAACGATTATCGCGGGGATAATTATTTTAAGGAGTGTCGTCAACGTTACTTTTTGAGTCCACTGGCTTGAATTTGTAACAGGGGAGTTTCTCTTTTTTCTTGTCATAATTGTTTCCGATTAATTTATCGATACTTGTCTCGAGGGCTTTTGTAATTTTCTTGAGAGTGCCGAGCGTTGGATTTTGATTTTTACCAGCTTTTATTTTGATAATTGTATTATTGGTGACCTTGACATTGCCCCGATAATTTTTAGTATGTCATCTTCCTCTAGGGCTATAGATGATAAACGCCTTGCTTCCAATTGCTTCTAATTATATTTAACCGAAATTTACCAAAAACCTCTTTTTTACAGGTAGAAATCGGATTGCTTCTAAATGCTTCTAACTTAAAAATTCGGCTCATAGTAGGTACTTTTAGACGCCCCGCTGGAATGGATCAACCCTAACTCTTGCATTTTACTTAAGTCGTTGTTAACAGTAGCTCGAGAAATTTCAGGGAAAAGCTCTGTGCACATTGTTGCCGTAATTCTTTTTCGTTCAACAATACAATCCCAGATATAAAACTGCCGCTCATTCAATTTACTTAATTCCTCGCCAGGTAAAATTACTTTAAAACTGTTGGTGGTGTTTTTAAAAATGGGTTGAAGTAACCCCCATTTTTTTGTTTCAGTAAATACAATATCAATGCCCCTGCCGTATTCTTCTAAATAATCAAGGTCTTTTAGACGTGCCGCAATAATTTCATTGCGACTAACCTGGGCATCTCGAATATTTTCCAAAGTAACTCCAGGTGGTAAACAGCCGGGATTAAAAATCTCAAGTCTGTCTTCAAAAACGTTTACCTGTGTGTATGTCTCGGTAATTCTATAGTCACGATGGATAACAGCGTTGGCGACAATCTCACGGATCGCCTTTTCAGGATACTCATATCGCTCAACTCGTTTTGTACCGATGATTTGAGCACTTGTCCGTATATTTCGCAATATAAACTTTTTCATCACATCAATTTGTTCGTTTAGCGTCCCATCTATGTCAGCCTTGTCTATGATGTCAGTCGCAACATTTGAGCCTTTATATTTCACGCAACGAATAATATAGCGGTTGAAGGATCGTTTGAGTTGGGGTTTCTCTTTTGCAAAAATAAGAAAACCTGCCATAGTTGGAAAATTACTACCATCGAATTTGTCCGCTACACCAAGATTCTTAAGCAAATTAAAATCTATTTCCTCAATACGGGCATCGCGATTTGTCCTTTGTCCCATTCGGGTCAGTAAATCATATATTTTATCGACTGATAATTCATCGAGATTGGTATCCGGAGCCTGCGTACTATCAAATCTCGAGAGTTTTGCGTTATCTAAAAAACGACGCATCTCCTCGTCAGTAATTTTCCGGTCCGTATTACCGTCACGCACATAAGCACCGTTCGGCATACCAACGGGTTTATAGTAGCAGGGTTTAAACTGATCCGGACATTCTGGGACACAAGCAACAAGCACTGTTTTGCCCATAATCAATATTGGGAAATATTCCGGCCTTATGACCGAACTCATTTGTGCGCTTACTAAGTCGCTTAACTTTTCCTGTAGCACAGCAACTTGATCAACACCAATTACCTCGATACTATTATTTGTTCTATCTTCATTAATGCCAAAAACGATAAATCCTCCCGTCGGTCGATGAGAAAAAGCAGAAACAGTTTTCCATGTGTCCCGAGGAAAGCCCCCTCTAGCATCTTTAAATTCAATATTCGATGTTTCCGAACCGAGTTTTATAGCATTTTCAATGATTTGTTTAATCTGGATTTCATTCATGAAGTAATTTTAGCAACAATTTATTATCTTTAACCTATGCATACTCGATGTAAATGGTGGTGGACTCGGAGGGAATCGAACCTCCAACCTCCTCATTGTCCCGATAATTTTGGGTAGGTCATCCTTCGCTAAAGCTACGGACGGTAAACCTCTTGCTTCGCAAATAGGTTTGGTGGACCTAGTGAGAATCGGACTCACTTCTCCTCATTGCAAATGAGGTGTTCTACCATTGAACTACAGGCCCAAAATTATCGTGGATCCTCGATTTAAATTCCAAAAATGTAAATCGGGACAAATGAGATGTTCTACCATTGAACTACAGGCCCAAAATTTCTGGATCCCCGATGTTGAAGCGTTGCACTTTCAGCTCGAGGATGACACTAATTGCGAGGTTGCTTCACCTGAATTCCACGTAAAGCTTCGCACGTGGCACAGCGCAATGACACTTAATTGTATCTAATTGGTTAAACCAATACAACCCTCTTATAAACCATTAACCCAACTCATGGCGCGGTCGCTGACGGCGGAAAAGAAATAAATGATGGCGAGGATGGGCGCGATAACACCGATAATTTTCCAAACGGTATAACTGCCGCCTTCGCCCAAATATTTTTCCGCCCAGCCCATCTTGCCAAAAAGGTGCGCCATTTGCAGAGTTTTAACAAGACCGAGATACGATATGCCGGCGCTGGCTGCCAGCCAGAACCACTTGTTTAATAGAATTTTCCATAAGAGCATTGGACTCCTTAAATTAATTCCAAGATACAAGATACAATAACCAAACAAATATCAATATTCAATACTCATTTTTGTCATTGCGAGCGACCTCCTGGGAGCGTGGCAATCTGACCGTCCGCGGTCATCCCGACTGGAACCCCACTGGGGCGGAATGGAGGGATCCCTCGACTCGGCTAACCTCGCTCGGGATGACGATTACGTCAGATTGCTTCGTCGATGACTCCTCGCAATGACAAAAGGTAGTTCTCGACTCCCGGAGTTTACCCTGAGCGATGCTGAAGGGATCGCTCGAACAATAAAATCATTGAACCATTTTCAGAAATTCTGTTTCGGATATTATTTTGACGGCGAGTTTTTGGGCTTTGTCGAATTTGCTGCCCGGCTCCGAGCCGGCAATCACATAGGTCGTATCTTTACTCACCGACCCCGATGCGTCGCCACCCAGTTTGCGCACCTTATCCTCCGCCGCCTGCCGCGTCATACTCTCCATCCCGCCGGTAAAAACAAAGGTTTTGCCTTTGAGCGGTCCTGAACGGGCCGCTCGCTCGGGATTCATAATTTTGATGCCGCGGGAGAGTAATTTTTTTATCATCTCTCGCGTACTGGCGCCGGAAAAATAATCAACTAGCGAACGCGCCACCCGCTCGCCGATGCCGTAAACTTTGCTCATTCCCTCCATATCGGCGTCCATAATTTCACTTAAACTGCCAAAGTGTTCGGCGAGGTCGAAAGCCGTTTCCTCACCGACCATGGGGATGCCGATGGCGTTCAAAAACCGGCCCAGCTCGACCGTTTTACGAGCATGTATTGACGCGATAATATTGCCCGCCGACTTGTCGGCAAACCGTTCAAGCGGGCGCAGGTCGGCTTCCGAAAGTTTAAAAATATCGGGAAAACTTCGCACCAACTTTCGCGTATAAAGTTGATGCAGTATCTTGGGTCCGAGACCGACAATATCAAAGCCGTTCTTGCCGACAAAGTGCTGGAGAGCGCGCAACTTCACCGATGCCAGTTTGGTGCTGATAACTTTATGGGCCGCCTCGCCCTCTCTGCGGACGACCGAAACTCCTTCGTATTTTTTAGGCATACGCCACGGTTTGGTACCGCTCGGGCGCAACTTTTTAACCACTTCAACCACTTCCGGAATGACGTCGCCGGCTTTTTGGATGATAACCGTATCACCGACCCGAACATCTTTGCGGGTAATTTCATCTTGATTGTGAAGCGTCGCGCGCGACACTGTTGAGCCAGCGACCTTAACCGGCTCAAAAATCGCCACCGGTGTGAGCGTGCCGGTACGACCCACCTGGACAATGATATCATTAACAGTAGTCGTAACCTGCTCGGCGGAGAATTTATAAGCCAGCATCCCCCGTGGCGCTTTGCCAACAACGCCCAATTTTTCTCGTGTCTTCTCGTCGTCCACCACCACCACCACACCGTCAATTTGATACGCCAGCTGTTCCTTTTTCTTTTCCCAATGAGCGTGATACTTCTCCACCGCATTGACAGTGTCGCAGTGGCGGTTGGGCTCCAGCGTTGGAAAACCTAAACTTTTGGCAATGTCGTGCTCTTCGTAATGAAACTTCTGTCCCACGTCGCTTACAATCTCATAAACAACAAAACTTAATTGGCGCGCCGTGGTGATGTTGGGGTCGAGCTGGCGAATGGAACCAGCGGCAGCATTGCGCGGATTGGCAAAGAGCGGCTGGTTATTTTTCTTCTGCTCGCGGTTGACCGCCTCAAACGCCGCTTTGGTCATATAGACCTCGCCGCGCACTTCAAGAGTTCCCTTCGCGGCCCGCGTGTAATACTGGGACGGCGCACGCAGTTTCAAAGGAATGGCAGTGATAGTTCTAATATTATTGGTCACGTCTTCGCCGACTTTGCCGTCGCCGCGCGTTGCCGCCTGTTTCAATAGGCCGTTTTCATAAATAAGCGCGATGGCGAGGCCATCCATTTTGAGCTCCGTAAAATACCCTTTTGAGAGGGCAGGGGAGCCGACCAATTTTGCGGCGCGCTCCTCCCACGCTTTGAGCTCATCAAAAGAAAAAGCGTCGACGAGCGAAAGCATAGGGGAGCTGTGAGTGATTTTG
>Ga0209541_10008393_pt1 | contig 17031 bp, 29 predicted proteins | sample RifCSPlowO2_01_FD_184027 | JGI IMG/M metagenome (GOLD analysis project Ga0209541, IMG submission 184027) | Groundwater microbial communities from Rifle, Colorado - Rifle CSP2_plank lowO2_0.1 (SPAdes) (version 2) | ecosystem: Environmental > Aquatic > Deep subsurface > Groundwater | place...
GGTTGATTAAATCAGGGCTGAACTGCGTTCCGACAGGGATTTGACTCTCTTTTGATGCCAAAGGCATTCATAATTATTGGTAAAAATCGTTTTAATGCTTTCAGAAGCCGACTTTTTAAACACTTTTCCGACTTATTAAACAAAGCCACCGCGCGGATTGCGCTTAAATATCTTTCTCTGCTATAAAGAAGTGCTCTCATGTACCCGGACGCAAGCCGCAGTCTTGTTCTACGTGGTGTAGTAAGGTGCTGGACGCACGAAGTGCGTCATACAGATAGGGCTTATAAAGGCAAGGTATAATAAAAGGAAGGTAATATGCCACACAGACAAAGACCACGAAGAGGATCGTTGCAGTTCTATCCGCGCAAGCGGGCCGCGCGCATCTATTCAAAGGTATCGATTTTTCACGGCACTGAAGAAAAGCCGCTGGCTTTTGCCGGCTGGAAAGCAGGAATGACTCACGTTAAATTCACGGAGCCAAACAGCAAGTCTCCGTCTCACGGGAAAGCCGTTGCCAAGGCAGTGACTATTATAGATACTCCTCCGCTTCTCGTATGCGGCGCCCGTTTCTACGCGGGCAGGCGCGCCATAGGCGAGAAATGGATGGATAACCTGCCGAAAGACATACAGGGAAAAACCGGCAGGCAATTAGGAAAGGTCGTTGAAGGCGCGGAGGACGTGCGCCTAATAGTCGCCACGCAGTCGCAGAACAGCTCCATGAAAAGGGGAACGGAAGTTTTTGAAATTGGCGTTGGAGGCAAAAACAAGACGGCAGTGGCAACGTCGCTCATAGGAAAGCAGATAAGCGCGAAAGACGTTTTTGCGAACGGCGAAAAAATAATCGTTTCTTCCGTGACAAAAGGGCACGGATTCACAGGACCTGTGAAGAGATTCGGGATAAGAATCCAGACCAGGAAAGACAAGCAAATGAACAGGCATCCGGGTTCGCTGGGGTCGGAAAGCCCTGGTAACGTTGACCCGAGAACGCCGATGGCAGGGCAGTACGGTTACTTCAACAGAACGGAAAAGAATAAGCGCATATTTCTCATAAGCAACGATGTCGCAAAGATAGCGCCGAATGGCGGATTTCTTAATTATGGAGCGGTAAAAGGGGACTATATGCTCGTAGAAGGCTCGGTTCCGGGCCCGAAGAAAAGGCTGGTGATACTGAGGAAGTCAGACGGGAAAACGTCGCCTGTGGAACTTTCATACATATCGACGGAGAGCAAGCAGTGAGCAAGACGCAGCAAAAATAATATGGGATACGATTCACGAATGGAATGAGTGAAGGGTATATGGCTTCAACTAAAGTTTATGGCATGGACGGGAAAACTGACGGCAGCATAGAGTTGCCGCAATTCTTCATCGGTGACGTGAAGATTCCCCTCATAATCAAGGTAGTAAGCGCGATACAGAGCAACAAGCGCCAGTCGTATGGTACGGACCCGTTGGCAGGTGCCCGTTCTTCCGCTCACTACCACGGGAGCAGGCACTATCGTTTCTCGATGATGAACAAGGAAATGGCAAGAATATCCAGAATACATGGCAAAGTCGGTTACCTTGCTATGACTGCAAGAGTTGTCGTTCAAGCCGTGAAAGGCAGGCGTGGAATGCCGCCGCGCGCGGAAAAGAACTGGACGAAGAAGATAAACAGGAAGGAAATGGCAGCTGCGATAAAATCGCTAATAGCTGCCACGGCAAACAAAGAAATGGTGAAGGCGCGCGGGCACAGATACGCAAGCGAACTGCCCGTGATCGTCGTTAATGATTTTGAAAACGTCTCAAAGGCGAAGGAGATATACACCTTGCTGGAAAATATTCTCGGTAGGGAAGAAATGGAGAGGTGCTCGGAAAGGAAAGTGCGGGCAGGAAGGGGCAAGACGCGCGGAAGAAAGTATAAAGTGAAGGCGGGCCCGCTGCTTGTATTCTCAAAAGCGTGCCCAGCGATGCGCGCTTGCGCGTCGCTGCCGGGCGTTGCGTCGGCAACGGCTTCTTCTGTTTCTGCCGAGATGCTTGCGCCGGGAGCCCGGCCGGGAAGGCTCACGGTTTACACGCAGTCAGCTATCGACGCGCTAAAAAAGAGGCTTGAATGAAAATGGAATCAAAAACAGCGGAGAAGAAAACAACCAAAGCGCCAAAGAATAATGACGCTCGTGCTGTTGCCACGCAAAGTTCTGCTGTTCCCTTCACTTTTGTCAAGTTCGCTCTCATGACGGAAAAATCCGTTCAGGGCATCGAGGCGCAGAACAGGATGGGGTTTATAATTGAAAGGAAGGCGACAAAAGAAAATGTTGCCAAAGAAATAACGGCGATGTTCAACACGCCCGTCAAAAGCGTGAGGACGATGTTTGACCAGGACGGCAGGAAGCGCGCTTTCGTGTCCTTCAAGAACGCAGGCGCCGCAGGGGAAGTGGCAATAAAATTAGGAATAATATGACGTGATTGTGATGGTACAACAAGCGATTGAAAAGAGAATAGGACCATATACGGTGACAGTAACACATGACGAATTTCCTGAACTTTCTGTGTTATCTGAATATATCAGATTAGCAGGCTTCACGTATTATAATGGTAACCCTTTATCAATATATGGGGTATTCGCTCCGAGTTTAAAAATTGGACGAAGAGTATGTCTAACAGATCGTCCTGCGCAAATTTGGGTAGAAAGAAAATTTGATCACGAAGAAGAATATGGAAGTGAAGTTGCACCTATCGTGTTTTATTTATACGGCGACACAGAGAGCGTCTTGAACGCAGAAGCTGAAATAAAAGCAGCATTTGGTGTTTGAAATGGGAAAGAATCTTATTCAGCAGCGAAGAGGAAAGGGAAACACGAGATACCGCTCTCCATCGCATAGATTCCGCGGAAAAGTCACGTATGATTCAATACCGAAAGGCGCAACTCATGGCATCGTACGCGCCATAATAGATGCGCCAGGGAGGACCACGCCTCTCGCCGAAGTCACGTACGGCGATAAAACCGTTCTCCATCTTCCTAATGCAGGAATGAGCGTAGGGCAGACGTTGAACGTAGCGGAGCTGGCGGAAGGTAATATGGTCACGATAAGGGACGTGCCGGAAGGGACAAGTATATTCAACATAGAACTAACGCCTGGGGACGGCGGCAGGCTTTGCCGCAGTTCGGGCACAGCAGCTACCGTGATAGCACGGGAAGGAAACAGCGTGACCGTGCTTATGCCTTCAAGACAGCAAAAGAAAATACCGGGGAACTGCCGCGCAACAATAGGCGTGACCGCAGGATTCGGAAGAAAGGACAAGCCTTTCATGAAGGCTGGGAACAAGCACCACGCAATGAAGGCGCTGGGCAAGCTCACTGCAATAACGTTACCGACACACATGAACGTCGTGCAGCACCCGTTCGGCGGCAAAAACCTCGGCAAGCAAAAGAACGTGTCCCGCGACACGCCACCCGGCAGAAAGGTCGGTAACCTCTGGCCGAGAAGAACAGGGAAGAAGAAGCGATGATGATGGAAATGAAAGTAAATATAAATAATATGGGATACGACTTGGAAACTGTCAGACGCACGGCTGGTCAAAGCCGTCATACGGCATCGTGCGTCAAGTTGCTTAAGTGAGCGAGGGGTACTATGGCAAAGAAATTCACGTTCAAGGGAAAGACGATAGAAGAGATGCAAAGCATGACGCTGGAAGAAGCAGCGAAGCTGTTTGACTCCCGCGCTCGGCGTGCGTTGTCGCACGGTTTCACGAAAGCGGAGAAGAACTTGGTGGAAGACATACGAAGGAATGACGGCAAGCTCGTCAAAACGCATTGCCGCGACATGGTGATAATACCGGAAATGGCAGGCGTCAAAATCGGGATATACAACGGCAAGCAATTTTTGCCGGTAGAGATAAAGCTGGAAATGCTCGGGCACAGGCTCGGCGAGTTTGCGATGACTCGCCAGAAAGTCAAGCACTCCTCGCCCGGAATAGGCGCGACGCGCTCCAGCAAGTCTGTGGCATTAAAGTGATGAGTATGGTAACAAGCAAAAGTCTGGGTTATAACATAGTAGGGCATATCAGAATATCTGCAGATATAGTTCTGCAACCAGACGGAACCTCCATTGCGCGATACTTCATACTGGACAGATGTATTGGAGAGGCAACTATTCCGGGGGATACGCTGAATTCAAAAGTATCCGAGTATGTATGGGCGCAGGCGCCTAAAATATTGGAGAGTGTGCGGTGGTAATCATGCCGTACACATTCACGCCGGAACAAAAGCACGCGAAAGCGTATGGAAGCAACCTCAGAATCAGCCCGAAGAATGCGGGCATACTGTGCAGGGCGATAAACAAAAAGAAGCTTTCCGCAGGCAGGCGTTTGCTTTCCGACATTGTTGAGCGGCGGAGAAGTCTGGAAGGAAAATATTATTCAAAGGCGGCCGAGGAAGTTTTATCATTGCTCAATAGTTGCGAGAAGAATGCAACTAATGCAGGATTGGAATTAGGCAAGATGTTCATTCATGCCACGGCTTATCGCGGCTCGGTCCTGCGAAGAAGGCGAAGAAGGAGCGGATTTGGCTCGCGAATGAAGATAACCAATGTGGAAATGATGCTTATAGAAAGGGGGAAAGCGGCAACGAACGCACAGAAGAAGGAAGCGAGGGCTGACAAGAAATGAAGGAAAGGATATTCATAACCCGTGCAAAGGAAGAAGTGAACCTTACGGAGTTCGTGAGAAGTTATTTCAAATCCGCGAAGTGCGGTGACATAGAGATACAGAAGACGCCGATAATGACGCGTATCGTGCTTCATACCACGACGCCCGGGCTGATAATAGGGATGGGCGGGGAGCGGATAAAGGACGCAACGGAAATATTGCGAAGCAAGTTCAAGATAGAAAATCCCCAGATAGATGTGCAGAAGATAGAGGACCAGTATCTGGACGCGAAGGTGATGGCGAAGTCTCTGGCTTCCCAGGTGGAAGGCGGGATGAATTACAAGCGGCTGGCGAATCTCACGCTGGAGAAGATAATGCGCGCCGGCGCTGTGGGATGCGAGCTCATACTGTCCGGAAAGCTGTCCGGCGAGCGCTCGAGGCGCGAGCGGTTCACGCAGGGCTACATAAAAAAATGCGGCGAGCCCTCGTTGACGATGGTGCGGAAAGGATTTGCCGTTGCCACCCCGAAGCTGGGGAACATAGGCGTGGTTGTAAAGATAATGGTTGAAAGGCCCGTGCCGATGCACATCAAGCTAACTGCGTTGATGAAGGCGCAAAATATCAAAAACGTAGAGGTTCTGGCCGCGGCGCACGAGCTGAACAAGAAGACAGAGGAAATGGCTGCTGCAGAAAACACGGAAGAACCGGTTCAGGAGGTGGGCAAGTAATGGCTCTCATAAAGAAGGACAAGCTCAAGGCGATGAAACCAAACGAGATAGAAGATAAAATAAAGGAAATAAAGTTTGAACTTTCAAAGGAGCGTGCATTGAGCGAAGTTGGAAGCACTGCCAAGAATCCCGGCAACATTCGCGAGATGAAGCGCACGATAGCCACGCTTCTTGCGAAGCAGGGAGGTGCTGGCAAATAGCCGTATGCACCAAGTGTGGGTTGCCGAAAGAGCTTTGCGTTTGCGAAACAATTGCCAAGGAATCGAAGAAGATAACCGTCATCGTCGAAAAAAGACGTTACGGGAAATTCGCGACCATAATAAAGGGCATGGAAGATTCGCAGATAAACGTGAAGGATTTAGTGTCAAAGCTGAAGTCCCGGCTTGCCTGCGGAGGAACTTACAAGAACGGCGAAATAGAGCTTCAGGGAAACCATAGGGACAGGGTAAAGGAGATACTTGTAAAGGAAGGTTTTCCGGAGGACATGATAGAGGTCAAATGATGATAAACGCGAGGAGTATAGCACAGCACGAGTTGATAGGGCTTGAATGCGAGGTTGTGGAATCGCGCAACCCTTCCCAGCGTGGGGTGCGCGGACGCGTGATTGATGAGGGAATGAATGTAATTGTAATTAGGACGGCAAAGGGGGATAAAAAGATAGAGAAGAAGGGGACAAAACTAAAATTTATCCTCGGGCGCGGAAAGGTGACGCTTGACGGCAGTTCGATAGCTGTCCGGCCGGAAGACAGGATAAAGAAGAGGTCAAGAAGATGGTAAAATCAAAAGGAATCGGTATAGAAGCGCAGGAGCCTAAAGCTATGTGCAGCGACGCCAAGTGCCCGTGGCACGGGCATGTAAAAGTCCGCGGCCGCGTGTTTATGGGCAAGGTATATTCAGCCAAGGCGCTGAAAACCGCCGTAGTCAGGTGGAATTATTATAATTATTCACAGAAGTTCGAGCGTTATGAAAGAAGGAACACAAAAGTCACCGCGTATAATCCGGAATGCATAAACGCAACTGCCGGAGATACTGTGACCATCGTGGAATGCAGGCCGCTGTCCAAGACTAAAAAATTTGTGGTTGTTGAGAAAATATGAAGGCTACTACATCGAGTATGACCAAAGGCGTACAGCTTATGTCGCACCTGCAGTGCGCCGACAACTCCGGGGCGAAAGAGCTGGAAATAATAGCCGTGAAAGGTTATCATGGCGTGCTCAGAAGACTGCCGGCAGCAGGCGTAGGCGACGTGGTGGTGTGCACGGTCAAGAAAGGAAAGGAGAAAATGATGCACCAGATGGTGCATTGCGTCATAGTCAGGCAGAAGAAAGAATTCAGGAGAAATGACGGCACCAGAATAAAATTTAGCGATAATGCCGCGGTTCTTGTGAACCCCAAGACTTTCGAGCCCACGGGCACGGAAATAAGAAGCGTTGTGGCACGGGAAGCCGTGGAGCGCTTCTCGATGATAGGCAAGATAGCAAGCATGGTGGTATGATGAAGAAAATATATTCACGTTCATGGGTAGGCAGCAGCCAGCCGAGAAAGCAGCGCAAGTACAGGTACAATGCACCTTTGCACTTGCGCCACGCCATGATGGCGACGCATCTTGACAAAGCGCTACGCAAGGAAACAGGCAGGCGGTCGATGAGCGTACGCAAAGGCGACGAAGTGGTCATCATGCGCGGGGAATTTCGCAAGCACAGCGGCAAAATCGTTCGCGTGGATATGAAAACGTTAAAGGTGTACGTGGAAGGTGCAAAGAGAAAGAAGGCATCGGGGAAGGAGGTTGACATCCCCATTGACACGAGCAATCTGGTAATAACAAAGCTGTACAGGGATGACAAGAAACGCAAGGTGAGTAAATGACATACCCCTCGCTCGCTTTGCTCGCAAGTCGTATCCCATATTATGCTTCCGCCCCCTCGATGCTGTATGACGCGTTACGCGCGTCAGTTCCCACCGAGTGCGTATCCCATATTATAGACGACAAGAAATGTAAGGTGAACAAATGACTTTAAAAAGAAATACCATGCCGGGATTCTGGAAAATGCAGAGGAAGACGAATAAGTTTGCAGTCGAGCCGCTACCGGGGCCCTACAAGAGAGCCGTTTCAATACCTTTGGCGGTGCTTTTGAGGGATATACTGAAATATTCGGCTACTGTGAGAGAAGCAAAGCACGTGCTGGGAGAGGGACTGGTGAAAGTGGATGGCATCACAAGAAAAGAACACAGATTCGCTGTAGGGGTTATGGACATAGTTTCCGTAGGCAGCGAGAATTACATAATCATGCCTGGAAAGAAGGGCCTCGAAACAAGGAAAATCAAAGATGTCACAAAAAGGCTGTACAAAATAAACGGCAGAAGCGTAGTGAGACGCGGCAAAGTGCAGTTGCATCTTTATAACGGGTGGAATATGCTCGCAGAAGGCGACTATATGCCGGGTGATACTCTAATAATGGAGACGGGGACGTTGAACATAAAAGGCGTGCTCAAGATGAAGGAAGGCTCGCATGTCGTGATAACCAAGGGCAAAAACAGCGGCATGCAGGGAAAGGTAAAGAAAATAATAATAACGAAAGGATCCCAGCCCAACATAATGGTCATCGAGAGCGACAACGGTGAGATAGCACTGCCGAAGGATTACGCTTACGTGATAGGCGAAGACAAGAGTGAAATAGAGAGTGAGTAATATGGGATACGCACTCGCAAAGCGAGGGGTATTAATATGGATATGAAAATCATACGGATTGAGAAAGTGGTCTGCAACATTGGATGCGGCACTCATACGCCCGTGGAAAACGCGAAGAAGGTGCTGGATGCGTTGTCAGGCAAAAAATCTGTAATAATCAAGACATACAAGAGGAACACATTCGGCGTGCCGAAAAACAAACCGATAGGATGCAAGGTAACCGTGCGCAAAGGTAGCGAGGCGTTCTTTAAAAGAATGATTGATGCCAATGAGGGGAAGCTGAAGCAGGCGAACTTCGACAACCACGGAAATTTCGCTTTCGGCATAAAGGAGTACATAGACATCCCAGGCATGGAATATGAACCGAAGATAGGCATACTCGGCATGGACGTGTGCGTCGCCCTTGAAAGGCCCGGTTATTCCGTGAAAAGAAGGAGGCATCCGGACAAAATAGGGAAGAAGCATGTAATAACAAAGGAAGAGGCAATAAAATTCGTGAAAGACAAGTTCAATGTCAAGGTCGAATAATTATGAGAAACAAAGCAGTGAAAAGGAAGCAGGGCCGTGGCTCAAGGAAATGCCAGCGATGCGGTACCATGCGCGGCATGATAAGAAAATACGGGCTCGTATATTGCAGGCGATGCTTCCGCGAGGTAGCATTGGACATTGGCTTCAGAAAATATGGGTGAAAGATATGAGGCATGACATGGTTTCGGACGTGATGTATACGTTGAATAACGCGGACAGGTTCGGCAAGCGTGACTGCTCCGTGCCTGCGTCCAACGTTGTAAAAGAGGCTCTTAAGATACTGCAGGAAGAAGGTTACATAGGAAGCTTCGAGCTTGTGGACGATGGGAAGTCAGGAACGTTCAGGGTGGAGATGATAGGTAAAATCAACAATTCCCGTGCCATAAGGCCGCGCTTTTCATCGCGCAGCAACAATTACGAAAAATGGGAACGCAGATATCTGCCGTCCCGCGACATAGGCGTACTCATAGTTTCCACGGCTTCGGGTATGATGACCCAGAAAAAGGCGCGGGATGCCGGAATTGGAGGAAAGCTGCTGGCTTATGTATACTGAGAAGGCGAAATATATGGGAATAAATAATATGGCATCGACTTGCGGAGCAAGGGGATCATGAAAAAAGAAATAGCGATACCGAAAGGCGTGGACGTAAACGCAGAAGGGATGAAAGTCACGGTGAAGGGTCCCAAAGGGATGCTGGAACGGGATTTCCACAATCCTACGATGCGCGGGATAAATATCGAGATAGGCGAGTGGTTTTCCGTTTCGTCTGAAGACGAAAGCAGGCGGATAAAGGCTATGGTAGGGACGATAGCGGCGCATGTACGGAACATGATAATAGGAGTCACGAAAGGCTACGAATACACGCTGGGAATACACTACTCGCACTTTCCTATAAATGTAGAAGTGAAAGGGGACGAAATACACGTCAAGAACTTCTTCGGCGAAAAGGGCGCGCGCATAGCACGGACATTCGGGAAAGTGGAAGTCAAGGCGACTAAAGACGTGATAACCGTGAAAGGCATAAATTCCGAGGACGTCGGGCAGACAGCCCTTAATATAGAGCAGATATGCCGAATAAGCGGCAAGGACAGGAGAATATTCAACGACGGCATATACATAACGTCAAAGGGGGCGGGAGCATGAGCAAGAAATTCAAGAATCAGGACTTCCGCCGCTTCAAGCGGATAGGCACAAAATGGCGCTTTCCGCCAGGCAGCCAGAGCAAGCTGCGTATCGGGAACAAAGGTGCAGGCATAAAGCCGAATGTAGGATACAGGACGGCGAAGGCGACGCGCTATACGGTGAACGGCAAAACGGTTACAGATGTCTATAACGCGAATCTTGCGGGTGCTGGAAAGGTCATACGGATAGCTTCTTCCGTGGGAAGAAAGAAGCTGCTGGTAATAGAAAGCGAAGCGAGAAAACTGGGAATAGAGATACTCAACAAAGGAAGGATAGTGCGGTTGATGAAATCGATAAAGAATAAAAGGAAGGCTGAGAAAGCTACACCACCTCCGAAAGAAGGAGACGGTAAAAACGGATGATAAGTGACAATCATGTTCATAAAATTTGCAAACGATAAGTGCCCGATATGCGGGAACGGCGGAAGCGCGATAGATAAGAGCCTGTTTAAATGCTCGGGATGCGACATGGCGTATGACCGATTCAGCATATTCGGCGAGCCGCGCGACCGTGGGGAGCATTGGAACTGACTATGACGCTCTTATCACAGAAAAGGCTGGCATCGCGCATATTGAAATGTGGAACAGGCCGCGTATGGATGGACCCGGCGAGGAACAAGGACGCCGAGGAAGCTATAACGGCTGCGGACATAAGAAAACTATGCGAAGCCGGCGTGATAAAAGAAAAGAGGGAGAAGGGCAATAGCTCGGGTAGAAAGCACGACGCGGCAAAGCAGAGAAGCAAGGGAAGGCGGAAGGGGCGCGGCTCCAGAAAAGGGAAGGCAACCGCTTTCCTGTCAAGGAAAGAAGCATGGATGAGAACCATACGCGCCCTGCGGAGCAAGCTTCGCGAAATAAGGCTGCGCATGGGAAAGAGAGATTTCCGCGTCGTTTACAGGAAAGCGGGCAGCGGGTTTTTCCGAAGTCGTGCGCACATGATGGTATTCATAGAGAGAAACAAGATGATGAAAGATGATGAGAAGAAGGCGTGAGCAAAAGACGGATTATGCCCAGAGGCTGGCCCTGCTTAAGAGCATGGAAAAGCGGCTTGTGGTACGGAAAGGCAGCAATCGCATACTCATACAGATAGTGGAATACACGCCTGACGGCGACATGACACTGGCAAGTGCCAATTCCCTTGAGCTTGCCAAGGTCGGATGGAAAGGGCATCCGGGCAACATGCCTTCGGCATACCTTACAGGATTGCTCATAGGCAGGAAAGCTTTGCAGAAAGGCATAAAGAAAGTGGTCGTGGACATAGGCACGCAATACTCGCATGCTACCGGGGTGCTGTATGCGGCAGTGAAAGGCGCCAAAGACGCAGGTGTGGACATACCTGTTTCTGCCGTGCCTGATGAGGGAAGAATAAACGGGACGCATATTGCGCGCTACGCCGCGGAGCTGAAGAAAAGCGGGAAAGCCAGATATGAAAAGCAGTTCTCCGCGATGCTCAAGAAAGGGACCACTCCAGAAGATGTGCCTAAAAACTTTGAAGAAGTAAAAGCGTCTATATCAAGGTCGTAAGTATGAAAGGAATGATTGAATATATATGGGATACGACTTGCGAGCAAAGCGAGCGAGGGGTATTGTGATTATGGAAAACGAAAACTGGGTTCCGAAAACGGCGCTGGGCAAGAAAGTCATGAGCGGCGAGATAGCCACCATGGACGACGTGTTCGCGTCCGGAAAGATAATCAAGGAACGGGAAATAGTTGACAAGCTTTTGCCGACTCTGAGCAACGAGATCATATACATCGGTGGCTCTGCCGGAAAGGGAGGCGGAAAAAGAACGACGCCTACAAAGAGAACGACGAGAATGCACGCGAGCGGAAGGCGTTATACCATCTCATCGCTGGCATGCATAGGCAACAAGGACGGTTATATAGGGCTTGGCACGGCATCTTCGCAGGACAATAGGAAAGCGATTTTCAAAGCCACTGAAAATGCCAAGCTGAACATGATACCCGTGATGAGGGGATGCGGATCGTGGGAATGCGCATGCGGGCAGTCTCATTCCATTCCGATGCAGACAGAGGGCAGGTACGGTTCGGTGAACGTGAAACTTCTGCCTGCGCCCAAGGGCATCGGGTTGTGCATAAACAACGAGGCAAAGAAGATAATGAGGCTTGCGGGAATAAAGGACATATGGGTGAAAAGCCGCGGGCATACGTCAAGCCACATCAATTATGCTTACGCCGTTTTTGACGCACTGAAGAAAATGAACGTTTATAAGGGGAAATGATATGTTGGCAGCAATAAGATTACGTGGGAGTGCTTCGACAAGAAAGAGCATAGAAGACACTCTTAGAATACTGGGCATGGGCAGGATGAACTCGGCTATCATTGTTGAAGACAGTGAGCAGAAAAAAGGCATGTTGCTCAAAGCCGGAGATTACATAACGTGGGGAGAAGCCACAGAAGAGACTAAACAAATAATAGAGAAAATGAAAGGGCACCTCAAGCCTGCCAAAGGCGGAATAAAAGGCATACGCGGCAGGTATCCCAAAGGCGAGATGGGATATCGCGGCAGCGCGATAAACGAGTTAATAAAGAAAATGTTATAAGTGAGTGAAGTATAATATGGCATCGGCTTGGAAGCTGTCAGACGCACAGCTGGGCAAAGCCGTCATACAGAATCGTGCGTCAAGTTGCCGAAGCAAATAGCAGCAAGCACACATAATAATATGGGATACGACGCGATGGGAACCGACGCACAGCGGTGCGTCAATTCACTCCGAGAATGCGGGGTATGGATACAGATTCACAAATGAAATGAGTGAAGGGTATATGGTAAGCGACAGGACAAACAAGATGCGCGGGCGAAAGACGCGCGGCTACGGGGCAAAGAAGAAGCACCGAGGCAAGGGAAGCGCAGGCGGAAAGGGATGGGGCGGTTCCTCGAAACACAACCGTTCCTACGTCTATGCGTACGAGCCGGACCACTTTGGCAAGCACGGCTTCACTTCGCTATATAAAAGAAACACTATAGTCAACGTTGATGATGTCGCAAAAATGGAAGGCACGGAAATAAACCTCACCGAGAAAGGCATAGGCAAGCTTCTCGGAAAGGGCGAAATAAAGAAAGCCGTTAACGTCGTCGTTGCATTCTGCTCATCTTCTGCGAAAGAGAAGATAGAGAAGGCGGGCGGGACGGTCACGACTAGTAGTGAAGAGAAGAAATAAAGGCTAAAAAGTTTTCTGCATAGGTTTTATAATGTCTCTAAGTCACGTCTTTGCTCCTAAGGAAGAAGCGGAAAGGGCAGGATTTGTTCCGAAGCAAGCGGTAAACGTCTATGCATTCGCCAACTACAACCTTCAAGGAGTGGAATGGATTCCCTTTTACTCCCACTCCTGATGGCGATGTGTTTCGTAACACTAACGATGCAGATGATTATCATAATCGGGAGAAAGACCCGAGCTTCATCAGGATATTAGTGTATAGCGGCATCTGACTTTCTAATCCTTATTTAAAAATAATTCCCAAAGGAATTCTGATACAATGTCCCTATACGACGCGATACTTGCGAAGCTGCCTTCGGTGACAGAGCCGAAGGGCTACCTCAGCTTCATGGCACGCATGAAGTGGACGGCGGGCGTGATGTTTCTATTCCTGATAATGGGGCAGATAACGCTCTGGGGCGTTTCTTCCGCATCGCGCGAGCAGTTCCAGACGTTTGAAATGATACTCGGCTCCTCGATAGGCTCGATAGTCACGCTTGGAATAGGGCCGATAGTGACAGCGTCTATAATATTACAGATACTTGTAGGCTCGAAAGTCATAAATTTCAACACGTCCACGCCCGAAGGGAAAACCCGCTACCAGGGAACGCAGAAACTGCTTGCAGTGGGATTCTGCGCTTTCGAGGCGGCGATGTTCATAGCATTAGGCGCTGTGAAACCTGTGTCACCTGACATGACAACGCTTATTTTCCTCGTTGTCCAGCTTTTCGCCGGCGCGCTTATACTCCTGTTCATGGACGAGGTGGTGACCAAGTGGGGAATAGGCTCCGGGATTTCACTATTCATTGCAGCCGGCGTGTCAAAGACTATATTCGTCCGCGCTTTCAATCCTCTCGGCGGACAGGGAAGTGAGCTTTCTTTCGGGCTGATACCGCAGGCGATACAGTACTTTACATCGCAGGCCACGTACGCAGCTTTTGTGAACATACTGCCTGTCATATCCACGATAATAGTTTTTCTTCTCGCCGTCTATGTCCAGTCCATGAAAGTGGAGATACCACTGGCATTCGGTTCCATCCGCGGCTTCAGTAGAAGATGGCCACTCAAGCTTCTTTATACAAGCAACATACCTGTCATACTCATAGCCGCGTTGCTGGCCAATGTTCAACTGGTCGGCGCTGCGCTGGCGTCGCCTTCCCCGGACGGGTCAAGGTGCGGGCTGCTTGGATGCTTTGACGCCAACAACCAGCCGATATCGGGCCTAATACGTTTTCTTCAGGCCCCTTCAGACGTGTCGATGCATGTGTTCTTCACTACGTTTCTGCTTGTCATGCTTGCCACGGGTATAGTGGCATATTACGTGAAATATACCAACATAAAACGCCTGATACTCGGCGCCATCGTCACTGGAACTGCCCTGAGCGGTCTGGCCACTTTCTACCTGTCCGGAGGGTTGCCAAATCCGGACGTCGTACTGCAGGCGATAACGTATTTTCTCGTTATGACGCTCGGCTCCGTGCTGTTTTCAGTCATGTGGGTAAGCACCGCCGGCATGGATGCCTCTTCCGTGGCAAAGCAGATAGAGAGCATGGGCATGCAGGTGCCGGGCTTCCGCCGCGACCCGCGCATAGTGGAGCAGGTGCTTGACCGTTACATTCCGTCGCTCGCTATCATATCCGGCATTTTCATCGGCATACTCGCTTCCCTCGCTGACTTCACGGGCGCGCTCGGGACCGGAACAGGGATACTGCTCACGGTTACGATAATCTACAACTTCTACGAGCAGATATCCCAGCGCTACGTTGAGGACATGAACCCGATGATAAGGAAGTTCTTTGCTTAAGCTTTCCTTTTTAAACAAATACGGTATAATTTAATTATGTCAGTATCCAGAATGTGCGCCGTCAGAATACTTTTGAAATCGTTCGGGGTTTCTGTTTTCGTTATTGCACTAACGTATGCTTTCAGAAACTATCTCAATACGGGCAGCTTTATCGCAGACGCGGGAGGGATAAGCGTATTTGCCTCAATTTACGGTACACTTTATGGTATAGCGGTGGCTTTAGTGCTTCTGGAAGTTTTGAGTGAATTTAACAAAACTTCCGGGCTGATTGACAGGGAAGCGACTGGGTTAGAGAGATTATTCAGATTGACACTGTATTTCGGGAATAATCGCCTGACAGAAAAAATGAGAGTGTGCGTCAAAAAATATATTGATTTTGTTATCAAGGATAACTTTGAAAGCCTCGCATCAGGAAAGAGGGAAAAAGAAAGCTCAAAAGCATTCAGGGAAATTGCAGATGTTGTCAAGAATATAAAAATTGCCGATGACCGCAATTCGGTAGTTTTCCATCACGTTGTCCATCATTACGGCGACTTGTCACAAACACGAACCGATAGAATAACATACAGCTTAACGCGCTTGCCTGTCCCACTTAAGGTATTTTTGTACTCAACATCTCTCTTTACTATTTTCATTACTATGGTGACACCTTTTGCTAATATGTATTACGGTTTCATTACTACAGGCGCTCTCGTATTTATAATCTCCACGATTTTCCAGATTATAGAGGACCTGGACAATCCGTTTATGGGTTTCTGGAATATCACAACGGAGCCATTCAAGCGTGCTTGGAAGCACATAGAGGAAGATTATTAAACGCAATCTTTTACATTCTCACTACAGTCAGAACAAATACAGCACGAGCAGTGAAAAGACTATCATGCTGCCCAAGTCCGCAACCGCTGTGGTTATGGGTATCAGGAAGTTGTTCGGGTCTTCCTTGCGGCTGAAGATGTAGACGCCCGTCAGCACGGCAGACAGGAAGGTCATTCCTATAAGAATGGAAGTAGTTGCCACTGACAGAATGACAACTCTTATTGCCACGCTTCCGTCCAACGGAAAGCCGCTGTAAAGCGCCACGGCGCTGGAGAGAATCCCGACATAGACAGAAGACAGCACGGACACGATAAGCATGTTTCTCACGAGCTTCATGAATGCGCCGGAACGAAGCACGCCCCTGCTTAGCCGGACTTGCCTCGTGTAGAGCATGGTAGCAAACTTTGATGACACGGTCGCGCCGAAATCGCCTACCATGTCGTTAAGCGCGGGTAGCATTATCATGAGCGGCATTATCAGCACAAATTTCTCTTTTATGGTTTCCAGCCCTATGCCGCCGAAAGCGCTGACTATCGCCATAGCGACTATTATCTTCAGGCTCTGGGACAGGACTGTCGTAATAGTGTGCGCCCTTGTGTTGTATTCTTTCATGTAGAACAGGGTCTGGTAAGATATTTTGTGTTTCCTGTGAATCTTGTGCAGCAGCGGATGATGCTCACGGCGCTTAAGCGCATGCACTTTCCGGAAGCGCGGTTCTATCTTCATGCTGTCACCATCTCCTCGCTTCATTGCGAACCGACGCACCACTGTGCGCCAATCTGCATTGAGTCGATGCCATATTATAGAAGCGCGCCACTATTGTCATGTTGTCACCCATATGGCTATCAGAAATGAAGCTGTGCCGAACAAATCCCCAAGGGTGGTTATGTACGGCCCCATTATATTGTTCGGGTCATGTCCTTTGCGGAAAACCCAGAGAGTTGTATAAGCATTTATTGGAATCATGACAAGAGACAGCAAGCCGGCAACGGCGGAAATGAAAATCATATTGACGTTACTTTCTCCAAAAATAAAAAGGTTCGTATAATAAGCGAATACGCCCAAAATGACGCTGCAAATCATGATGAGCATGGCGGTGGCTGCCATATTACTGACTACTATTCTGTCGGTCATTTTGGGCTTGACTACGCCGAGAAAAAGGCCGGAGCTTATTCGCGATGAAAGGGAGCCACCGACCGCTCCGCGCATGCTTAGGAACCCCGGGATGAGTATGAACAGTCCGGGAATCAGCATCAGTTGCCGAGTCATAGTTGCCAAAGCGACTCCTGCGAGAACGCCGCCCGTGACGGAAATGAACTCCGCCCAAAGCATCTCGCGTAAATCCCGGTTTGCCACGATTAGATATGCACTTTCCGGTATAAGTATCTTTATCCCCTTTTTACCGTGGCAAAAAGTCGATGCCATATTATTATGCGTTACTT
>Ga0209541_10008395_pt1 | contig 17030 bp, 19 predicted proteins | sample RifCSPlowO2_01_FD_184027 | JGI IMG/M metagenome (GOLD analysis project Ga0209541, IMG submission 184027) | Groundwater microbial communities from Rifle, Colorado - Rifle CSP2_plank lowO2_0.1 (SPAdes) (version 2) | ecosystem: Environmental > Aquatic > Deep subsurface > Groundwater | place...
TCCTGCATTCACAGTTATACTTGTTGGTCCGGAAGAAATACTTGGAGCACCCTGAACAATTAAGTTCATGGTGTCCGTAAAAATCACTCCGCCAAAATTGCTTCCTTTTCCATGATAATATCCGCTATCAGAATACTGTGGATTTGTAATGGCTAAAGTCAAAATAGAATCTTGAGCTTGATCAAAAATCACAGCGCTTCCGATTTTTTGAATTTCCGTATTAGGAATCGGATATCCAGAAATCGTGGCAAAATTAAAAGAAAAAGAAGTTCCAACAGTTGCTGTATAAGTCGCCACAGGTTGTGTAACGACTGTCGGCGTAACAATCGGAGGTCCAGGAATTATAACGATGGCCGTGTCGGCATTAAAACCGAGTCCGACAACTGGTCCAAAATAATTTACCTGAACTAGCACTGTATCATACGGCTGAAAAGTTCCAGCAATAAATAAAGTTACTGTGCTTGCTCCGGTATCAATCAACGTTGTCGCGCTGGCCAAATCATAATTGGCTCCGGTTTCTGTTACGTCACTCCTGCTCCAGATTTGGGTTAATCCGCTGTCCGGAGAATTTGTGATGTCCACAACAACAACAATCGTGTCTCCATTTGCTACCGTTGTGGCAGTTTGAGAGGCAGAGCTGTTGATGGTCGTGGTAAATTGTGCTGTTGCGAATGTCGTAATAAACATTGCGATAAGTGTCATAAACAAATTTGTTTTGTTTTTCATTATAATATGTATTTGTAAAGGAAATTTAAAGTTCGGTTACATCTTATCACTAATATATATATTGTCAAGTAGACAGGGGTGCTATTTTGTGGGGTTATTTCTTAAACTAAAACCTGTCCCCAAACTGTCCACGAGGACGGATTGGGGACAAAACAAAAACCCCTCACCAATTCGCCATCTGGCAAATTTAGTGAGGGGTTTATTTTTTAAGTTATGCGCCTTATGAACGCACAACTATCTTTACCGTCTTCTGTCCGGTACTGACTCCGGTAAACCGAAGAAAGTAGACTCCATCTGTCATTCCATTTATCTGGTGGGTGAATTCCCCTTTTGACTTGAAAGTCTCACGGGCAATTACTTTACCAAGTATGTCTATGACCTCAATAATGCCTACTTCCGGAATATTCATGCGAATGAAATTTCCTTGGGCTACAGGATTCGGATATGCAGAAAACTTTTCCGCAAGAGATGCTTCTTCAATTCCCAAAAAGGTCATGGCAGAAATAATGCTGACCGAAGTATAGTGCCATATCGTTTCTGACTGATACATATACCCCAGTATTACAAAATTCTTTCCTGAACTTACAGGCACATCAAGATTAAAAATCTTAGGCGACACAATCGCGCTGTCTGTTGAAAACAGATCGCTTGTAGAACCCACACCGAGTAGAGCTAAAACTGAATCGGTATTTGATATGGCCTTGAAGTAGACCACCTGGTTGCAGGTAATCTTGACTTGCATCTTTGCTGAGATTTCGTTCTCTCGCTTTGCGTTCAGTATGACAATATTACTCGTAGGCGGTTGAGCCACAACAAGCAATTGCATCGTGTCAGTGTAAGCCACATTCATTCCCTGCATCGCAACCGCATAGTAGTAGCCGGCGTCAGCAAAAGAAGTTCCTGTGATTCCAAAGTTCACGTTCAAGCCCGTTGTCGGAAAACTCACTGCGCCAACTCCAATTTTATAAACAACAATTGAAGGCGCAGGTGATCCTGAAAAAGTCGCGAACGGCGCAAGATTAAAATTCTGCCCCACCACAACCGTATTGCTCGCAGGCGGCTGCATTACAACCGATACTGGCACAATACCAACTGAAATTGTCGGCACCACAACCGTAGCCGTAGAAGCGCTTGTCACACTGCCCACATTTGGACCAAAGTAGCTCACATCCAGAAGAACAATATCTCCCGTTTGGAAAGTCCCAACTATATATAAGGTCGCTGTGCTCGAGCCAGAAGCAAGAGTTACAGAAGAGCTTAAAAAATTATAGTTGAGTCCAGTAGCAGTAGTATCCGCTCTTGCCCATAGCTGTGTAAGAGCATCAGGACAATTCGTTACACTGACAACAACAGGGATACTGTCCCCTCCCGTCGCATTAAATCCCGCCTGTGTTGCAAGCTGATTAATGATAACAGAAAAAGTAGGGAGCGGAGGCACGATCGGATTAACGATCAAATGCATCGTGCTTGTTGTAACAGTGTTTCCTTGAATAGCAGTGGCATAATAATAGCCCGAATCTACAAGAGCGACATTGTTAATACCAAAGTTAATGCTCATACCATTTACAGGTGTCGTTACCGCGCCTCCTCCGATTTTATAAACCGTAATGATAGGCGCAGGCGAACCTGAAAAAGTTGCGAAGGGTGAAAACATAAAGTTCTGTCCTTCCGTCACCGTATAAACTGTAACTGGTTGACTTACAATAGCCACCGGCGTAACACTTGCCCCAATTGGAGCGACTACAATACACATTGCATTACCTGTCCCAAATGTGAGCGATGCAGTTACTGTGTCAAACACATTAACTCTCACAAGAATTGAAACTCCTCCTGTTACATTGCATGGCATGTAAAGTGTCAACGATGAATTTCCTGCTGACAGCATAGCTGTCGCCACAAAAGGAATTCCATAGAAATGCGTACCCGCCAGAGAGGTGGTATCAATCTCCACCCAAACTTTTTTATTCAAGTCGGGACAACCAATTATGTTTATTTTCACCGGGATTGTATCCATTGAGGCGTTGAACCCCAGTTGGGTATTTACCGAATCAATAACAACTGTTTGTGCATTTGCAGTGAAAACTGCAAAAAACATCAAAAGAGTAAAAATTGTCGTTTTTTTCATGATTTTCTTATTTAATTATGAATGAATTTTGTCAAATACATATTAGCATATTTTCAAATATTGTCAAGTTAAATCAGCCATGATATACTCTAATCGGTTTTGTGATAGATAGTTACGCTTCTTTCGCAAGTTAGAAGTGAGGAAAGTCCGAACACTACCCCAGCTTAGGTTGGGTTAAAAAGGTAGCGGGTAATTCCCGTCCGGAGCAATCCGCGAGGTGCGAGCAGAGACGATTTTTTCCGAAAGGAAAAAAGTATCCAGCAATGGATAAGTTTTTATCGTAAGATAAAAAGTGAAACGGCAAAATCCTTACCAGAGTGCAAGGCCGTGCCGCGTGATAGCTTTGCTATTTTACGCGGAGTGCCGCTCGAGCCCAGTGGCAACACTGGGCCTAGATAAATGACTATCGTTCCGGCTTTGGTCGGAATACAGAATTCGGCTTATAGTCACAAAACCAAAACATGAAAAAACTCTCCGTTCGCGGGGAGTTTTTTCTTTTTATTTTTCCGCAATATGCATGTCAAATCATTTAATTATGACACCGTAATTGATTTAAAGGGGCGGTGTAAAATGACACCATGGAAGGCGATAGTTTTTTCTAATAATGGAGCTTGTTTCGACCGGCAAGCTCTTTTTCTTTTGGTAGGCTTTGTAAAGTTTCCATAATTTAGCATCAATTTTTCTTTTAAGTTCCGCAGGATTAAGAAAATCATAAATTGCTTTTAATTCTTGTTTCTTTTCTGGGGAAACATAAGGTGATTCCATAATTCTCTGGTAAGGCGTTTTCGCTTTATCATACTTTTTGTGGATTTTCCCCTTGATTCTAATTTTCTGAATTAATTTTATGGTTGGTTGAAAGAAATTCTTGTACAATCTTAGTTCATTCCGATAAAGATCATTAATGATATTAAATTCTTCTTCAGTGTCGTAACGCAGATATCCTACGATCTTTCTGACATGAGTCGAGTTCTTCTGTTCAATGAAGCAGTTATCGTTTTTCTTGTAGGGTCGGGAGCGAGAATAGTGAATTCCTTTCTCTTCTGCCCAAGCATACACATGATAATTTAAAATGTTTCCGCCGTTATCTGGGTGCACTTCAAGCCAAGGACAAGGATAGCGCCCATTAACTTCATTTAAAGCAATTAAAGCTCTCTCTTGTCCTTTGCCCATGACCGCTTCACCTTCCCACCATCCGGAGAAAACATCTGTTGTTGTAAGGCTAATTATGTAATCTCCAGACGCGGACGAACCGCAATGTTCAACACAATCGATTTGAGTAGCCCCAGGTCGAGTCCTATCCATTTCGTCTGATGTCTTAATGGGCACCATTTGGCAAAGCAATGGATTTATGTTTTTCTTGTATTTTCTTTTTTGCCAAAGAACATGTTTTTCATGCTCAAGTTTGCGGTCAATTGAAGCCGAGCTGATACTTTTCAACTTCTCGGTAATTTCATCTGAACAAATAATTTCTTTTAATGCCCTTAATCGTTCAATTTCATTTTTTAAGATTGATTCCAGTCTTTGACCGCATGGATAGTCGAATATTTCCCAGATCTTTGCCAAGACCACCGTGACTTGGCCGTCATAATGCTCTTTCCTCTTTTTTCTTTCCTCTTTTTTCTTCAATTTAATCTTATATCGAAATTTCTTGATTGAGTATTTACGATCTTCTCCGGTATTACGGCAATATTCATTTAATATCTCAGTTTTTTCTTTTCGGCATGCTTTTAGATACCTTTCTCTTAATGTTTGCATATATTGTTGTTTGGCCTCTTTGTTCATATGATAGGGTTGTTTGATTAAGCTTTTAATGCTTAAACCCTATCAAATTCCAACTAATTTGGGTGTCTTTTTATATGATAGATCCATTAGCCCTTCGGTGTCATTTTAGATGATAGATTGCGTAGGCTTTTTAAAAAACACAAATAATTTTATACTAAAAATTTTATCTGCTCGGGCCGTCGCCCTGCGCAAGGTTTTTTAAAAAGCCCAGTTTCTCACCTTAGTACAAAAAACCACCAGGTCTAAGCCTCGGTGGTTTTTTGTTAACCATACAATTCTGGGTGAGTGCCTATGTTTGAAAAAACAATATGGTTTTTGTTAACATATTTGAATATTGCCCTAAAGTTGCCGGTAATGTTTATGCTATTACATCCTGCATATTCTCCATGAAGTTTATGATTATTTAATAAAATATTAGTAGGATCTTCCCTTAAAAGCCTGATTCTTTCACGGGCTTTTTCTTGTACAAACTTATCTTTCTTTTTAAAAGATTTTTTAAAGTTTTTACTAAATGTAGCAATAAGCATAGATTATGAAAGAAGAGCTTTTTCACAATCTTCATGATTTGTATAAAATTTTAACTTACCACTCTTATATTCTTCGTCTGCATCTTTTATCGCCTTTCTCAAGCGAGCATTTGGTTTTTCTTCTATAGCGAATTCAATCCTTTTTTCTACAATAAGTCTCCTTAGATAGGCATTAAAAGCAATAGAGAAATTAAGACCCATTTCGTCCAAGATTTCTTTTGCCTCTGCTTTCAATTTGGCGTTTGTTTTAAAATTTATTATTGCTTGTTGTGACATATATATACAGTATATACGGAGTATACATGGAAGTCAAGTAAGGATGTGGAAAATTAAGATAAGTAAAAAACCTTGACCCCGTCGTAAGCTTACGATGGGGTTGACGCGCAGAGAGAGAGAGAGTACTATTGGGGAATGGAGGAAATAGAAATAGAGGCTAAAATAAAGGAAATAGAGGCAAGGTTTCTTGAAGAAGTTCGTCGTATTGAACGCGAGCGCGACGAAAAAATTAAGGCAATAAAAAAAGGAGTCGATCAGCGCGAGATTGAGGCGCTTTTACAAGATTTTAAAAAATAATTTTATGGAGAAAAAATCAAGTGTGTCCCCGGGTGCTAAGGAGTTTTTAAAGACAGAAAGGGGAAAAAAAGAAATATCCTTAGAAAAAGCAATTGAAAATGTTGACAGTGTTATTGATTCTCGTGTAGAAAAATCTATAGAGCGTGGAGATAATGCAGTAGAAGGAATAAAAAACTATTCTGGTGTGAATGAAGGCGACATAACTAGTGCCAACGAAGTTGCAACTGAAGCAAATGCCGAAATAGAGAGATTAAAAAAAGAAACACAGCAACAAATTGAAACTATTTCTACAATAGAAAATTTAAAAACGGGGGTTATTCAAAACCTCGAAGCTAGTTTATCAATAAAATTACCTGAATTAATTAAAAAATTACCCGAGTTAAGCGATGAAGAGCTTGATCAAGTATTAAAAGAAGTACAAGTGGTAGAAGATACAATGTATGAAGCGCAAAAACAATCAAATTTTAATGAAGCTTATACAAAAGCTCGCCAAGAAATTCATAATCAAATAGGTGACATAGACAGTGAAAAATTAAAAAGAGATTTGTCGAAAGATAAAGTAAAGATGGAGGAAAAACAAAAAAAAGATGCTGAATTATTAAATAAATTATCAGAATTAAGCGATGATGAGTTGTATAAAATGTACAATAATAAAGATTCAGAAACTTTTTATTTAAGTACCCAAGATAAGATTCGGGAGGAAATAAACAAAAGAGAATCTATTAAACAAAATACGCTTTTAGCAAAAACAAAAAGATTTTTTGAAATAGCAGAAGCCCTTCTTGCAATACCAGCTAATGCCTTTCAAAGTTTACCTCAAAAAGAAAAGGAAAAAATTGGTCGACGCATGTCTGGTTTTATGATGGGTAATCCATTCCTTTTTGATTCTTTAAATAAAAAATAATTAACAAAACTTATCATATGAATGATTTAGATAAAAAAATAGACATTCTGTTTACAGAAGTAAAAATAGGGGATGAGGATTTAAAAAATAAATTAAAAATAGAATTTAAAGATCATCTTTTGATGGTATTTACTAATACTATTGTGCAAAATTTATCAGAACAAGAAAGAAACACACTTGAGAACTTGTTTAAAACGGAGGATATAAATGGAATTGAAGTTTTTGTTGAAGCTCACCCAGGACTTAAAAAAGCTGTTGCAGATTTTTGGGAAAACAAAGCACCTGTTTTAATGCAAGATTACAAAAAACAAGTGCTCGATAATTAACATATAAAAACACCCCCGTAGGGGTGTTTTTTTTGTTTAATTGCGAAAGGTGGGAAATTCGTGTATTCTTGAATTATGAATCTAATAAATCCTAAAACATTTATATTTATCGGTAGATCAGGTTGTGGTAAAGGAACACAGGCTAATCTTTTGATTGAATATTTAAAAAAGAACACAACAAATTCACTTTTTTATCTTGAGTCTGGCGCGAAGTTTCGAGAATTTATTAGTAGCTCTAGCTATACAGCGCAAATAGCGAATGATTATATGAAGGAGGGCAAATTACAACCTTCTTTTCTTGCTGTGCATATTTGGTCACACTTAATGATTGAACAAATGAAAGAAGACAAGCAACTTATTATAGATGGCAATCCCAGAACACTTATTGAGGCACAGATGCTTGACGGTGCGTTCAAGTTTTACAATAGAGTGAAACCAATAATTATTTTTATGAATATAAGCCGTGAGTGGTCTATCGACAAGCTAAGCAAGCGTGGACGAGCAGACGATAAAACAGTGGGAGATATAAACAAAAGACTTGATTGGTTTAATCGCGATGTTATGCCAGCTGTAGAATTTTATCGCAACAATCCAGATTATATTTTTCTTGATATAAACGGAGAGAGAACAATACAAGAAATCCACGAAGACATAATAAGCCGTATAAAATAAAATGATAATAAAGATCGAAAAAGAACGGGAGATTTTACGTGAAGGTGGAAAGCGTCTTGCGAAAGTTTTGGAGACTGTTGCCAAATCTGTTCGTGCCGGAGTTTCTGTAAAAGAGCTTGATGAAATTGCGCACAAGATGATTATTAATGGCGGAGACAAGCCCGCTTTTTTGAACTATCAACCTGACGGAGCAAAATTCCCGTATCCAGCCTCTTTGTGTGTTTCAATAAATGATGAAGTTGTTCACGGCATACCAACAGAAGATAGAATTTTGAAAAATGGTGACATTGTTTCTCTTGATTGTGGTCTTCAGCACAAGGGTATTTTCACTGATCATGCCATTACTTTGATAGTTGGAGGTAGGGGTAAAAAGGAAGATATGGAACTACTTGAAGTTACGCGACAGGCCTTACAAGCCGGCATAGACGCCGCTATAGCAGGTAATACGACGGGTGATATTGGGTTTGCTGTGGAGTCTGTTATAAAGCCCTACGGCTTCGGTATCGTGCGAATACTCGCTGGACATGGACTTGGATACAATGTTCACGAAGAGCCTTTTGTGCCTAATTGTGGACGAGCTGGGGAAGGAGTTGCTCTCAAAGAGGGTCTTGTTATAGCAATAGAGCCAATGATCAATCTTGGTTCTGGTGCCGTTACTTTAGGGGGCGATGGTTATACCTACAAAACTCGCGATGGTCTCAAAAGCGCTCATTTTGAGCATACGGTAATAGTTGGCAAGGGAAGCGCCGAAGTTGTTACAAAATCTTGACAAAACTATTAAAATAGTGTAGTATACAAAGGTAATTCACATAGAAAGCCTTGATTATAAATAATATGCTATAATTTTATAATAATTGAGTAAGTTATTAGCTTAAATTGAATAAAAAATTATGGCAGAAAAAGAAATAAACAATGAAGAAATGCTTCAATTGGCGGAGAAGATAAAGCAAGGTACCGCCACAGAAGAAGAACAGGCTACTTTTTGGGAAGGAGTCGCTACCTCCTTAAAAGATGCAAATAACGATTTGTACGCAGCCTTAATGGAAGTAAAAGGTAAATAATTTTAAAAGTCTAATCTTAAAAAATATGGAAAATAAAAAAAATATGAAAACCAAAGAAGTAAATCCAAGTAAAAGATTGGAAGGTGGTTTGAATGCTACCGGGCAAGAAGCTGGAATCTTTGAAGAAAGAAGCGGGCAAATACAAGAAAATGTTGAGAAAATAGTAAATAATCCAACAGCACAAGAAAAAGCTCTTAGTGGATATCAAAAAGCAAAAGAAGTTTTTAATATCTTATTAGGTGCAGGTGTTATCGTAGCTGGTGCCGGGGCTTTAAAGGCCTTAGGAGGAGATACGAGTGGAATAATTGATGTTGGTGGTGGGGCCGCTCAAGGTGGAGTGGCATCAGTCCTGCTTTATGGTGGTGTAGCAATCTCTGTTATCTCCGCAGCTTTAAAGGTGGGAATTAAAGAACAGATAGAAAAATTAAAAGGAAAAAAAGAAAAGAAATAATTTTAAAATTTATTAACAAACAAGAAACACTCCAGCGTTGGAGCGTTTTTTGTTTTATGAAGAATAATTTTAAAAATAAAAAACCGCCGAGCTCTTATAAAATAAGGGCTTGGCGGTTTACTGTTGTGGCAGGTTCTTAGGAGATGCGATCTTCTGGTAAAAGTCCCATTTGGGATCACTGGACCAGATGAAGTTATATCTGCAGAAGAACTTTTCAGTTTTTGCAAATAACCTTTGGAAAAAATTAGTAGTTTTTTCCACCCTCTCCTCAATTGTGCAAATATTTGTTTTCAAGAAAAGTGCTTTTTCAACTCCTTGCTCAATGACCACCTTGTGACCACTTAGCTGGATTTTGCCTATCAGGTCGATTTTGTCTTTGTGGTTTGGTATTCCAACCAGAACAATGCCTGACTCAGTTTTATTGATTTCCTCTAATATTTCACCAATAGAGGTTTTTTCTGGAAAAATAAAAAGTTGAAAATTTTTATTTTTGAAAAAGTTTTCCAAAAAACTTTTTGTTTTTGATGAAATTTGCCCTATGTCTCCGTTTTCAAAACGAAGACCCTTAGGGTATGCTTCCGCAAGGAATATAGTCTTCATTTTGACAAAGATTTAAGTTCATTTCCATTATACATATTTTAATGAATTTGGCAAGCCCCCTAGCATATTTTTATGCAAAACTCCTTTTTAGACTGTAATCCACTATATTGTATTGGATTTGAAATTTTTAAGGTATAATTTACAAAATGGATCCCGTTAGAGATCGCGGTCGCGATAATGTGATTCAATATCAGCTTAAAATGTTAAAAATATTATTAAATTTAATTTAGTAGGTTGTGGTTCTTCGACCGCGACCTGTCTCTAACGGGATGGATCCCTTTGCACACAAAGATGCCCAAATGCAATTTAAAACACCTGAAGAAGAAGTGGCTTTTTTGCGTGCCAAGCTGGAAGCAAAAGAGAAGGAGATGGTATCAAAAGGGCTTGAGACAAAAAACAATGAACCAGCCCATGCTGTTTTAGAAGAGTACAAAAAAATACCAACTACAGAAGTTTTGCATGACACTATTGCTATGCCTACTCATGAAATAGAGAAAATAGTTTTGCGTTTATCTCCAGAAGCTCATGATAAAAAAATGGAAGAGCTTTTATCTGTAATGATGACAAAGGGCATTAAGAATGCCATGGATCTTGCAGAAGCAATGAAAAATCCGCATATAGATAGCGATTTTCACAGGTTTTTAGTTCAATACCTTTATTCTTTTGGAAATATAGAAGGGCTCAAGACTGGCACGCCTTTATATAAATCACTTAAAATGGATTTATTTGAAATAACTCTTCCAGAGCTTGGTAAGGATGCAAAAGGTTTTAAAGAATTTCTAGGTGCAATGGAGCAGTTTTTTGCAGGAATGCAATCAGTTGGTGATGGGTTAGACAATAACGGCAAGGATTATTTTACTCTTGAGATAGCAATGTCAAATAAAAGTCCAGAGGTTGTTGTTTATGCCGCGGTGCCTATTTCCAAAAAAGATCTTTTTGAAAAACAAGTATTATCTTTTTATGATAAAGCCAGAATAGAAGAAGTGACTGATGATTATAATATTTTTTCTGAAAATGGTTTTGCTGCGGGTTCTGTCGCTAAACTTGCTGGCAAAGAAGTTTTTCCAATAAGAACTCATGACAAATTAGACCATGATCCAATGTCAAATTTGTTGGGTGTTTTTGCAAAAATGAAAAAAGAAGGCGAGGGTGCCTCTATTCAATTTTTGTATACTCCCGTTGGCAATACAACAGTTACGAGATATAGCAGAATGTTAGATGAATTAAAGAAAGGCAAGACGCTCAAAGAAACAATGTCTGCTTTTGGTGGTTTAGAAAAACAAGCCGTTGGTGTTTTAAAAGAACTTTTTTTTGGCTCTACTGTCAAAAAGGATGCTGAGAAAAAAACTGACGATAGAGCCATAGAGCGATTAACCGAGAAAACCAAGAGCACTATTATGGATGCTTCTATTAGAGTTTTAGTTTCAGCAGAGAGTAAAGAAAGAGCAGATATAATTCTTGCAGATATAGAGTCTGCCTTTAATCAGTTTTCGGAACCTGATAGCAATAGTTTCACTTTTACTCATGCCAAGGATTCTAAGCTTGATCAATTAGCTCATGAATTTTCTTTCCGACTTCAGAACAAAGAAGCAAATATGCCACTTAATTTCAAAGAGCTTGCAACTATATTTCATTTTCCCGTTGGTGTTTCTTCGTCGCCGATTTTGCGTCAAGCCAAAGCCGCTGGCGCTCCGGCTCCAATGAATGTTTCAACTACAGGAGTAACACTTGGCATAAATGAATATAGAGGAGAGAAGAAAGAAATTCACATGGCAGAGGAGGACAGATTACGACATATGTATGTTATAGGGCAGACGGGTACTGGTAAGACGACAATACTCAAGACAATGTTTGCTCAAGATATGAAAAATGGTGATGGTTGTTGTTTTATAGACCCACACGGTTCTGATATTCAGGACTTACTTGGCATGGTTCCACCAGAGAGAATAAATGATATCGTATATTTTGATCCATCTTATTTGGCTCGTCCTATGGGGCTTAATATGCTTGAATGTGATCCGACCAAACCAGATCAAAAGACTTTTGTTGTGGATGAATTACTTCGTATTTTCAAGCAACTTTATGCAGGAGATACTATGGGACCGGCTTTTGATCAATATTTTAGAAACGGCGCCCTTTTGGTTATGAGCCATCCTGAGTCAGGCAATACGCTTCTTGAGATAGCGCGAATATTTAACGATGAAGATTTTAGAGAGTATAAAATTTCAAAATGTACCGATCCACTACTTCAACAATTTTGGAGAGGTGCAAAAAATGTAACAGGTGAAGCAGGACTTCAAAACTGGGCTCCATACATAACCAACAAATTTGATGTATTTTTGACTAACGATATTATGCGACCCGTTGTAACTCAGGAAAAATCAGTTTTTGATTTTAGAAAAATAATGGATGAAAAGAAAATTTTGATGGTAAATCTTTCTAAGGGTAAATTGGGAGAAATAAATGCCAATCTTATTGGTCTTATTTTGGTTGGTAAACTTCAGATGGCTGCGCTCTCAAGAGTAGATGCATATGGTGGGCCAAAACTCCCAAATTTTTATATGTATATGGATGAATTTCAAAATGTTACCACAGATTCTATCGCATCTATTCTTTCTGAAGCAAGAAAATATGGATTGTCTTTGACTATGGCCCACCAGTTTTTGGCACAACTAAAAGATAATATTAAAACTGCAGTTTTTGGAAACGTTGGCTCTATGGTTATATATCGTACGAGTCCAGAAGATGCTGATATTTTAGTAAAACAAATTGAACCAGTTTTTACAGCGAACGATATAACAAAACAGGAAATGTTTTATTCCTATATAAAAATGCTCGCAAAAGGTACCCCAATAAAACCATTTAGCATGTATTCTCACTACAATCTTCAACCAAAAGTAAACAAGAACATGGTTGATAAAGTAAAAGAATTATCGTATCTTAAATATGGTCGCGATAGGGCAGAGGTAGAAGAAGAAACAAAGCAGAAATATAGTTAGAAATTAATAAAATAAACAGGGTTAATAAATTTTTCATTTCTGAATAAGGGTTCAGTCATCAATGAAAAATTTATTAACCCTGCTTAAAACAGAATCACATATGAAAAGCGTGAAAGAAGAAAAGACATTTGTAATGGTTAAGCCAGACGGAGTTCAAAAGGGACTTGTAGGAGAAATAATAAAAAGATTTGAGCAAAGAGGACTCAAGATAGTAGCACTTGAGATGTTTCAGCCTATTCATGAGAAGATAGATAATCATTATCCAAAAGATGAGAAGTGGATACATAGACTTGGGGAGAAGACGACGGCAACATATGAAAAATATGGAATGGATTTGTTGTCTGATTATGGTACAGCAGACAAAATGGAATTGGGGAAAAATGTTCGCAAGTGGTTGATAGAATATATGTTGTCTGCTCCGCTTGTAAAAATGGTTGTACAGGGTGTGCATGCTGTAGATGTTGTTCGAAAAATAGCTGGTCCTACAATGCCATATCTTGCTGAAATGGGAACAATAAGAGGAGATTTCTCAATCGATTCACCAGCTTTGGCAAATAGCGAAAAAAGACCTATTCAAAACATTGTTCATGCGTCAGAAACTCCCGAAGAAGCACTTCATGAGATAGAACATTGGTTTGGAGATAAAGAAGTATTCAAATACAAGCGTTTTGGCGTTGACGAGTAGGAATTAAAACAAAAATTTGCTTTTTAAGGCATAAAGAATATAATATACACATTATTAATTATTTAATAAATATTTTAATTTTATGACAACACCACCAGCACCTCCAGCACCTCCGGCACCACCCGGACCACCAACTCCATGGGGGCACAAAGGAGAAAGGGAAGATGTTTTATTGGACGGAATAGAGCAAGAAAAAAACAAAATTAAAGGCAATCTTGATTTACTAGAGGATAATCTTGAGAAAAAAAGAGCTCAAGCCCAAAGGGCGCAATTGGAGTTTAATGCAGCTAATGCGGGGCACACACTAACACTTAAGACACTAAGAGATTTAGAAGAAAAAGAATCTTGGATAAAAAATTATAGCGATAATTATAAACAGTTTTTAGAAAAAACCAATGAGATGATACAAAAAGGGGAAAAAGAAGGGCTTCATACTATAACCCCGTTGTTTTCGGTGGATAATTTTTTTGAGAAATTAAAGAAGTTTGGAAATATTTGTCAACAAAAGAATCCAGATGATTATCGTGTATTGTCAGAAAAGATAAATAAACTTGATACTTTAATAAAAAGTCAATAAAATTAATCAATTGCAAACTGCCTACTATTTTGATATATAAAAAATTCAAACATTACTTGAACTGCACATTTTTACTGAAAAAGATTTTGCAGATAATGCCGATCCATTGGCGTATGAAATAAGAAAAACGGGGATTAGGGTGGTATAACAGGCAAAAGAAATTTTACGACTTCTCTTTCGCGACGGGGTTTAAAAAATTAGAAGAAGTGATAGTGAAATAAAGATTTTGAAATAAGGTTAAAATGTGTTAAAATGACGATATGACGGATAAAGAAATAAAAAACACAATAGAATACTGGTTGGAAACGGCCAAGCATGATTATCAAACAAAGGACTTGTTGAATTTTTAAATCAAGTGAATGATTTTAATATTAGAGCAAGATACCCTGAACACAAATTTGCTTTTTATAAAAAATGCACGCTGAAATACACAAAAGATAATTTGGAAGAAATTAAAAATATGTATAAAAATTTATGTCAAAAGCTGAAGTAAAAAAAATAATAAGAAATTACGCAAAAACTCTCCAAGCGAAAAATTTTCCTGTTTCCGCAATGTATCTTTTTGGCTCGTATGCGAAAGGCAAGGCGAACAAATGGAGCGATATAGATGTAGCTGTCGTATCAAATAAATTGAGAAGAAATTATGAAAGAAACAGGACAGCCATTAGGAATGTATGTTTGGATGTCGATACTAGACTTGAACCGCACACTTTTACTGAAAAAGATTTTGCAGATAATGCCGATCCATTGGCCTATGAAATCAGAAAGACGGGAATTAAGGTGGTGTAAACAGCAAGGGAAATTCTATGACTTCTCCTTTGCATCTGGGCTTAAAAAATTACAAGAGGCGATAGTGAAATAAATTTATGAAATGGACTATTTTATTAGAGGACGAAAATAAAAAGAAAATTACTTCAATTAGTAAAGAACTGGAAGTTATTAATCTTGATAAAAACTTTATTCTATTAAAATATTTAGATCCTTACGGAGATACAACTTTTAATAAATTACAAATGGATGATTTAATGACAGATTTTATAAATTTAAAAAATGAAGATAAAAATCCATTGATTCACGAAATTATACTTTTAGTAAGCAAATGCAAATTATCACCACATACATACTTAACATTTTACGGGAATTAAAAATTAACTAAAAAACTTATGACCACAAATTTGATAGACAGCATAAAAAAGAGAATAGAGGGTGCCGAGATGGGGAAGGAGGCCTATGAGTATGGTACGATTTTGAGCAATGCGAACGGAACCGCAAAGACCCCAGATCATTTTGGTAGATAAAAAATTCAAACATTTTAATTTCCTACTGTCCATATTGCAAATATTTTTTCTAAGAATATACTTTAAATAGGGTTATTGAAAAATTATTGCTTAGAACACTTTTGCTTAGGGAACCTTAAGTAATCTGTGACCTTGGTTACAAATTCTGGTACCCACTTGGCTATTAGCTAAGGCAATACATTTTTAAATAACCCTAAGAAGACACCCCGAGCTTATCTGCGAGGGGCTTTTTCTTTAATTTTTGCTAATATTAGAAAATGACCCAAGATTTAATTCATAAAATTACGAATAAAACAGCCTTTTTGGGATTTTTGATCCTTTTTGTAAATTTTTTTGCGATGAAATATCACTTTTATTACTCTGTTTGGTGGTTTGATATGCCAATGCATCTTTTGGGTGGTTTTTTTGTGACTTTTATTGGCTTTTTGTTGTATAAAAAAATGGTCTTTTTATACGATATAATACCACTTTTTGTTTTTGCTATAATTTTTATTTTTGTCATAGGTGTTGCTTGGGAATTTTTTGAATTTGATATTATTTCCAAAATGATAACGTTTCGTTTTCAAGGAATTTTGGACACTTTTTCTGATATTTGTTTTGATCTTGCTGGCTCTGCCTTGGCTTGTTTTTATGTGTCTAAAAAAATGTTAGAATATAGTCGCACCTCAGTCGACAATCATGCGACATGATTTTGCAAAATCACATGCCCTTAAAAGCCAAAGTTACATTTTGTGCGGGAACAGAGAGCGTTACGGGCGCGAATTTTTTATTTGAAGCTGATGGTAAGAAAATATTAATTGATTGTGGATTAGAGCAATCTAATAAGTTGGCAGAAGAAGCTAACTGGAAGCCATTTGCCTATAATCCAGCCGAAATAGACATACTTTTTATAACTCACGCACACATAGATCACATAGGTCTTATCCCAAAATTAATTCATGAAGGATTCAAAGGCATTATTTATTCTACTCTTCCAACACATGAAATTACTAAATTTATGCTTGATGATACAGCTGGTATTTTAAGTAAAGATCGCGAACATAACTTGCGGGATATTTATAGTGAGCAAAATTTGAAAAGAACTTTTGAATTATGGAAAAATTTAGAATATTATCAAAAATTTAAAATTACCGAAAATTTAAGTGTTGAGTTTTTGAATGCAGGACATATTTTGGGCTCAGCGATGGTTAAATTTCATTATAGTGATTCACGCATAGTTTTCACTGGTGACTTAGGTAATAGCCCTTCGTCACTTCTTCCAGACACAGACAATATCACAGATGCGACTTATCTCGTGATGGAATCAGTTTATGGTGACCGTATTCATGAAGACAGGAATACCAGAAAGGATAAACTTGAAGATGCAATTGAAGATAATGTAAAAAGAAAGGGAGTACTTCTCATTCCAACTTTTTCTTTAGAGCGCTCTCAAGAGCTTTTATTTGAAATAGGCACGATGATAGAGGGCAATAGGATTCCACTTATACCAATACTTTTTGATTCTCCGCTTGCGATTAAATTAACTACGGTATTTAGAAAGTACACTTCATATTTCAAAAAAGAAGTAAGAGACATGGCTGCAACAGGGGACGACCTTTTTATGTTTCCAGGGTTACAGAGTACTCTTGAAACAGATCAGTCAAAAATGATAATTAGAATACCTTTACCAAAAGTTATCATAGCTGGCTCAGGGATGTCATCAGGGGGCCGAATACTTCACCACG
>Ga0209541_10008396_pt1 | contig 17029 bp, 16 predicted proteins | sample RifCSPlowO2_01_FD_184027 | JGI IMG/M metagenome (GOLD analysis project Ga0209541, IMG submission 184027) | Groundwater microbial communities from Rifle, Colorado - Rifle CSP2_plank lowO2_0.1 (SPAdes) (version 2) | ecosystem: Environmental > Aquatic > Deep subsurface > Groundwater | place...
CTTGAGTCGACGATTGCTCCGAAGAGAAAGAAAAAGGGTACAAAAAACACCGGGGAATAAACCGGTGATTTTGGGTATTATCTCAAAAAGTAACGCCGAGCGGCCTTTATTCGTCGGGACGGATCATTTTGATGAACACTTCGGGGGGTATATTGATCGCCCCCTTCGCCCTCCCCTGCATCTTCTTCTTCCCCTTCTTCTGTTTCTCCAGCAACTTCATTTTGCGCGTAATATCGCCGCCGTAGAGATACCCCGTCACGTCTTTCCGGAGCGCCGAGAGCGTGCGCGACGAGACGATGCGGCCAAGCGCTTTCGCCTGTATCTTGATGAGCACTTGCTGACGCGGGAGTGATGTGAAAAGTTTCTCCACCGCTTTCTCGGCTTCGTCTTCAACGCGGCGGCGCGAAATAACGCGTGAGAAAGCGGGCACGACGTCCTCGGCGACAAGGATGTCCATGCGCACGACATCAGCATCGCGGTATCCGGTAATCTCATAGGAAAGCGAGGCGAATCCCGATGACACGCTTTTTAATCTGTCGAAGAACCCGCGCATCAGCTCGCGGAGCGGCATCTTGAATTCTATTTTGTAGCGGTTGTCGCCGAACATGCCTGTCTCGCCGTTCTCGGCCTCATGCTCATACAGGAGTTGGGTAATGGCCCCCATGTATTCCGGCGGTGTGATGATCGCGCCGTCGACCCACGGCTCGCGGGCGGCAGAGGTCACTCCTTCGTCGGGAAAAAGCGCCGGTGAGTAGATCATCGCGGTCTCTCCTTCGCGGTATGTCGGCCCGCCGCGCCCATAAGTCACTTCGTAGGTAATGGTCGGCGTCGTTACGACGAGTGCAAGGTCGAATTCCCGCCGGAGACGCTCGGTGATGATCTCAAGGTGAAGCATGCCGAGAAAGCCGCAACGGAAGCCCCGACCGAGCGTTCCGGAAGACTCTTCTTCGAAGGTAAGCGACGAGTCGGAAAGCTGTAACCGCTCCAGCGCCTGCAGCAATAAGTGAAAGTCGTCCTGACTTTCGGGAAATACCGACGCCCAGACGACCGGCCTCGGTTTTTCGTATCCGGAAAGCGGCGAAAGCGGTGCACGCGTCGACGTCACGGTATCGCCCACTCCGGCGACCCCCGGGCGCTTGATCCCCGTCACGATATAGCCGATCTCTCCCGGCGCAAGCTCGGACTTCGGTGTTTCCGTCGGTGCGAAATAGCCGGTCTCGATGACAAAAAACTTCTCTTTTGCGGCGCTGAACGTGAGCTCCGCGCCCTTTGCGATGACTCCGTCGAGCACACGCACATAAAGAATGACCCCGCGATGATTCGAATAGGAAAAGTCAAAAATGAGTGCGCGGGCGCTTTTTGAGTCGGGAAATTCTTCGTGCGGAGGAGGGACCCGCTCGACAATGGCGTCGAGGAGCGACGCAACACCCTCGCCGGTCTTACCCGAAACGAGGAGGACATCGTCCGATGAAACACCGAGGAGCGCCGTCACTTCAACTCTCGTCTTTTCCACATCGGCGTTCGCCGAGTCGATCTTCGTGATGACCGGGATGATAGCGAGGCCGTTCTTGCGCGCCATCTCCAAGACCGAGAGCGTCTGGGCTTGTACGCCCTGCGTCGCGTCGACAAGAAGGAGGCATCCTTCGACCGCACGGAGCGCGCGTGAGACCTCATACGAAAAATCGATATGGCCGGGCGTGTCGATGAGGTTGAGGACGTACGCGACGCCCGCTTTCACATACTGCATCGAAACCGGCGTCATCTTAATGGTGATGCCGCGTTCGCGCTCAAGCTCCATCGAGTCGAGCACCTGCTCCTGCATTTTGCGCTTTTCGACCGTCTTCGTGAGTTCAAGCATCCTATCGGCAAGCGTAGACTTCCCGTGGTCAATGTGGGCAATGATACTGAAGTTTCTGATGTGGTTAATTTCCATAGAAACGGGGCTACCGCCTTTCCTTTGCCGGGTGCGGCCCTTGCTCCCAAGGGGCGACTCGGTTCCGGAGTGCGTTGAAACCTATCCTACCACAAAAATGGCATGAAAAATCCGGCACTTTTGGTACCGGCTTGTCGTCAGAATGTGGGCGAGGGCCACTCTTTGTTGATTCTGGCGTCCTATACTTCCGTATATGAATTCACGTACATAGGCAGTCCAAAAAAAGTTTCAAGGAAAGTGTGGCGGAAACACGCGATTCATCAACCTTATCAGGGCGCCGCCTCATAATGCTACTGCAGGACAAGAGATCAGAGCGTCTCCTTTTCCGCCGCAATCGGGTGGGTCTTCCAGAACTTCTTATGGAGCGCAAGTCGGATCTCTTCAAGTTCGCGGTTCTCCATGATGCGCAGGAGGAAGATCCCCGCGAGGATGCCCAGAAGACCGGCACACAGTCCCTGAAGGAAGATGCCCCAGAACGTGTCCGTGTCGAAGACGATATCAAAGAGTTGAAGGCCGTGATATGCGGCAAAACCGATGACGATCGAGGTGGTGAAACTGTGGAGAAAGGCCTTCTTTGTGCCCGCAATTCCGCGAGGAAATTCTTTGTTCAGGAAGTAGAAAAGGAGGAGCACGTTCACGATCATTCCCGTCGAATATCCGAGCGGGAGCATGAGTATCGAGGTGCCCGGTGTGTCGGCGACGCGCAACAGTGCTTCGGCAAAATAGCGGAAAATGGCATGGTCGTTGAAGAGAAAAAGAAGGGCAAACGACGAGGAGACCGCAAGGAGGGCCCCGATGAGGTTCGCGGTGAGCGGCAGGCGCGTGCGCCCCATCGCATAAAATGCACGCGTCAACAAGAGCACAAGATTCTGTGCAACGATGGAAACGGCAAAGAGTGCGAGCGCCGCGGCGGTAAGTCTCGTCGCCGTCCAGTCGAACGCCCCCGAGCCCAAAACGGTGCGGACGACCTGTGCGCGCAGGACGATAAAGAGCGTGATCGCGGGAAACGACCAAAACATGATGTGGCGCATCGCGTCCGTGATCTGTCCGAGGAACTGGCCATGATCGCCTTTATCCCATAATTTCGCAAGTGTGGGAAATGCGGCAACCGAATAACTCATGCCGATGATGGAAAGCGGGATGCTTTGCAGATTCATCGCGAACGTGAATACCGCGATCGAACCGGCGGTGACCTGCGAGGCCATGGCAACAAGGACGATCATCGAGAGATTTGCCGCGGAGAGCGCGAGCGTTCTCGGGAGCGAGAGTAGTGCAACGCGACGTATATCCGCCCACTCGACGGCGAACGTAAGGCGCGGCGTGAGCCCGTTTGAAAAGAGCACCGGAAGCTGTACCGTGACATGAAAGAGCGCGCCGAGAATGACGCCGTATACGACACCCGAAAGGCCGTACCGAGGCATCAAGAAGAATATCCCGATAATAATGCCGACATTGTAGAGGATGGGGCCCGCCGCAAAGACGAAGAACCGGTTGAGCGACTGCGTCACTGCGCCGAAAAGATTCGAAACGCCGAGAAGGAGCGGGGAGAGCAGAAGGATGCGGGAAAGGGTGATGAATTCTTCTTGGGCTTCCGACGAAAAACCCGGCACAATAAGCGCCGCAAGGCGGGGCATGAGGAGGAATGCCGCGGAACATCCAACGGCCATCAGAAGGACAAAGGCGCTGAAAACGGAGTCGACAAAACGTGCCACCCGCTCTTCATTTTTCCCGTCCATCCTTTCCAAAAGGAACGGGATGAGGACGGTCACTGCAACGAACGATGCAAGTGAGGCATACAGGAGATCCGGAACGCGAAATGCCGCATAATAGACATCAAGTGTCACTCCGGCGCCGAAGTTCGCCGCAAGCATGCGGTCGCGGAGAAGTCCGAGTACTTGGGAAAGGATCGCCGTACCCGCCAAGAGAAAGGCGGCCTCGTGAAGGCCGCTCCATTCTCTATTAAAGACGCGCAATAATCGCCCAACCATGTTTTTGGGGTCCCGAGAACACCCGCGGAGAGAAGCGTGTAAAAGAAACCCTATTGCAATATTCCTCCTTCAAGCACCTTTGCCGATTGAGCCGACTGAGCGGGCATTCCAGCGAAGGGGTCCCTCCCCGCTTTGAGGTTAACGAGTATTGCGGCAACTTCCTTATTGTCGGGGTTCAAGGTCTGAACATCAGTGAACTGCTGAACTGCCTCATCACGACGACCGAGTTGCGAGTACACGAGTCCGAGGAAGTATTTCGCATCGGCGTATTGGGGATTCAGGATGACGGCAGACTCGAACTCCGTGAGTGCACCCTGTCGGTCGCCGTTCAAGTAATACAAATATCCCAACGCGAAGTGGAGTACGAAGTTCGTCGGCTCCGCTTGTGCACCCGCACGAACGGCCGTGACTGCGGCGTCAAAATTGTTGTCCTGCAGTTCGAGCTCGACCAAAAGCGAGAGCGCCTCGACGAAATTCGGCCGCTCCGCAAGCGCTTTGTAGAGATACTCCTTTGTCTTTGCACGATCGCTCGCCGCATATTCAACGCGCGCAAGCATGAAGAGCACGCGCGGGCTCCTCGGGTTCAACCGGAGGGCCTGCTCGTAATTCTCACGAGCGAACGGTGTCGTGTTCTGTATGCCAAGCGTGCCCAAGGTGTCGAACACACCGCCAAGTTGAAGGTAATTCTCGAAGTTCGTCGCGTCGAGCGCTATCGCCCGCTCCGCATTCGTCCGCGCATCGTCGATATACTGACGCGCTTTTGCGGCAACCTCTTCCTGTGAGAGATTCTCGTTCGCAAGTCCTTGGAGCTTGACGAGCGCAAGACTCGACAGGGCGCGCAGGTGAACGTCACGCTCGGCAAGCGCATTGGCTTGAATGAGCGCCCTCTCCGCGTCGGCAATATTGTTCGCGGCCGACGCGATCTGTGCTTCACGGAAAAGAATGAGCGACGAAGTCTGGCGATAGAGGAGTACTCCGGCGGCAACAACACCGACCAAGACAACGACGGCGACAGGTGTGAGCACAACGGAAAGCCGCGATCCGCCGTCAAACTGGAGGCGATACCGCGAAAGCACACCCTCTCCGGAGAGAAATGCGATAAGAGCACCCGTAAAGATGAACGCGAAGGCGAAAATGGTGATATTCGGGAGGTAGAAGAATGAGAGACTCCAGAAATAGAGCGCGAGAAGGAACAGCGAGAACCCGAGGTATGCGGCGATGCGATCCTTCGCCAAGAGTGCGAATGTTTTCCTTCCCTTCACGAAGAGGAGGATGACGAACACGACCCAAAGGATCATGCCGATTAGCCCCGTCGTTCCGAAGTAGGTCGGTATGCGCCCGAGGCCGAATTCGAACGTCGTGTCCCAGAACGGCGTGACGTTGATCGTATTCACCTTATATTTGAGGTATGCGCTCGCAAATCGGTTCGGCCCCGTCCCGAAGAACGGAGACTCGGTGATCGTCGCCTTCACAATGTCGTAGGTGAACTGGGGCGTGAGCATCACTTCCGAATAGGGGGTGGAGTGGAGCGTCTGGGAAACGGTATTCGCTATCGTTGCGCCTTCCTTCCCCCATGTAAGGTTCGAAAGACCACTTCCGTAGAGGATGGCGACCAAGAAGAAGATCGTCGCAAAGAACGGCAGATGGCCGGGGACGCGGCGGTGAATCGGTTTGTGTGCGTGATGCGCGCCGCCCTCTTGTGCCGCGCGAAGTTTCGTCCGATGCTCGCGTTCACCCTCATACACCGAAAGCGCAATGAGTATTCCGATCAAGACCAGAAGGATAAGCCAGAGCGCAGTAAAGTTGATGGCAAGGAGAAAGAAGAGGCCCGCAAGCAGAATGAGGAATGCGGGGACGCTTAATTTCTTATTCTGCGGAAAGAAGTATAGGGTCGTGAGCACCAACAGCACCATCCCTCCCACCAAAGACGCCATATCGTTCCACCTTCCTACGGGTGTCGCGACGGCGCTGGTAAAGATGTCGAAGTCAAGAAATGTCACACCGAACACCTGCCGCAAAACGTGGTAGAGCATCACCACAACACCGGAGGCGAGAAATGCGCCGTACAGGAGGACGACGCGGTCGCGGTTCGAGAAAACCGTCGAGCCCACGAACATGAGGAGGAAGAGCACGACGAACGAATTGACCGTTCCCATATCATAGCCGCTCCCGATGAAGGAGATGAGCGGCGACGGCGAGGCAATCGCGGCGGCGACGAACTGCACGACGAGGAGAACGGAAACGAGGAGGAGAAAACTCTTCGGCACCTCAAGACTGCCGTCCCGTAAGCGCCCCGCGGCCCAGAAAAAGGTCGCAACAAGAACGAGCGCCTCAAGAAGGATCATTTTGGCGAATTCCGGAGCTACGAGCTGGCCGGGAACAAAGAAGAGCGGGAGGAGAAAGGTAGCCGCCAATAAGATCCATAGTAATACGCGCTCGGAAAAGATACTGCGATGGAATACTTTACCCAAAAGCACCCGCGATGCGCCCGAGGAAGCTCCCTCGTGGCCTCCATGTTGTTCGTCTGACATAGATATGTTGGTCAATGACCCAATAATAATTGCTAATTGCTCACAAAATCTCATCCCCCGCTCTGGGGCGAGGAACAGCTCTTCCTCCACAAGGAGAGCATACTGATGCATAAAAGTATAACACATCGAGAGCCCCGCAAGCCCTCGCGGGCGTGAATAACCGAACGGGCAAAAACCGTTTGATAAAAGGTGTTTCCCTCAACGCAAAAACTGATTTAAACGCCTAAGTAAAGCCATATTTCAGCAAATCCTTGTCCAACGGGCCAGCCACAGAAAAAGCGTAGCATGATTAATGCTACGCTTGAAGTATAGAAACCCCGATAGACACCATCGGGACGGGGTTTCTGTATTCAATGACTGGTCGCCATGCCATAGGCGATCCACAACCCGAATGCGCCGATCCAAACGAAAAGCGCGCCGACAATACTGGGGAGGACCCCGAAGAGGTCTCCAGCGAGAACACCGACAAAAACGCCGGTCAGAAGGAACTCAAAGACGGAACGCCGCGTAGGAACAAGGTACACCTCATAGATATTCTCGAACGCCGAATCCGTCTTGCGCAGGAACTCGTCGAGCGTTTGAGATACAATCTTGCCGTCCTGAACGCCCCAATACTTCTTTGAGAACGGCCAACACCAGGCGAGTCCGCTATCGTAGAGGCAAAGAAAGCCCTGCGTGTCATGAAGGTAATGCCAGAGTACTCCGACTCCAGCGCACCACGCCCAAAATTCTCCGCCCAAGACCCAGCCGACAACGATGGCAAGCGGGATGCCGACGATAGGGCGGTGAGTCAGGTATTCGTGATGCCCAGTCGCGTTCTTCCGTATGCATGCGTAGAAAAGGTCGATGTCGGGCGAGGCACCGAGGAGAGCGCCAATCGCATATTGCCACCAGAAAAGCGGGTGTGCAAAATACCCGCTCAAGAGATGCGTAAAGAAAAGACCCGCTACGAGGTCAAGGACTCCCGCACATCCAAGCGAGGCAAGCCTCCAGAACCACATGGAACCTCCGTGAGTGAATGTACATAATCAACCTGTAGTTAACGCGACCTTCACTCTGCGGTCAAGTGAAAAACTGACTTTTCGTGTTTCTTGCGTAAATTTGTGAACAGACAATCTTCCGAAGTGAAAAAGACACCTCCGCACAGAGTGCGGAGTTCTCCCGGCAAGGGAGTAGCAACGAGGATGTTGCTGAGTTTACGCTCCGCAATGCCGGAGGCGTAAACCGCGGTTCCAGCCCCGCGCAGAGCGCGTGGTTGTATACCCGCGTAACACAGGTGCTCCAGCTCCTCTACGAAGTCGAAGATCGGCTTTGGGAATTCCTCGGCGACCCGTCCCAATGGCAAAGCGTGTACGTCGACTACCACCCTCCGTTCGTCGAGCGGCTGTGGCGGCAATACGGCGACAACCGTATCTACCTGCATCGTATCCATCCGTGCAGACCCGAAGAAGCGCTCTTTCATCCTCATCCGTGGCCTTCGGCAATGCGCGTCTGCGACGGTTCGTACGAAATGGCGGTCGGCTACAGTTCCGAAACTGAAGCGCCTCCGGTCGTAGCGAAGGAGACCCTTGTCGGCGGCTTCGCATACGAAATGACCGACGAGAACGCGTGGCACTCTGTCCGCCCGCTTGGAAGGCCGTCCATGTCGCTCATGGTGACCGGCAAACCGTGGTCGCGCAGTTCCCCGAAAAGCGGAAAGTCGCTCCTCCCGTTCACCGAGAAGCAGTCCAAAAGACTCTTTGCCTTCTTCAGAGAATACTACGAGTAGCGAACCTGCCCGCATCAACCCCCGCACTTGCGGGGATTTTTATTTCGGACACACGTGACTTTTCTCTGTCGTCACTTAAAAAAGATGCTGTAATGCAGCGCAGTGAGGGACTCTGGAGATACGCGATGGAACCCTTTGTGCTATGGATCTGGGCTATCTTCTGCTGGGGAGCGGGCGGGAACATTCTCCTCCACGCCTACAAGTTTTTTGTCGAAAAGAAATACCCGCCAAAAAAATATAACGGTGGATTCTTCGTCCGGTTGGTTGGTGAGGCAAGTATAGGAAGAAGCCTCCGCGGATCACTGGCGGCCATACTCCTCACGGTCAGTCATTCGATCTCTTTGCAGAACAAAACGCTCTGGAAGATTCTCTCTTTTCTTTTTTGGCCACTCGAAATCGCCGTACTTTCTCTCTATGTAGATTTTGCAAATGAGCAAGTGGCAAAAGAGTCGTTCACACCTTAGCCCCGCCGCCCCGCCCACTGGTGCGGGGTTTTTGTTTGCCCTCCCTATCCGCAAATATGGCGGACTCGGGTGCAAGAAAAAAATCAGCTCGGAGCAACACTGCTCCGAGCTAACCGATTACGCACGGAATGTTTTTGACATGAGTGCGGCGACAACCACGCCGCCAACAAGGCCGAAGAGGTGTCCTTCCCAGCTCACGGAGGGTCCTGAAGGAAAGACGCCCATCAGGATGTATCCGTAAAGAAAGAACGTAAGCGCGGCGACGAGTATCGTCTTCAGTGTCCGTGTGAAGAACGCGCTCGCGAGGAGATATCCGAAATAGGCGAAAATGAGGCCGCTCGCCCCGATATGGTTTCCGGAATGGCCGAAGAGCCACACGCCCAAGCCTCCGAGGACCGCCCCTAAGAGTGTGACCAGAAGGAATTGTGAGCGCCCATGCTGGATAACGAAGAACGCAAGAACGCCGAGCGGGATGGAATTCGCAATGATATGCCCAAGGTCGACATGCACCAAGGGCGCGCAGAGAATGCGTCCGACTTCGATCGCACCGCGTGGCACAACCCCGCAGGAAGCAAGTTCGCCAAAGAGGTTGCCGGTTGCGTAGATGAACCACACGAGGACCACAAAACCCAAAGCGATCGCCAAATCGCCCGCTATCTTTTTCACGCGTATCCCCTCTCAACAATCTCGTCGCACACTAACCCACTAAAGGCTTTCTGTCAACGTCAACCATGAAAAGATTTGACTATTCTTTTTTACTGTGTTACTATGTAAGCAGTGAGTTTTGTCCCCCATTCATAGAGAGGAGTACCCCGCCGTGAAAAGGCTCTACCGCATCACAACGCATTTCTGGGGCAAGGATCTCGACGAGGGTGCGATCCTTGGCTACGTCGTTGCCGATTCTCCCGAAGAAGTGGCCGAGCACATCAGCCAAAAGGTCCACGGCGGTGAGTGGTTCGGCTACGAGAGCGACGACGGCGCAGAAGCCGTCGAGGAGACACGGTTAGACTACATCGCAAAACAAGGTGATTTCCACACCGAACCCGCCGGCGAGTTCTATGACCAGAAGTACGGCTGGGAAGAAGTGGGCGAAGTCACCGACGAACAAGTCACAACGTTGGCGGCTCTCAAGATCACCGAACCGCTCCGCGTCGCGAAGTGACCCACAATCAAGGAATCGAAAACTCCCTCGCCTCTCCGGCGGGGATTTTGTTTTAAAAAATCTATATTTCGAATGATTTTCTTGTTATACTGCGCCCATGATCGACGTTCACACACATATTTTCAACGAGCAAATCTATCGCGACTACAAGAAGAAAGCTGGTAAGCGCGTTGCGAAAGCGCTTGTGCTTCAACATTTCGAGCATGACACAAAGCCGCTACTTGATCTTGTCTCACGTCACCACGATCTCGCGCTCATTGCCACCGTTCACATGGAACAAAACATACCTCCACAACTGCGAGCGCTTGAGAAACTTTTTTGCGCAAAGAAGATCGTGGGTATCAAACTCTATCCGGGATATCAACATTTTTTTCCAAGCGACAAGAAGGTATATCCGATTGCGACGTTATGCCAAAAATACGATAAGCCGCTCATTTTTCACACCGGAGACGTTTGGGACAGGCGTGGTCCGAAAGCGGGGGCGATGTTGAAGTACCCCGACCCTCTCTGTGTCGACGAGTTGGCAGTGCGTTTTCCTGAATGCAAAATTGTGATTGCGCACTTCGGCTTCCCTCACCACGTGGAAACAGCGCAGGTGGTGAGCAAGAACAAAAACGTCTACACCGAGATCTCCGGTACCATCGACGAGGTCGGCGATAGTGTAGCAATCAACCGCCTCCGCCATCAATACGCAAAAGATCTCATGCGCGCATTCGCCTACTTCCCCGGTGTCAAAGAAAAAACGATGTTTGGAACCGACTACGCCGGAGAGCGCCCTCCGCTCAATCAATTTGAGCCGTACGTTGCACTCGTTAAATCGCTTTTTTCAAAAAAAGAACAAGAAAACGTTTTCACCAAAACTGCGCAAAAGATTTTCTTTGATTGAGCGGGGACTGCAAAAACTATTCTCTAATTCGCGCGCGAATAAGGCAACGGGTAAGACAAAAACCGCCGAGAGGCGGTTTTTGTCTTACTTTTTTCCAACCTTCCTTCTGGTTACAATAAAGACGTTGGAATACTTCTTCGGCGCGCGCGTCTTTTGCCCTTTGCCGGTCGGCTTCCCCCACTTCGACTTCGCCCTGCGGAGCCCGCGGCCTTGGCGGCCTTCGCCTCCTCCGTGCGGGTGGTCGACGGGATTCATTGCGGTACCGCGGACATGCGGCCGTTTCCCCTTCCAGCGATTGCGTCCCGCCTTTCCTTCATTGCGTAATTTGTGCTGGTCGTTCGATGCAACGCCTATGGTCGCGGAGCACGTCTCGACGACCTTGCGCACCTCTCCGGACGGCATTTTGAGGAATGCGTAACCGAGGTCGTTGGCGATGACTTCCACGAAGTTTCCCGCCGAGCGCGCAATCTTCCCTCCTCCCCCCGGCTGAAGTTCAACGTTGTAGACAAATGTACCGACGGGGATCTTCGCAAGCGGCAGGCGATTCCCAGCTGCAATCGGCGCCTTTTCGCTCGTCTCGATCACGTCCCCCACCTTTAGTCCTTTATGTGCAACGACATACCGTCGCTCGCCGTCCTTATAGAGGACAAGGGCGACAAAGGCTGAGCGGTCCGGATCATACTGTACACCGAGTACTCGTCCAGAAATATTCTTCTTCTCCATGCTGAAGTCGACGCTCCGACGCAGTGTCTTGTGTCCTCCGCCGATGTGGCGCGTCGTGATACGGCCTTGATTGTTGCGGCCGCCGGACTTCCGCGCACCCCGAACCAGAGCTTTCGGTTTTGCTTTTTGGTCGCCCGAAAGGAGCTCCTTGTACGGCGTGAGGATCGTGTGCCGACGACTCGGCGTTGTTGGTCTGAATGTTTTCATAATGATTATTTGTTCTTTCAAGGAGACACCTTTCAAAGCCAAGGAGTCAACTTGAAAATTTAGACGAACTCGATTTTGTCGCCGCTTTTAAGGTACACCAGCGCCTTCTTCATCCCCGATTGTTTCGTCTGTACGCGGCCCGTACGGGGATTCTTCATGAGTTTCGGCTTCTGATTCACCACATTCACCCTTATCGGCTTCACCTTGTAGAGCTTCTCGACCGCCACACGAACCTCCGTCTTATTCGCGCGCTGATCGATCTCGAAAGCGTAGACGCCGCGACCCGAAAGGTCGGTCGCCTTCTCGGTCACGTGCGGGCGAAGAAGCACGGCCGAGTGGTCGGCACCGCTTTTTTCTCCGCCGCCCTCGTCCGAGACGGATTCAGGCTGTTTTTTCTCCGCCGTCGCCGAAGACTTCTCCTTGTTTGTTGATTCTTTTTTTCTCTTAAAAAGTGCCATAGGATTGTTCGTTATCCGGTTACTTATTCCTCGCCTCGATCACCTTCAAACTCTCGGACGGTGAAACTACGAGTAATCGCTGGTAGGAGAGCACATCGACGGGGTTGAGTGTCTGCGCGGTGCCGACGAGCACATTGCCTAAGTTACGAAAGCTCTTCTTCACATGCGCGTTCTCTTTCGGAAGGACCACGTAGAGCGTGTTCTTGCGGCGCTCGGCAAGTCCCGCATTCCCCGCAATACTCCCGACCGCGACAAGGACCTCCCGCGCAACTTTCGTCTTGGGTTCTTTGAAATCGAGTCCGGAGAGAAAGGTGATCCGTCCGTCGGCATAGCGTTTCGAGAGCGTCGTGTAGAGCGCCTTCACGCGCATCTTACGATTCACCTTCTGCGCATAGTTCTTCGCCTTCCGCGGGCCATGCGTCACGCCGCCGTGTCTCCAGATAGGCGAGCGCGAAGAGCCGTGCCGTGCGCGTCCGGTTCCTTTCTGTCTCCACGGCTTCTTACCTCCTCCGCGTACTTCGCTTCTGTCCTTCGCGTGGGCGACCGGCTGTCGGGCGTTCGCCTGCATTGCGGTCACTACCTGATGTACAAGATCCGCATTCCAAGGGAGGCCGAAGACATGCGCGGGAAGTTTAACGCTTCCTTCCGACTTGCCGGAGGAAGAATACACCGCCGCCTCAAGGTCGGACGTTTTTGCGCTCTTTGCTTTTGTTGTTTTTGTCGCCATAAGCCTAGGAATTAAGCGCCTTAACTTCGATCAATGTGCCGCGACGGCCCGGTATCGCCCCCGAGACGAGCAAGAGGTTGTTGGCGGCGTCCACGGCAAGGACCTCGAGTCCGCGCACGGTCACGGTGTCGCCCCCCATGCGGCCGGCCATGCGGGTTCCCGGAGCAACACGCTGTTGACCCGTCGAGCCGATGGACCCCGGCTCTCGTTCGGAATGTTTCTGGCCGTGCGAGCGGGGACCGCCGTGGAATCCGTGGCGTTTTACCACGCCCTGAAAACCCTTCCCTTTCGACGTTCCGGTCACCGCGACGATGTCGCCTGGCGTGAAAGTCTCAACGGTCACCTTGTCGCCGACCTTCACTTCAGGGATACTGCCGTGTTTGGGGCGAAATTCACGGATATAACGGAAGGTCCCGAGTTCTTTGAGTGCGTCTTTCTGCGGTTTGTTGACGCGTTTCGGCAATTGCGTCCCGAAGCCGACCTGAACAGCCTCGTAACCGTCGCGCTCTTTCGTGCGCACGTCGGTCACCGTGACGGGTCCTGCGGAAAGCAAGGTCGCCGCGACGCATTTTCCGTCCTCTGCAAAATACTGCGTCATTTCTTCTTTTGTGGCTAAAAGATATTTCATGGTTATTTATTCAGTCGTTTCAGTGCATTGAATGTTTGACCGCCAAGTGGAATCTCCGCTCCACCGAATGGCGGAACGTTGCGGATGAATCGGGCAAAATATGGAGAGCAGGCGAGAGAGACTCGCAAAATGCCGAAGTTTGGGATGTAATGCGACGGCTTGGACTGACGAAATGTTCGAGAGCCATAGTCTCCTATGGTGAACGAACTTTCGGAAGGAAAGCCGAGCGGTACGCCCAAACTACATCATCTTGACGTCGATATTGACGCCGGAGGGAAGAGTGAGGTTTGTTAGTGCCTCAATCACTTTTGGCGTCGGATTCAAGATGTCGATCAATCGCTTGTGGATACGCATCTCGAACTGTTCGCGTGCATCCTTATAGATGAACGCCGAACGGTTCACCGTATACTTGGTGATCTGCGTCGGAAGCGGGATCGGCCCCATGATCTTTGCGTCATATCGGAGCGCCGTGTCCATGATCTGTCGCACTGACGCATCAAGGATCTTATATTCGTATGCGCGCACGCGGATACGAAGCTTCTGCGTCTCGACTTTCCCCTTTGCGGCTTGCGCCCGAACACGGGGAGCACCGCTCCCTTTCGCGTTCGCCTTTTTCGGGTGTTCCGCTGTGGTGGTCATAACTTTTCAATGTGGAGTAACAATAGGCCGCGAGCAAAACTATGCAACGATCTTCGTCACGACACCTCGGCCAACGGTCTTGCCTCCTTCGCGGACTGCAAAGCGCTGCTGCTCTTCGAGTGCGACCGGCGCGATGAGCTTAACCTTAAAGGTGACCGTATCACCGGGCATAACCATTTCTACTCCTTCTTTGAGGGTCACTTCGCCCGTCACATCCGTGGTGCGGATGTAGAACTGCGGCTTGTAGCCGGAGAAGAATGGTGTATGACGACCTCCTTCCTCCTTCGAGAGAATATAGAGCTCAGCCTCAAAGTCGGTGTGCGGTGTGACTGAGCCGATGGCGGCCAAGACTTGTCCACGAGTGATGTCTTCCTTCCTAGTGCCACGAAGAAGAATGCCGGCGTTGTCGCCTGCCATACCTTCCTGGAGTGACTTGTTGAACATTTCGATGCCGGTCACCGTCGTTTTGGCGGTCTTGGTGAAACCGACGATCTCGAGTTCTTGGCCCACCTTCACGATGCCGCGTTCGATGCGGCCGGTCGCGACTGTGCCGCGTCCTTCGATCGAGAAGATGTCTTCAACGGGCATAAGGAACGGCTTCGCGGTGTCACGGACGGGAATGGGGAGGTATTCATCGAGCGCCTTCGTGAGCTCAAGCACTTTCTTTGCCCACTCGTCGTCGAGTGACTTCGACTCAAGCGCTTTCAACGCTGAACCGCGAATGATCGGGCAGTCCTTTCCGTCGAACCCCTGCTTGGTAAGAAGCTCACGAACTTCCTCTTCGACAAGATCAATGAGGTCCTTGTCATCAACCATGTCTACCTTATTGAGAAAAACAATGAGTCGAGAAACACCGACCTGCTTTGCGAGGAGCACGTGTTCGCGCGTCTGCGGCATCACGCCATCGGTCGCAGCGACCACGATGATAGCGCCATCCATCTGGGCGGCGCCCGTGATCATATTCTTAATGTAGTCTGCGTGACCCGGCGCATCGATGTGCGCGTAGTGACGGCTTGCGGTCTCGTACTCGTTATGCGAGAGGGCAATAGTAATACCGCGTGCTTGCTCTTCAGGGGCGGAGTCAATCTCATTGACGCCGCGGAGCTTCACGCGGTTTCCGGCCATGTGAAGCACGTGCAGTATCGCAGCGGTGAGCGTGGTCTTCCCGTGGTCAACGTGACCGATGGTACCGACGTTCACATGCGGCTTCGAACGATCAAAAACTTCAGCTTCTGCCATATGTTTTTTGATTATTTTTTAATCTGACAAAAACAAGAGGTTATACGAGAAGGTCGTATAACATTATTCCACGCGCTTCCTTGCGTTTTCCTCCGTCCCGACCTATCGGGACAAAAACGCGCAAAATGCAACGTCAGGACAGGATACCAGATATGGCTTAACCGTCAACCTTTTCGCACGCGGTTACTTGGGCTTATCCACACTCTCTCCACAGGGTTTTGCACAAAATACTTGACAGTGATGAGGCGGCATGCTATCGTCTCTAAAGTGCTTGGAGAGAATATGGGTTTCTGGTGGTCAAGACCCAAAAAGGCTCCGAGTATGGGAGGTGGCTTTTGATGCGTTGAGTACTGATTTTGGGCGGTCCCGCAAGGGTCCTAACCCAGAAAAACAAGGCTCTTCGAAAAACGGCCGCTTTTCAACATATTTTTGACCACCCGCTCCCGGCTTGACCGGGAGCATTTCTATTTCCCTTTTCCAAGTACAAGGTCGGACCTTGTATGGCTGTTGCGCCATTGACGCACAGGAACTTTGGATGTTACTGTGCTCGAAGACTTTCCTTGAATCGGGGGCCGGATGGCAAATCAATCGCGAGTCGGGTTTTGGGTGCTCCTGGGGAAACTCGGGCCGAAGCTCTACGCCGTTTTCTCGAAGATGTTCGATGTGCTCCTCGCCACCGCGAAATCCGCATCAGGACTCAAGGTCGCCGGTGCGGCCGGAAGTGTCGGGCTCTATACCTACCTCTTCACCTGGGAGATGGCCATTTCATTGGTCGTCTTCATCGGCATTCACGAATACGGACACCTCTTTGCGATGAAACGCTGCGGCATCCGAACGAAAGGGATGTTCTTCATCCCCGGATTCGGCGCCGTCGCCGTGGCCGATGAGCGGTTCGGCAGTGCGCAAAACGAAGCGTACATCGCGATCATGGGGCCGGTCGTCGGACTCGTTTTCTTTGTCCTTCCGACGTATATCGCATACCTCGTGACCGGGAATGCGCTTTGGGCGGCAGTCGGGGGCATCACGTGCTTCATCAACCTTCTCAACCTCTTCCCAATGAACCCGCTCGACGGCGGGCGGATACTGAAGGCACTCGCCTACTCGAAGCACTGTGTCATTTCACTTTCTGTCATCGTCGCCGTGTCACTTGTGACCATGGCGATGGGTGCCGCACTCGGCTTCTGGCTTCTGGCATATATCGCGATCATCGGACTCTTCGAGCTCGCCGCCGATTTCGGCATCAGAGAACATCTCGAGTACTTCTTCCGTACGCTGAAACGACTTGCCGTGGGCTCCATCCTTGTTCTCCTCACCATGTACTTCTTGGGTATCTTTCTCTTTGGGCTTCCCGAGGGGTCGTGGGGGTGGAGTGACCTGCTGTGGCACACCTTACTTCTTGTAGTGTGGTTCGCCTTGATCGCAGTGTCGATCGCAAACGTGAACGACAGTACAGCCGAAGCCGACCGCTCACGATTCGCGTACCCGCTCATCGTCATCAAAGACGCGTGGGAAGGCTGTAAGGAGTTCAAGCGACTCCGCGGGGAGGACATCAAGCCGATTGAGAATTACACGATCATGAGACCAGTCCCACAATAACAACGCACACTCCACCGCCGCCAACACGGCGGTGTTTTACGTCACTTGCACATGGAAGTTCCACAGTCCTGCAGCGACAT
>Ga0209541_10008397_pt1 | contig 17028 bp, 16 predicted proteins | sample RifCSPlowO2_01_FD_184027 | JGI IMG/M metagenome (GOLD analysis project Ga0209541, IMG submission 184027) | Groundwater microbial communities from Rifle, Colorado - Rifle CSP2_plank lowO2_0.1 (SPAdes) (version 2) | ecosystem: Environmental > Aquatic > Deep subsurface > Groundwater | place...
CCATGAAAATAAACATAATCTTGTACAAAAATGAATATCCATTTTTATCAAGTAATCTATGAATTGACCTTAAATTTCCATATCCTCCCCAAATATCACCGTATCTTGATTTTACTTGAGTCACCCCCACAAAATATTTTCCTTTAAACAATCCTCCGCCACTGTCTCCTGGTCTTGGTCCAGGTCTGCTTTTCGTCTCAATAGTAGCCACTCCAACATATCTATCAACTTCACTTACTCTACACTGTACATTGCCTGTTGTACATCCTATCCTTAAAACTTTATCTCCTGTTTGAGCATAACTGGGATTACTTGGAATTTTTACATATCCTCTTTGTCTAACATCATCTGTTAAAGGAATTTCAACTAAAGCCACGTCTGAACCCCTACCACTACTTGCAACCACTCTTCCTCGTAATCTAGGTCCTCCTCCAGGCGCCCCACTTTTTTTATTAAGTGAATTCAATGATACACTCGCGCCTCCTCCACTTCTATAACCATAACAATGAGCAGCAGTTATAACATATGCTTTATTTCCTCCATATCCTACTATAGTGCCTGTACATCCCCCTAAACTCACGCTTGCTTTAAACGGACTTCTTTTTTCTTCTATTTTAGCTAGAACTTCTAATGTAGCAATTCCTCCTTGCTGTTGTAAACTTTGCGTTAATTGTTGTTGCTCTTCTTCTGCTAATTCACTAAAAGTTTTTCGAGCTCTAGGAGTAAGTTGGTTAAATGCAAGGTTTGAGGATACAACAGTTCCTTTTTCTCCAACATAATATTCTAAATCACCTTTAAGTTTTCCTGCAGGAACCAATACATAGTTATTTTCATTCGTTGAAAAATAATCCACATCTTTCAACCTATTTCCTTGCTTATCCATGAAAATTGTTTGCAATGCTACAGTTCCCTCGCCATGAGTAGCCCATTGTATTTCAGGATTATCTTTATAATAAATTTCCTTACCATCTATATAAAAAGTTTTTTTATCAGGACCATAAAAACTTTCACCGCTTATAAGAAGTGTTGGAATTTTTCCCTCGCTATTTTTAATTAAAACTGCATATCCATTTTTTGCATAAAATGACAAACTTTTTTTACCAATTTCTAAGTCATTTCCTCCATTTGCATTACTGCCTGCTCCTATTCTATTTCCTCGAAGAATAGTGATAATAGCTCCTTCTCCGTTATATGAGACACTTCCAATTCTTTTTTGAGTAACTAAAACATAAGGCTCTTTTAGAACAGGATCATTATCAAAAACCAAATACATTTTAGGATTATCAGTTCCTGCACGTATATTAACAAATGTAAACTCTTCATTAAACTGCTGGTCATAAAACATGCCTACTTGATCTTCTATATAACTTACAAATTTCTTATTTCCTTTAATATTATCAACAGCATAAAAAATATTTGTTTCACCAAACTCAACTCCTTTCAATAACATCCACAACTTTCCCCCTTTAGTCTCTAAATAACCAATTCCTTGCGTTTTTACCTGGAGAATTCCTTTTACTTTATTTACATCTTCAACAGAAGGATCTATAAATGTCCCGGTAGGAACACTTGCAATAATTCTATCTTCCAAATATTGTATTTCTGAATCTTCTAAAAGATCTATACTATAACCATTCAGATTATAATTATCTTTTACTGATTTAAAAATAGTTCCTTCTTTAAGTTCTCCACTATCATCTACAACAAATGCAGGTTTTTCCCGCGCTTTTTTCACCTTTATTTCTTTCCCATTTATTATGACTTTTTTAATTCCATTCTCTTCATAAATTTGAATGTAATTTGTATACTTAGAAGAAAAATCTCCTTTTGTAAAAATAACATGCGTATCTTTTTCAGCAGTTTTTACTATAATGTCGTTAGTTTCTATTTTTATATTTCTAGTTAGGAATGTATGATCATCAACTACTTGAGCAAAACCTTTTTTAGAATTATCGTTCTGACTAAATTCTCTTTCTCCTAATTTAAAACTCTTCTCAAATTCAAATCCTTGATTCCTCAGTTTTCTTTCTTCTTCTAACGTTAAACTTATAACTATACTCATAAAAAATAAAATAAATAGTACAACAATAAAAGTTTTATTTAATCTCATATCATTTATCAAGTTTATTAGCAAAATAAAAATGATAATCCTCCCCTAAAATTTTTATATTTTCATCTCTCGCTATAAATAATAATATATTAGATTCATTAGTATCTAAAACATGAAAATTCAATTCATTTTTTTCACCTAAAGAATATAAACAACTTGCACATACAGAATCAGTTTTGTTCATCTGAACATCCATATATTCTTTAATAGAGTCATATATTACTCCTAGCTTCACATGAATTTCCATATTAAAATTTTTTAAAAAATAACTATTTTCACCTTTTTTAATGCTTAAAGGATATTCTATATCAAAAACAACTTTTTGCTCTTCAATAAAAGTTTTTGTTTTTATTTCCCCAAAATTAATCTGAAAATCAGGAAGTTCTTCAAAATCAAGTATGCAAAAAGGCAACATAAAATCCATATAAAAAGAAAGTTGTTCTTCTATTTTTTCTTTAGAAGGCATGTAATTTTTTCCATCATGTAAATAAAAAGCAATATTATCTAGTGAAGGTTCAGGAATTTCTAAATAACCTCCTGTTTCACCGATATAATAAATAGACTCTTCACCTACTTTATTAACACAATTCTGAACATGCAAATAAACAGGTAAGATATCTGGATAAATTTCTTCATTTGATTTTATATCAGTAAAATTTAATAAAAAAAAGCTTACAATAATAACCAAGATAATAATAGCAATTATAATGAATACTGAAACCTGCGCTCTTTTTTCTCCTATTTTCATATTAGAAATTAAAAACTAAAACCAAATTCTGATTTTACTTCTTCAACTTTTAATAATGATGGCCTTACAATTATAGAGCAGGAATTTGGATTTGGTTGATTATTATAGTTATCTTTACATCTAATATAATAGTTTTTATTCAATATCCATTCAGCAGTATGGTCTATCATATTAACGCTTTCCATCTGTATACCTGATTCAATTTCAAAGTTGCAGTCAGTATGAGAGTAACTACAACTACCAGCTTCATTAGTTATTATTTTTAATCCGTTTTCTCTGTATGCCCTTACAACTAAAGGAGCTTTTCTGTCAACACTTACTTTAAATTTAGTAGAAATGTAATCTGCATTTCCTCCTAAATCAACACACTTAAAATAGTATACATAATTTCCTGCAGGAAGATCCTGTCTTTGTTTATGAACATTAGATTTTGTTTCATGAAACATTACATAATCTTCTTCTTTTTTAGGAGGATTATTAGTTTCATCATTGTAATAATAACATAATGATTCTCCATTTCTATAACCATTATCAGTTTTTATTTCTAAAAATACTGGAATAACCTCTGTTGCCCCAAAAATAGTTATATTTGGTTTTACTTCTAATATGTTCAGAGCTTGTGTTCCTATAATTGTATATTCATAACTTTGTTTGTTTTCATTTCTATCTCCTTCTTCTGCCCATGGCTGATCCTTGCATCTAAAAAAGTATTTATTTTCTTTTCTGTCTTCTATTCCAGTAAGTGTTGTCTTGCAAGTATAAACTTGTTGATTATTCATTTCCCATAATTGAGTAGAGCATTTCATAGAGTTTTCCATGTTTTTATAATCTCTATCTTCTCTGCTCCATTTGCACTCTGAAGGCTCATTTACATATACTTCCAAAGCTAGACTCGTCTGGTTAAATTTAACAGGATTATTAGCAGGAACATTTGTATTTACAATTAATGGAGGAGTTGTATCAGGTCCTTTCTCAACGCAAAAACTAACTGAAAAAGCATCTTGATTAAAATTGCCATTCGCATCTTGACATCTAATAAATAAAGTGTAATCTCCGTCATTTTTTAATTCAGGGGCAACAGCATTTATTGCAGAAGGTCCTGGTAAAGATAATTTTTCAGTATGATTATACTTAAATAAATTATCTCCTCCAACAAAATACTGCATTTCTTCAAATCCTTTTGTTAAATTATAATCAACCTTACATCTAGATGGTTCTCCAATTCCAGTAGCTCTATCTTTTGTAGTAAAAGTAAATTCTAATGGAAAAAATGCTTTTATACATTCTGCATTATTTGGTTTAATAATAACTCCGGTTGCAGGAGGTCTTATACTATTATCTGGTATAATAGAATGTCCTTTACTAACCTCAAGCATTTTTATCAAAGGAGAATTTACATCTTGAGGATTTACCCATACACATTTTTGCTCTTCTGTTCCTGGATTAATTATTTCACATGCCTGTCCCAAACTTTTACACATATATTCAGAGCAATGCTCAAATTCATTGCATAATTGGCAATCTTCTCCGCCTATCGGAGCTTGCCATGGCAAACAATGAAATTCAACAACTTCTTCGCTTTCTCTTTTGTAAGTTAAAATAAAAATAGCAGTTGCAATACCAATTCCCAGCAATATTGCAGCAGGGTCTCCTAAAGGTTTTTCTAATAATCCTGCAACAGCTCCTCCTATTCCTCCTGCAATTGCTCCCCATTTAGCCCCTTCTTCTCCTCCAACTAAACTGCCAATAGCTCCAAAAACTCCTGCACCAATAGAACCTTTTAAAAATATAGATTGGAAATTTAAGTTTTTAAGAAAATCTCTTAAAGGAGGAACTCTTCCTTTACCATCTCCACCATCATCAGGTTCAGGAGTATCATCTGGCTTATCAGGAGTATCTGGTTTTGGCTCATCTGGTTTAGGAGTTGGAGGGCCTATTTCAAATCCAGGAACCTCAGGAACAGGAGTTCCTCCTTGAGGAGTAGGGGTAGGAGTAGTGCTTTCTGGAGGGGTAACACCACTGGGCGGACTACTAGGAGGTTTTCCTCCTCCTATTACTTGAGCACTAACCAAAAAACTAATTGCAATTATTCCTATAACTAAATTTAAAATTATAAACAAGGCTCTTGCTTGTGTAAGTGCTTTATTATTCCAATTCTTTTTATCTACCATCTTGTTTTCGACTAATTTTATTTATTAAATATTGTTTCATTTTCTTTTGGTTCTGCATTAAAACTATTTTGTTGTTGGTTTATTTCTTCTTGTTGAGCAGTTTGTTCAGCACTTTCTTTTACGTCTGAAAGCAATCCTCCTTGTATATTCTTCCTTGTTCCATTATATTTTACAACAACACCAAAATCCGTATACACATTGTTAATGTTAATGTAAGCTCCACAATCTCCTAAATTTATACAAGCACGATTCATTGTATCAACCCAGCTTTTTTCTAATACTTCGCAATTTCCCTTGCATTTTCTTTTTCCAAAAATATTTGTTTCAAATTCAACAACTTGTTTTGAATTTCCTAAACTGCATAACTGTTTTGCATTGCTATCTTTCCAGAATTCAAATCCAGGAGGATATTTAGGAAGGCAGATAAATCCTCCTTTTAATATTCCTTTATTTTTAGTTTCAATTTCCTGATTTGCAATGTTTTTTATTTCTTGCTTGCTTCCACTTCCATCATAATGAACACCACTTGCCCATAAACAATCTCTTTTATCAGTGTTTAGACATTCTTCTTCAGTAAACTGATCTATACAATCTGTCCATCTATTTATTCTGCACGCAGCTTCAATAAAATTACCGTAAGCAGGATGAGTTTGCTCAATGCACACTTCATTTCTGAAATCAGCACAGGGTTCTATAATTTCTTCTCCATTAATACAGACATGCCTAAAATATCTGTTACCGACAGCATCTTGTCCATTGCCTACCCCATTAAATTCAGGATTAATTGATTCACACCAGCTTTCTCCATTTTTATAACTATTTCCATTTTGCGTATTATAACAGTTTAAATCTTTACAAATGTTATTCCCAAATTGGGCATTTCCCTTACTACAAATGCTTCCCTGAAGATAATTGCAATTTCCACAGCTTTTTGAATTAATGTTTCCATCGTTAGGATTGCATGATTGGCTTTTCAGGATTATTTTTCTCCAGTAAGAAGGGTCTTTGTTATAAATCCTGTTTGCATCATAAATATTAGCAGGATTTCCACAAGTATCTTTAAAATAAACTTCATCTTTTCCTTCTATGCAAATTGTTTCTGTTGTTGGCCCGCAGTTAGTAGCAAGTTCATCTGCAGTACATAAAAAATCTTTAAAAAATGCAAGTTCTGTTGAATTATCAGAAGTAATGCCTGTGCATGCCTGTCGCGTCGTAAATGTACAAGTTTTTTCTCCTTCAACTTCAAAAACACATGCTCCTTTATCAGAGGCGTGAGCAATTAAAATACACTGAACTTCATCAGTAATATCTTTTTTGAAATCAGTTTCTAATCCATATAATCTAGACAATCTTTTGCATCTTGTTAATGTTACAAAACTTGCCTGGTCTCCTAAAACACAACACCCAAGCGTGCATTGAGGCAGTTCTTCTATTTCACCATCAAACCATGTTCCTTTTGAGATTTCACAAACTTTTTGAGGCGTATTTTCCATGCATAATCCTTCAAAAGTATCAACGCATACTCCTAATTTACAAAAACTTGTTGCATCACAACTAGTAGGAGTCATCCTATAATTTGTATTGCAATTATTTTCTAAAGTATTCTGACACCATGCCCCTGATTTTGTTCTCTCGCAGCATACATTAAAACTTGGATTAATTTCTTGAGATAAAATGAACATAACCAAAAGTAAGAGGAGTAAAAAGAAAAATAAACTAATTAAGGTTATTTTTATCAGCGATATGCTTATTCTGTTTTCCAAATCTTTATCTTCTAGCTTTTCTGGTTTCATCTCTTTTTTCATCTTCTTTTTATAATATTCTGATTATTTATATTTTGAGTATTTTTGGATTTTATTTTTCCGATGATGAAACCGATGATGGCACCGATAAAAAATCCGTTAACCGGAGCTGCTATTATCATGCCAAGAAATATATAAAAAAATCCTTTTACAATAATTTCTAAATTATTTCCTTCATTATTAATAAACATACTTAGTAATGGAGCAGTAATATATATAGTAGGAAATCCCATAATATAAAAAATAATTTTATTATTAAACAAAAGTAAGGGGTTTATAAAAAAGATTATTAGACCTAGTATAAAATATATGACTAAACCTATTATCCCTCCTTTCACCCAACTCGGCCAATTTTTCCATCCCATTATTGTATCACCTAATTATTTAATTTTCTTATTAAAATATTATCAATATATTTAAATATCTCAATAATTTTATTTCTATTATGAGAGTTGAGATTAATGAGTATATTATTGCAGACACAGAAATTTGTCATGGCAAACCTACTTTTAGGGGTACAAGAGTTATGGTCTGGCAGATTTTGGAGATGCTTGAAGCAGGAATGCCTGTAAAAGAAATACTCGAAGCATTTCCTTCCATTACTCAAAACCATATTAAAGCAGCCTTGCATTATGCAGCCAGTTTGATGAGAGGAAGAGACAATGTCCAATTCAGCGTCCCGCTTGATTAGGTTTCTGTCAGATGAAAATGTCGATAAGAGGCTTGAAAAATTCTTAAAAGAAAAAGGAGTTGACATAATTTCAAAACAAAAAGGTCTTGGCAATGGTGAACTAGCAACATTTTCAAAATCAGAAAAAAGGATATTGATAACTAATGATGAAGATTTTTCTAATTCAGAATATTTTCCAAAAGAGAAAATATTTTCGGTTGTTTGGTTAAAAATTCCACAAGATAAAATAGAATTATCAAAATCAGCTTTTTTAAATTTATTAAAAGAAACAAAACCAGAAGATTTTGAAGGTAATTTAATTATATTATATGGAGATAAATTTAGAATAGAATCCATCTCTTCTGAATTAACATAAATTTTATATGATCTGTCTTTATTTTTTGCCATTTTTAATCCATTTTTCATGATTTTATCTTTAATTTGTTTTTTATTAAATTCATATCTCCTTTTATTCTATTAAATCCTTCTTTAATATTTTTCTCAATATAGTTTAATCTTGTTTCAATAATTGCTATTTTTATTGCAATGCCAAAAATAACTGGTAAAATAAATCCAATAATAATCTGCTCAAAAGTAGGAGAATCTCCAAATAAATACCATAAAGCTAAAGCTATCGCAAATAAGAACAATATTATTAATATTATGTCTGCTAAAGTTATTTTTCTCATTTTATTCAAATTCCTCTCCAAAACAATATAGTTGGAGTTTGAATGATTGAAAATCTTTGATTTTCATTTTATCCTCCTTTAAATATAGAGATGATTAGGAATATAAATGCCAAAATTATGCTTATCCATATTATTGCATCTCTCCAATTTATTTTCATTTTATTTTCTCCAATTCAATCCATCCTGGAGGAATAGGAATGCTTTTTACTGCAAAATAAAACTGTTCATCTGTTTTTCTATCTGTTAAAATATAGACTTTTGTTTCATCACCTTGTTTTATTTTTTCTACTTTCAAGGTCTTATCCTTAATCATTAAGCTTGTAGTATCTGCATCACCATAATTAGCTTCACTATTTGCAATATCCCCGGCAGTAATAATTAAATTATACATTTCTGAATTAATATCTGTTTTAATATCCTTGTAAGATTCAGTTTCACCATTTTTTTCTATTGTTAAACCAAGTTCTATATTCATCAAAATAATTTCAGGACTTACTGAAACATTAATAATAGGCTCTTTATAACTAACTTTTTTTCCTGACCTTTCTAAAGAACTCTTTACTTCAGATAAACATTCGTTTACTCTTGGTTTAACGTAACTTACTAATTCTTCCTCAATAGTGTTTTTTAATAAAGGCTTTTGCATAACGCATTTTTTGAACGATTCTTCAGTATAACAAATATATTCTATTTTATTTCCTTTATACAAATAATAATTTTCTGGAGCAATCACCCCTCCTTGCATGCTGACTATAGTCATGCCTTCTTTAAGATTCTCCAAAGAACATGATTTAATCTGCTCTACAGGAGTTTTTCCTAAAATCAAAGAAGCCAAATTACTTCTATTAATAAATAAAACAACGGCGATTACTATGATAATCAATCCAATAATTATGAATACTGAAACTTGCGATTTTTTATCTTGCCTCTTTTTTTCCATATCTTTTTTCATTTTATTTTTAGTTTGTTCTTTATTAAATTCATATCTTCTTTTATTTTATTAAAACTTTCTTTTACATCACTCTTTAAAGTTTTCAAATCTTTTTCAATATAATTCATTCTCATTCCATTTCTACTTAAATTAATTCCCATAGTAAAAACAACAGTTAATAAAAAGGTTAGTATTACCTCTTCCAAAGTTGGACTATTTCCAAAGAAATACCATAAAGCTACAGCTATAGAAATAATAACTAAAATCCAAATTATTATGTCCCCTATTTTTAATTTCATTTTATAAAAATTGAATACATTAATAGCAAAAAAGATGCTATTAACAAAATCCAGATTATTAAATCTGTCCAGTTTAATTTCATCTCTTTTTTCATATTATCTTAATATTTCGTCATTTATATTTCTATCTTCCTTTGCTGTCTAACTTTATCAACGACAAAGATATTTATAAAGTTATTTAAACAAACGGTTTAATCTTTGTTATCGTTCCTTTGTTTCCATAATCATCAACACATTGAATGTAATAAGTTCTTAAATACCATGGTGCGTAATATTCATTATAAAATCCAGACATTTTAGTTGCATTTTCATAATCATATCTTCTATTAAACGAATATCTACACGAAGCAGGTTCGCTAGTAACAATTTTCAATCCTTGGTCATAATATATTCTGTTTATTTTAGGTCCAAACTTGTCAATATAAATATCAAATCTAGTAGTATTTACCGCATTATTTCCTGCAATATCTTTGCATAATAATTCTATGTTATAACTTCCTTGTAAAAGGTTAAGAATATATTCATGACTTTCAGAGCCGTTAGCATTTTTATAGATAAATGAATCCTGATAATTGCCACTTTTCCAACTGCAAATAGCTTCTCCATCTTGTGCACCACCAGATGTTCGTGCTCTTAATTTAACACTAACTGGAGAAACTCCTGATATAACTTTTTCACCTGCTCTTGGAATTATTTCATCTATGCTTAATTCACTTTCTGATTTTTTTAATTCATAAGAGAAACTTTCACTCATTGTGTTTTTATTTTCTGATGTATCTCTGCATTTAATAAAAAAGTTGTTCGTGTTAGTAATTCCTTTTATTGAAGTAAGACATTTCCATCCAAATTGAGTGAATAAAGCCGGGTTTTTTTCACATTGCATTGTGTTATTCATTGCATCAAAATCTTCATTTTTATCACTCCATTTACATTCGCTTGGTTCATTCACATAAAAAATAACTTCTTTTTCATCTTCTCCGTATTTAACAAAACCTCCTGAGAGTGGCTGTGCTAAAACAATTCTTGGAGGCGTTAAATCAGGCCCAGGTTTCACACAAGTTTTTATTTTATAAGACTCTGGATTTACTTTTCCACTTGCAGTCTTACATTTAATGTAAAATTCTAATATTCCTAATTCTTTAATCTGCGCGTCAGTTAGATTATAATAATTTTTAAATGCTTCAGGATTAGGAAATAAAATAGAGGTAACATGTGCAGGAAGAATGTAATTTCCTTTTGGTCCAAATAATTCAGCCATTTCATTATAATCTTCTCGAGAGTTATTACTAATTCTGCATCGAGCAAAAGGATCTACTTTAATGCCAAATTGTACACTTGTATAAGCTTCAATACATTCGTTAGAGGTAGCATTTGCAATTTCAAATCCCTTACTATCCACATTCTTGTAAACATATCCTGGAGTAATTGCCTTTTCAAAAGGCGTTATAATAGGAAGCGTTTCATTTATAGGTTTGTTTACACATAATTCATTTCCTGTTCCCTTGTTAATCAATTGGCATAAGCTTCCTAAACTTTCACATCTGTATTCTGTACATGGAACATCAAGTTTATTGCATTCATTACATTTATCTCCACCGTCAGGAGGTTCCCAGGGCAAACAAGAGAAGTCAATATCAACATATTTTATCCAGGATAATCCAAATAAAAATCCAAGTAAAGCAGCAATCATAGATATAATAACACTTTGAGTTATAACATATGCAATGAGTGCAGCAACCATTGCTATTATCATAGATAGGTCTTTAGGTTGTTCTTCATTAGTCCTTTCTATTTGAGAATTTATTGCTGCCTGAATGCTTGAAATAGCGCCGCTGAATCTTGATAATCCAATTGCTCCAGCAGGGATGTTTCCAAAATTTAATTCACTATCATTAGTAGTTAGTATTTTAAACAATAAAGGAGAGCCATAGCTTCCTGACGCTTGCGTTAATTCAACCTCAAAAGCACTTAGATTTGTTTTTTCAACTTCAACAGTTGGCAATAATTTAGGATCTAACGACTGGAAAAATTCAACATTTCCAGGGGATGCAGGTTTTTGTTCTTGTATTCCAGTAAATTTTTTAAAAGCACTTAATGCACCAGAACTTAATCTTGGAGGTCCTTGCTCTCCTTGTTGTACCACTCTCACAGTGTAACCACCATCACTATACTCTCCTATGTAATTAACATAAGCGCCGCAATCACCTAGACTAACACAAAAATCATTCATTTCTTTTGTGAATTTTTCTGTATGACAGTCGCAATTATCAATGCAAATACATCCAAATATGCCGCATTTCCAGGTTTCAGTGCATCTTTGAGTTGCTGAACTACAAATACCATCAGCAGAACTTGGCCTGTAATAATCAGGATCTAAACTTCCATCTTCCTGTAATAAATCCTGTTCAAAATTTAAGTCAAATCCAGGAGGATAAGAAGGAAGGCAAACTTTAAAATGAAAACTTCCTGACATGTCTATTTCCTTAACCCAACAATCGGGATTTTTTTTGCATTGGCTTTCCATTTTATCTGTCTCTTCTCTGTTATAGCTTAAACAGGTTCTCCATTGATTCACTCTGCACGCAGCTTGTGAAAAACTTTTTCCATCATTTGTTACAGAGTCTTCCTGCACGCAAATTTCGTTTCTAAAATCAGAGCAGGGAGCTAATCTTTCAGTTCCAAAATAGCAAATATGTTTTACATGCCTGCTGCCAACAGGATCTTTACCATTCCCAATTTTTCCGTCGTAGCTACACCAGGATTCTCCATTTTTTCTGTCAATTGTTCCATCCCCATTAGTGTCACAATCAACTTCTCTACATGCAGCCTCCCCATTTTTCTCTCTGCAATAACTTCCTGAAAATAAATTACAGTCACTTGCAATATTTTCTTTATTACCACATGAGTCAAACCAGTAAACATCTTCTTCCCCTTCTACACATCCCGTACTATTTTTAGCTTTACAAGTGTTGTTTAATGCAGGATCAGAACAAAAAGTGTCTTTTGCAAAGTTTGCCTCACTTCCTGTTCGTGAAACACATTCTTCTAAAGTTATATAAACACATTTTCTCTCTCCATTTGATTCAAAAACACATGCACCTTCTTCATCTTTATCAACGTTGAATAAGCACTCTAATTCTGTATCTGAATTTTCATCAAATCTCCATTCTGTTTTAATGTCTTTGTTTTCAGTATTTCCTTCAAATTGACAATTTTTTTCAGTTGTCCATTTTACTTGGTCTCCTAATATACAACATCCTTTTTTACATTCCTGAATATTGCATTCAGCTCCTTGATTGAATATCCCATTGATTTTTTCGCAGTCTCTTCGAGAAGTTGCCTGATTGCACAATCCAGTATTTTCACTTAAACAACATCCAATCTCGCAAAAGCTTGTGTCCTCACATAAAGTTGGAGCTGATTTAAATTGAGTATTACACTGGTCAGAACTAGTAAACTGGCAGGAATTTCCAGAAACTGTTTCTTCACAACAAACTCTACTAGATGATTGAGCATCAACAGATTCTATAAAATTAATCTTGGATAACCATCTCAATCCAGATACTAAAAGTTTTTTTAAGTTATCTTCATCATTAATCAATGCATTTTCATTTGAATTATCAGTTTCAAATGTTTTATATAATAAATAACTAAAAGAAAAAATAGCTGCAATTAAAATAGCTATCTGCAAATAACTCATATATGCTTTTCTACTCCAAATATTATTTCTATTTATCATCTCTTTTTTCATTTTATTTTTAATTTGTTCTTTATTAGATTCATATCTTCTTTTATATTAATAAAACTATTTTTGATATTTGAAAAATTATGTTTCATATCATTTTTAATAACTCCAACTTCTCTATATAACTGTATAAGTAATCCTGCTAAAAGTAATATCAAAGCAAAGTTAAATTCTTCTAATCCTGGACTTCCACCAAATAAAAGTTGTAAAATCCATATTATTATTAATATTCCTAAGAGTATTAAAATAATCTTTAAAACCAAATCGAAGTAATCTCTTGCCTTCATTCAACACCCCCTAAAAATATAATTTTAATAAGTAATGCTAATCCTAAAATAAATATGATTAATAATATCCAATAGAGTATGTCTGCTATAGTTATCTTTTTCATTTTTTATCCTAATCTAGATAATCTTTATTATCATCTCTTTTTTCATTTTTAATATCCTGGCGGAAGCGCGCAGCTTCGTATTGCAAACGTAAATTTCTGATCAGTAGCTCTTTCAGTTACAGTATAAATAATATCTCCTTCTCCTCTTATAAATTTAGTTATATCATATGAAGGATACACTATCATATATCCTAGTTCATCAAAATTACAGTACTCGCTTTCTTGATTTGCAATTTCCATTGCAATTTCTGCAAGATTATAAATGGGATGAACCATAATCATCTTAAAACTTTCAAATTTACGTATTTCATTTCCTCTGGTTATTTTAAATTTCTTTGTAATATCAACAACAATATTTTTTGGATAAAGTGTTGTTTTTAACTCTAAAGAAGATGTCTCAATATCATACCTTCCCTCTAACTCATTTTCTAATTTAACAAAGCATTCTTTAACAAGCGGTTCAATGTAATCTGTAATTTCATTTTCAATATGCTCAATTAACAAAGGCCTTTGATTTACACAAGGTTGATAGTATTCAATGTTATAACATAAGTAACTAATATCCTCTCCATTATAACTAATATATCCTTTAGGTTCAATATCTCCTCCTTGTTTGCTTAAAATATCTAATGCTTGTTCAACAGATTCTCTGGTACATGATTCAATAAATGCCTGTGGATTATTCTCATCAATAACCTTTATTTCAGGAGGTTTTATTAAAAGGAAGAGTAAAGCAATTAAAACAATAACAATTAATCCTAAAATTATGAAAATGGTTATTTGCGAGCGTTTTGATTTAGGAATCTTTAATAAATTATTAGCTAAATACAAACGCGAGTTAGAGTGTTTCAATCTTGGCGGTCTAAAAAAATTAATAGCAAGATCGAAATGCGAGTGCGATTTCTTATTTTTCATTTTAACATCCATAAATTTACTTTTTCTTTTTTTAGTTTTACAACTTTATTTTCAACTGCCAATTCTAATAAATACTTTTCAGCAGTATTCCAGCTAACACTAAGGAATTTTGCGAGTTCAGAACTCGTTATCACCATCTTTTCCCCAAGAAATTTAAGTATCCTTTTGGTCCGCAATTGATTATTCATAAGATTGTACCTTCTAATCTACATTATTTTAAACATAGCATTAATAATAGGTTATTACGTAATATAAATAATATGAATATACATACTTATTTAAAGGTTTTGCATGGAAAGAAAAATATTATCTAACAACTTTGCCGTCTTTAACAATAACCTCTGACGGAACGCTTCTCCCCACCCATCCAATTGCTTTTGCTTGGGTTATAGTTATGGCGATTTCATTAGGATTTCTTTGCAGTCTAGCTCGGCATGGTCCACACCATGAAGGCGCAGTAACAACCATCTTAACAGCTTTTCCTTTTGTCAATTCATTAATCCTTTCAAAAGTTGGATATTCAACATAATTTCCTCCGTCTTGAGCTTTAAAATATCCTGGTTTGCTTCCTTGTTTAAATCCTTTCACGTATTTCTGTTCCCATGCTCCATATGTTTTTGCTAATGTACTCTGGCTTGAATCTTCTGTAAAAGAAGATCCTACTATTTTGCAGGTTTCTCCATCGCACACGGTAAATGCAGTACCTTTAGGAGTGGGCTTAATTTCTATAGTTCTACCATCATTAAGTTTCTGCTTAATTTCCGGAAATCCTTCAAAATTTTTTCCGCCCCCTAGACGTAATTCTCCATCAGGAGTTAGTGTTATTACCGAGTCCCCTCTCTTTATAGTAAGTTCGGAATTTAAATTTCCTATTTCAAGAATCTTCCCTTCTTTAATGTATGGCTTGCCTTTTGTTGGGCTTAAATCACTTGTCAAAAGTTCTGTATCCTCTTCTACACTATAGCTTATATCCTCTTTATCATCTTTGAAATTTGTAAAAGACGTTTCTTTCGCTAATTCTTTTCTTCCATCAGGAAATATCTTAACTTCACCAGAATATTTGCTTTTAATAGTGCCATCAGTATTTTTTTCATTTACTTCTGTTCCTTTTAGTGAAATATAATTATCATTAATATTAATCTCTGTATTATCACGTGAAGGAAATTCATAAGTTGATTCCTTAGTTATAACTTTTTTATTCTCTAAATCAATTTCAAATACACTATTAGAATTTTTTAGACGTATATTTATTTCCTCTCCATTATTCATACCAGATGTATAAGAGGTTATTGTAACTCCTGAACTTTCAAATAAAATTCCTTTCTTTTCGAAAAATGCCTTTTGTTGTAAAGGATTGCTATTTAGATAATTCACTAATTGTTGTTTTTGTGAGTCACTAACTAAATAATTTCCCTGTAGTACTTGATTATAGATTTCTTCGTCAGCTAATTTTTGATTGGGATCAACTGTTGGACGCCCTCCAGCTATCATACTATTTATTACTATCAATATCATCATAATTGCTATCATCAGAATAGTATTATAAGTTCGTTTCATTTCCTTTTGTTTCATTGTAATTTATCGCGAAATTATAAATTAAAGGTTTTATTGAATTACTCTCAAATATTATGGAATAAATAACGTCTTCACCAACAGTGATAGTTTCAAATTCAAAACCTTCTTGATATGCTAAGAATGCTGTGAATCCTAAAGGTATTTCATCAGGATATAGCCTCTGCTGTTCAATTACCCTATAAGCAATATCATAAGCTTTCTTCAAGTTGATTTCAGTAGAAGAAGAAAAATTACTGAATTCAATAATATCTTCACCAGATGTAACTTTCAGAGGATAATCAACACTAACCATTATTAAATTGTCATCAATTATTGTTTTTGAGATAATCTCTCCTGATTCTACGATTTTATCTTTAAAATTACTAAAATCCTGCAGGCAAAATATTAAATTATCTTCAATGTAGTTATCAATTTCCTGTTCTATAATGAATAGAGAAGGCACATGGCTTTCTTTATTTACAAAATAATATGGGACAGTGTAAATAAAATAATTTGTACTCAATATAGGTACATTATAATACCCACCAGATAATGCAATAAAATTTATACCATCTCGTAAAGTTTCATCAAGACATAACTGAACAAAAGAATAGACAGCATTAGTATTAGTCTGCATATTAGTACTTTTTTGATTGCTAAACATATAATAACCTATTCCGATAACTAATACAATCGCAGAAGCTAGTATAATAAATACAGTAATTTGCGAGCGTTTTGAATTTGGCAAATTATTATTAAATAACAAATTCGGAGCGCGAGCAGAGCGTTTTGAATTTGGCAAAAAATTAATATCCATATCTGATTCAATATGCGAGTTACCTCATTTCATTAGAAAAATTATATATTAAAGTATATATATTTTTTGATTAATTATATGGAAGGGAAGGGTAGCGTAACTTTTTTTGTTGAAACTCCCTTTTTACTTATCTTATCTCATCAGATGATTTGTCAGTCTCTCGCCGAAGTACACTCCCATCTGACT
>Ga0209541_10008398_pt1 | contig 17025 bp, 23 predicted proteins | sample RifCSPlowO2_01_FD_184027 | JGI IMG/M metagenome (GOLD analysis project Ga0209541, IMG submission 184027) | Groundwater microbial communities from Rifle, Colorado - Rifle CSP2_plank lowO2_0.1 (SPAdes) (version 2) | ecosystem: Environmental > Aquatic > Deep subsurface > Groundwater | place...
TGACCTGTTCCCATACCTTGTCGTCCATTTCCTTGATGAGCGTCTCGCTGGCAAATATTTTACCCGGTACACGCATCTTGCCGCTTCTCGGTATTTCCCATTCAAAATCCTTTATTTTCTTGAATTTCTTCGGATCCATATTTTTACCTCTAGATTGCGAGAAACGAGTGTTTCACGCACATCCTCTGCCAATTTTCTGGCGAAAATTGCCAGTCTCTTGCTTAATGGCGGATGCGTGTGACATATTAAAACAAGACTATTAATAATTACTCTTGTTTTGATATTAAGGAGCACATCTTAAGATGTGCAACTATATTTTCTATAGAATCAGAAGAAATGTATTTAAAGGTTTTAAGTATTTTTCCTATTTCTTATTAGTGGGCTTTGGTGGGATTTGTGATACCTAAAATGTCTATTTTCAAAAACGGGTATGAAAAACTTATAGGAAGGCTAGATAATCTTCTTGATGAAAAAACTTATGATACTGAATATGACAAAGAGGTAACAGAGCTTTTTGAGAAGGCAATAAATAATTACAAAGAATTTGATTTTGACTACTATTTTGAAAAGTGGGGCGAAACAAGAAAAAGGATAAAGAAGCTGTACTGGATATGACTTCTTCCCAGACAGATTATAAAGTTATGATAACACACTATAAAACGGCATTATCATAACCAAAGTTATGATAATCTCATGTTATGCTCAATGTTTTTATATTCACTTATATCATTTCGTGACTGACTCGCGATATTATCAACAAGAAAAAAGATTAGATTTTAACTCCAATTTCATAAGAGTTTAATATCTTAACTCTCCGATTGTTTCAAATTTTATCTGATTTAATTGTAAATTTTTCCTCCATTTCTCCAATTTGGCTTTTGTTTCCGCTGAAAGATATTTTCCTTCTTGTTCTCTTGTCATGACATCATTTTGCCTTTCTGACCATCCAAAAACAGCGTAATTTCTTATATGTTTATCTTCACCAGGGAGACTTTCTGCTAGTTCTACTGAAAGATTAAGATATGCATCTTTTCTGGTAAGAACTCCAACTGTTGAAACCCAAGAGGGGTCATTTGTTTTCCCCTGAGCTGTGTTATACAATCTTTGCAAATAATCAGAACCATATCTTTGGAGTAATTTCTTATCAAAATCTTCCCAAAACTCAAGCAAACCTCTCTTAGCTACCTCGGCTAATTTCTTTAAACTACTCATATCATCTGGCATAAAACGACTTTAACCATTAAAGATTTAAGCCTAAACCTCAATCGCCGCTCGTCAGTCACGTTTTCCATATTGGTTCATTAAAAACACTCTTCACTTCGTTCGTCCTCATTTCATTCGGAGAGCATAACAACGGCTTTAAGGCTCACAAAATATATTATCAGAAATCTTGTTTGTTTGCCCAAATTCATACTTGATATTATAGAAAATCTAGGCACGAACTTCTCAAAGCCGCATACGTTCAACGAAATTCAGGCGGCTCGCTAAATTAATAATTTAGAAATTTGAAAATATTTCTTTATTTAACTGATGCTTCTTTGTTCAGAATACAATTTTACCCGTACTTTTAACACCATACCCTTCTACATAAGCTATAGCTAATTCTACAATTTTACTTATCCTTCTTCCTCCTCGTATGTATTCTGGATAATATTTTGAAATATTTTCTCCAATGTGATTTTTATTTTCCCTTGGGAGAACAAATCCAATATTAGATTGTTTCCGATACAAAATACCTATATCCCAATCTTCAGTATTTCCAATTCTGGGATCTATTACTTCGAATTCATAGTGATTATCTTTAGCTATATTTTCAAATTCAGATTTTCTTTGATTGCCATGCTGTTTCCATATTTCAGTTATTTTATAAGATTCTGTATTTACTATATCTGGATTTCTATAAACTACCTTCAACGAGCCTTTTGTATCTTTTGTTAGAAGTTCTTCTAAATCATTCCAATCTATTCCCTTTAGTATTTTCTCTATATTTTCTTTGGAAATCATTTTTATTACCTTTTTTATTATATATCATAACTAGTATATAAAGCTTTCGGTTATTTACTACTACTTAAAGACAACATTATAAGACGCTCGCCACCTGAACTCTGCGGATTTGTTTCACAAATCCTTGCCTCACTGCGTTCGGTCGTTGAACAGCCGTTTTACATAAAATCTGCGAAATTTCCCCAAATTCGCCTATGGCGAACTTCTCTTAATCGCATACGTTAGTTACAATTTGCAGGCTCACTATTTTAATCTGAAGAATAGAATTTTCTACCATTAAATTCCCAAATTGCTTTATCTATTGAGGAAAATTCTCCTTCACTACCAAAACCAGGGCCGGGATAAATTATTTTGAGCTTCGCCCTCTACCCAAATAAATCTTTAGGCTGACTTCGTAAAACCCGTTTTAAATCAACTCCCTTTTCGAGCATCGTTGCACCAAAAATTCAGCATTTCAAATTTTCAATTCCCTGTCCTGCACATAGGGCAGATTATTATTTATCGCTATTTCTGCTTTCGCGAGTTCCTCGCCAATGTATGCCCAGTGCTCGCTCATAGAAATAGCCTCGTTCTTCGCGAGATGTCTGTAGATCTCTTCAGCTGTTTTGCCTCGATATATTTGCAGCTTGCTGCCGTCCGGCGAATAATGTGTGACAATTATCTCTTTATTTTCTATCTGCACAAGAAAATTCCCCTTAGGGTCAAGCATTAAATCCTGCGGCTTATCATATTCTTCAAGTATTTTTCTTGCCTTTTCCCAGTTGCGGTCGTAAATGTGCGCGCTTGACGAGATTGTTGTTAATGAGCCTGTTTGCAAACCAATCCCATCAGCTATTTCTTTCTGTATTTTTTTCAGCGCGAAAGCGTTCTGCGGCCATGCGCCGAACATGTCGTTGCTGCGTATGTAGGACGTAAGGAATAATTTTCCTTCTTGCACAAGCCCTTGCAATAAAATCCAGCAGGGCGGGTGCTCGCTGTGAAAATCTTCTTTAACGTTCCACGTAACAGCCATCGCCCTTCGCGTATAATTGGTTTTTTTCAGGTCTTCAATCATCTTTTTTATCTGGTCATAGCCTTCATGATTGCGAAATCTCTGACCATAAGTATAGCTCGTGCCTTCTATTTTATTTGCGCTCATGACCTGCGGATAATAATCTTCCAAATCCGCTTCTGAAAAAGCAAAATATGGCTCATGCTTTCCTTCTTCCTCAACAACAGCCATCAGGTTAAGCAGCTCCTTCTGCTCGCCGCCGTATTCTGTTTTTTTTGTCGCGCCGAAGTGCATTATGTTTCTTAGAATGCTTAGCCATGCATCACCTATGCTGCCGCGCACAACAAAGCCGGAAGAATGCGAAGGAAACGCATCCTCGCACTTCGGCTCTGATGCTTTCAAAATTATCGGCTCGGAAAATGGCTGAAGCCTTTTAAGCGATGAAATTTTCCTGTCTATTTCTTCGCTGTCAGAGCCGCGCATGTCTATAACAGAAACATTTTTTCTTATCAAATCAGCATACGGCTTTATTTCTTCTTCCACTATATCTTTTCCATTAAAAAAATCAATAAGATGCTCGCCGCTTTTTGACAGGTCTGCCCCGCATAAAACAATGTATCTTATGTTAGGATTTGATAAAATGTTCCTAACCATATAATTTATGCCGTCGTTGAAATACAGATTGCCTGCTATGGCAAAATCATTTTTTATGTTTTTTGTTATCTTTTCAGTTTCAGTCCACAGCGTGCATAGGGCAACATTGCTTTGCGGATTCCTGACTTCTGTTGTTTCCCTGAAATAGAGCGGCCATTGCATGAGGAATAATGAACAAATAAATTTTATAAAGCCGCTGATTGTATTTTTCTTTTGTCTTCCATTTCTGACAGCTTTGAAATAATCTTTCCCAGCTTAACTTCATCGACGTTTTTCAAATCAGGAGAGCTTCTTGAAAAATAATTCACGGGACAGATTGTTTCAGGATTTAATTGTGGAATAAGAGGCTCAAGAAATTCGTAAAGACAGGGGTCGCTCCAGTCAATTGCATAGGATACGGGTATATTCAAATCAAGCCCAAAATCTTCGGTAAATAAAACACCCCGACGGGGTCCGCTCCTGTTTCCTCCCCTTTCAATAATCCTGTAAAGAACATGCTGATTGATGTCACTGTCCATCAAATCACGCCTAAAATCTCCATATACGCTCAAATTTTTAAAAATATCCCATGTGAATATTTTCTGCGCTTCTTCTGTTCTTTGCTTTTCGGTTTCTCTCCAATGGCTATAATAAACAGAAGGCCATCTTAATTCAGAATAAACAGCTTTTGATTCGATGAAATTTTTCAAGTATTTAGGAATATGATAATTGCCGATATCCGTATAAACATGGACTTTTTTCAAGGCTTTTTCATATTTATCAATAAAATTATCAACTTTATGGTTCAGGTCATATTTCTTGAATTTTGAATCCAGCATGATTTTTTAATATCAGCAATCTTTATAAAGAATCAGCAGCAACCCTCGACCATCCCTCAAGATTTAACTTCTTTGCTTCTTCTATATCAACCATGCCAAAATCTTCAAGACTTTTTTCTTCCTTTATTTTAATTTCATCAGCTTCGGCTATATACAAAACGCCGAAATGGACTTTATCCACAGGCGTTGCTTCAAGATTAATGAAGCCGTGCGGGGCGATTTTTTTTATTTCTGCCTCGACTTCTTCATCAATCTCTCTCTTCATCCCTGCTTCCAAGCTGCCATCCAAATCATTAACATGCCCGCCCACGCCGATTGTGTAAAGATTATGCAGTCTTTTTTCGCCGGCAATTCTTTTCATCAAAAAGACTTTGTTATTATTGATGAATACTATATAAGGAATTATCTGCTTGAGCGAAGAATCATTCTCCACGAGGCTGCGCGGCACGAATTGCCCATGCTCATTAATTATCTTGAGGAGATTTTCATTGCCTTCTATAGGCATGAAGCCTTCAAAATGTTTTTCCAAGAGCTTTGCTCTTTCGACAACAAGGATTTTTTCATCTGACATATCTTTTGTACATCTCCTCGACATTTCTTCTGCTAACATGGTCGTGATATCTGAACCCGCCGCCGAAGCTTTTCGGTATGTGCATTAATTCATGTATAATCACTTTCGTTTTTTCCGCTTCGCTTAAGCGGTCGTATCGCTCTGATATTACTTCAATAACATAATGGGGTTTTATTCCCAGAGCAACTTGCATCACTCTGGGCAGGGCGTAGCACCTTGCTAATGTTCGTCTTGAGGCAGAGCCATGCGAACGAATGCATATTATTCTGGAAAAATCATGCTTCATGCCGAGCTTTTCCGCTACATGAAGCATCTTTTCCTGTATATCTGCGGCGGGATGGTATTTTATCATAAGCCTCGTTCGAGAGTGTCGGCCGAAAGCACCTTCGGTGCTTTATGCGGCTTTCGAACTCGAGACCTCTACCTTACCAAGGTTTAGCGGAAATAAATTCTAGCGCTCTACCAACTGAGCTAACGAGGCATAATTCTTTTATTTAGCTGATATGTTTTTAATACTTCAATGAAAAGATTTCAAGACAATTTCAAATATACAATTTCTTGAACGAGGCTCTATAAAATTCATGGCTTTCATTCGGGTATTTTGCCTTTTATGCGATACAGAAATCTTTATATATTTGTCACTAGTAAATAATTACAATAAAGTGATTGCTATGTATGAAGGGGCAAGGGCTTGCAGGGATTTTGAATTCGAGGAATTTATAATTGAAAGCAAAATCATAGACAGGGAAAACCCAAGCCTAATAAAGCGGATTATCAATGATTTAATATATGAAAGGGCATGCTATCATCAGCTTCTCAAAAACGGCCTGTATGAATTAAGCCAGAACTGCGGCATTGTTAATGTCTCTGAAGAAAAAACTCTGAAATCCTATAAAAAGGGCAAGATATGATTTTTCAGATATCCTTTGGCTCAATTCTTTTTATATCGCCAACTTTGTCAAAATGCCTGTCAAACGACACAATTTCTTTTATGCCAGAAGATTTCATGACAGCGGCAACGAGCGCATCGTCAAAATCCAGCCCGTATTTTTTCATTATGCCGAAAGCGCTGTAAAGCGTTTCGTAAGATGGCGAGCAGACTTCTATGCTTTCCATATTGTCAAGAAAAAGAACAAAGTCAATCATTTTTTCTGCTGAAGATTTATTTTCTATCTGTATCAGGCATGTATATACGATAAAATCTGAAGTCGCGGCTTTTATATGGTTTTTATGAATTCTCGAAAAAAGCCCCTTACATTCTTCGTTTCTTTTATCAGAAAGCATGACTTCAAGGAATATATTTGCATCTATGAAAAACATTATATCATCCTTTTGCCCAAATTTTTGTCGCTTCGTGCTGCAATTCCACGGAGCCTGCTTTTCCTTTTTTTTGTATAGCGCCTTCTATTAATTTCACTGGATCATCCACTTTTTTCAAGAGCTTTTTTTGCCTATCGCTCACCCACTTCGATATTGCGGATTCGCTTGCCTTTCTGATTGAGCCTTTGCCATAGCCGAATTCTTTCATAGCCATCTCCCTGAATTTTTTTTCCAGATTTTCATCTATTTCCAATCTTAGTGACATATGGATATATGTACATATGTAAGTATTTAAGGATTTTGACTGCCTTAAATACCTTCCCCTGTCTAATTTTTATATGGCATACGAAGACGAGAAAAAGCGCTATAAAAAGGAATTTGATAAGGTTTACATATCTGAAAAGAGCACGAAAGACGAGCCAAGACCATTTATTTCTGAACCAAAGATTTACGAAGACAGGGAAAAGACTGAAGTTAAAATCGTAGAGCGAAAAGGAATGCCAAGAATGGAACAGCAGGGTGCTGTTTCTCTTGAAAGGAAAACACCGGAGATAATCGGCTCGCTTTTTGACAGGGTTGATTTTCTTAGGGAAAGGATAGGCGAAATAAGCGGTATACTAGAAGAAAGGAAAAAAATTCATGCTGACATGGTAAAGGAAATCGAGGACGACATCGAGGAAAAGGAAAAGCTGGCTTCTGTGATAACGAATCCGGATGATAGAAGGAATCTGAAATTAGACATATCCATTCTTCGCAAAGACCGCAGGACCGAGGTCCTGCAGTTCTGGAAGGATATGCTTGAATTACAGACAGAGCTGCGGGAGCTGAACGAGCAGTTCATAACAGAATCGAAGATAATGGGACTGTTCAAGAATCTGGGCGGTGAGCAATAGTGGCTATCATGGAAACAAGAGAGCGAATTTTTACTGACGAAATCAAAAAGCTCACGCCGATTCTGGGCGCCGAGACCGTGTCCAACTTAGCCAAATCATACCTTCTCGCAGACGAGGACACGAGAAAACGCATAGTTGAGGTCGTTGACGCAATGAGGGCAGCCGTGGCAACAGACAAGGAGCTGAAAAATTCTATTCTGGTGGAGCCGCCGGAAAGGGGCCTTATAAGCGGTGACATAGAATTGGGAAACATATTATTTGGCAAGAAAAAGCTTTTTCCGTTTTCTATCAAAAGCTCTGACCTGCTTTCTCATATGGGCATTTTCGGCTCTTCGGGCTACGGAAAGACAAATATAGCTTACTGTTTAACAGAGAAACTATCGGAAAAAGGCATTCCTGTGATAATCTTCGATTTCTCAAAAAGGAATTATAAAGACATACTGAACACGAAAATGAAGAAGAATACCTATATTTACACAGTGGGCCGCGACATAGCTCCTTTCAAATTTAATCCATTGAAGCCGCCTGAGGGCGTTCAGCTTTCTCAATGGATGAAGGAATTTGCCGTTGTCTTCGATCACGCATACTGGCTCTTGGGCGGAGGCAGATATATTATTTTGAAAGGGCTGAGCAGTGTTTATGATGCCAAAAACGAGCCAAGAATGAACGACATAAAAGACTGGCTTTTGCAGTATTCAGACACAAAAATGTCTTCCAGAGAAAAAAACTGGGTTGCCACAGCCGAAAGGCCTTTGGAATCTTTATGCTTCAGGGAAATAGGCGAAATATTCAACTGTGATAAAGGAGTGACACCCGATGAGTTCTTCCAGCCGGGAAGGATTACGATACTTGAATTAGATGCCATAGACACGAATGACAAGACATTCCTCATAGAAATAATACTTCAGTGGATAAGGGACTGGCTGCTTGTCAGCGGCGAAAGAGAAAAATTAAAAGGCGTCATAATTTTAGAAGAAGCCCATCATATATTGAACCGCCAGAAAGCAAGCAAATTAGGCTCTGAGACAGTAATAGATTTAGTTTTTCGTGAAGTCCGTGAGCTTGGCTTGGGCGTTGTTTACTTGGATCAACACCCTTCTTTGGTTTCCTATCCTGCATTGGGAAATACATCAACAAACATTTACATGAATCTCGGGCTTGACACAAAACATTCGTCTGACATCCTGGATGCCAGCAATATGCTCGGCTTCGACGAGGACGACAGCAATTTTTTAAGGCAGTTGCCTGTGGGTAACGGGTTTGTTTTGTGCAGGAAATCTTCTTTTCCAAAACCATTCGTCGCTGAGTTCTACCCGATGGATATAAAAAAGGGCTCGGTAAGCGATGAGGAAATCAGGGAACATATGAAAACAAGAATAAAAGAGGAACTGCCCGAGATAAAAGAGCAGGTAAAGAAGACAAAAAAAGAAATAAGGATGGAAGATGTGGATGAATTCGGCTGGAGGATTATGAGTGCTATCGGTCATGGCGACGGTTCTTACACCTCGCAGATATACAAAGCCACCCGCATGTCAGGCACGGTTTTTAACGATAAAGCCGACTTTCTGGCGAACTTAGGCATCCTTGGTTATGAAAGAGGAAAGGCAGGCAGAAACAAGCTCTATTATTACTTCCTGACAGAAGACGGCCAGAAGATATTTGACATGAAGTTCGGCAGGATGGCCACAGAGGAAAGCGCTAATATTGAAAGCCTGCTGCATACGTTCAAACTGGACGGCTGGAATTACGAGGAAAAGAACGGCTTGGTAATATTTGAAAAAGCTGGAAAAAAGTTGGAAATCATGATAGAAACATCCACTGACATAACAAAAATCAGGGAAGACCTCAAAAAAAGCAGGCGGTTTCTTTGCTCTTCGGAGCGCACAAAAAATTCTGTCATAACACAGGCAGCAAAGCGGGTTGGTGAAGGCGACAAGTCAGTCTTGTTTATTGCGACCATAGAAGAATTCGACAAGTCCGGCATTTTCGAGGAAATCGATTTCAACCCAGAATGGGAAAGAACGAAGAATGTTTGAGGCGCATGCTATGCATAAAAATGAGGTAATCAATCTTAAACACGCATAAGAATTCACAACATATCTAGTCATGAGTATTCATTTCATCTTCTTTTTCAAAAGGCTTGATTCCTTTCATCATGCCAAAGCCTGAAACCGCGGGCTTTTCCGCAATGCCTAAATCAATTTCTCTCGCAAAATTATTCAATTCTCTGGCAATATGCGAATTCCTGTTGAACATTTTCTTGTTTAACTATAAACACGATTTACAGATATCAAGAGAAGAATTTGAGTCATATCTTTGAAACTGCACCCCACGCAAACTTTAAATCTTCTTTGAAAATAAATTTATAATGTCTGGGGTCGGCATTCATATTTTTAACTCAGAAAAGGATATTTATTAAGCTTTAACAGGCAATCCAACAACTATATCTTTTATACTTTCTTTTGGCATCCTCTTGGAAACATTTAAAATTTCTATTCTTATTACTTTACCTGTTTTAGTATAATCAATTACCATACCTTCAGCTATTTCTTTGCTAACATCATATTTACCTTCTTGAAATTCTATGTTCATTGCATCTGCTCTTGGGTCATATGTTATTTTCATATATTTCACCTATACCTCTCGGGCTTTGTATAGTATGCTGTGATAATTATATAAACATTGTTTTCTTGTTCATAAATAACTCTTAACAATTTGTTGCCTATGATTTTTTGCGCTATTTTTCTGCCAAAGCTACCTTCTATAACTTTTTCAGGATTAATAATAATGTTTTCTATCAAATTTCTGCTTAGTTTCCTTTCTTTCATATTTTCTTTCGCATGCTCTGTATATTCAATTTTCATAAATCTCTTTATAGAATAGCCTTTAAATCTTCTTCCAAAATAAATTATGCATGAAATATACTGCATTTTCTCATGTTCCTAGATATCAATACATAAAAACAATCATGCCAATTTAATAGACAACTATTGAATTGAAGAACTTTTAAGAGAAAATCAGCAAAAGGCGCGGCAAAACAATAAAAAATCCGCAATGTCTTTTGTGTAGTTAATTCTATCTAAAATTTATGCAAAAAACAGCTAAAACCAATCTTTAATCAGTCTTGGCTGTCTTTGCGAGAAAGGAGGAAAAAATGTTTACTTTAATATTAATTGTTGCCGTCATCCTCATTTTGATAGATGCCACGATTTATAATTGGGGTAGTTTTATAATTGGGGTAGTGGTATATCTGTTCTCGCATATCCAGCATTGATGTTCATATGCATTTTTCCAGCTTTGATGATATGGCTTATTCTAGGCTGGATATCGCCTATCAGCTTTTTTGATTCTTGGGCACTGAGCTTTATTGGTGTGCATACATTGATAGAATATTTTTAAAATTTATTTGAAAGAGCCCCACCTTTAAAAATTGTTTCTGGAAACGAGCGGCGGGGCTTCTTTTCCAGAAAGGAGGGAAAAATGATTGCAGATGTTGAAAAAGCAAAGGAAGAGCTCGAGCATCTTGTGAAAGAGAGAAATTTTTATAAAAGTGCCGTGAAATGGATAGCTGTTTTATTATTTCTGGCATGGGTATTTCTGCGATAAGAAATACGAAAGGAGACTTTATGGAAATATCAGAATATTCTGTAATTGCATCATTCTTCGGCATGTTGTTTATTGTATATCTCAGAGGAAAATATACTCATCTTAGCAGGACCGAAGATATAAGCCACTGGATATGCGGCGCTCTTTCTGTTTTCAATCTCTCGATGGCATTCTATGTAATGACATGATTAAAGAAATGAAAGGAGGTGATTTTATGACATCAATATTAAGTATATTTGTAATTTTGTCTCTGTTGTTTTTGGTGATTTACGGATATTTTCACAAAAATGAAAAAGGCAAAATGGAAAGATTCCTAAAAATTTTATTTGTAGTGAGTTTTACCTTAGGATTGTGCCTGATATTGAATTTTATAATGGGCATGATGCTTTTTCCTTTAGGAGAACTCATTTCCCTGATAGCAAGGGTTACGATAATCATATCTTTTCTGCTTTACACTTTTGCGGAAAATTATGTTATGATTACGCGCCCGGTTTTTACTATCAGAGAAATCAAAGGAATCTTTGAAATGAAAAAATCCATTGCAGGGGCATCATTGATTTTTCTGTTGTTGATTTTAAGTGTTGTTGATTCAACATTCAGCTTGATGCCAAAATATTTGTATTTCCCTGTCTCTTTCTTTGTTCTGTTGACAGGAATGTGTCTTTTGCATAGCAGCATAAATGACGAACCAGAGATTTTCTTAGCTTGACACATCATGGCACGAACAAAGGAGATGATGTGGAACAAAAAGTATATCAAAAATATACCGCAATAAAAAAATGGGGCACAGACAGGATTTTCAGACCTTAAATGTCCAACTCTTTCTCAAGAAAGAAATCAGGCGGCCTGATAGTTTTGTTTGGGAAGGCCAAAGCCCCTTTTCCAAAAAAGCAGGAGCTCCTGTCCAACCATCAAAACTGCAACTAACAAGATGCTTGGGAACCTTCCCCGAAAACAGGGGCTCCTGCGATTTAAAAAACAAAAAAGAAAGAGAGGTGAAAAACGATGGGAAAATTTCATTATAGACCCAATCCAAGTCCTGTTATGTACAAGAAATGGTGTGCAATATGCGAGATGCCGGGTGAACATGACACATGGCAGCATCCAAAAGAATGCACAAGATGCGGAAACCCAAATCATACGAGATGGGAGCATGACCATATGATGGATTGCAAAAAATATGGCAGCACGCCGGGAGTATGCGATTTTTGCCGCAGCAGGGATCATACAACCAAAAACCACAAGACATGCGCCATATGCAAAAGCCACGGTCACAATGCATATGAACATCGTGACTAAAAAATTGTTTTTATCTGGAAGGGAGGTAAAAAAACAATGGCAAAATGTCCTGATTGTGAAAGCATAAAAATTCAAATTTACCCTTTAAATGGTGATATAGGCAATGGAATCTGCAGATACTGTCATGGTTCAGGAAAGGAATCTATGATATTATTTCCTGCTCCAGACTGTTATAACTGTAGTGGTACTGGCATTTGCCAAACATGCGGCGGAACAGGCCAATCTAAAAAGACTTTAGATTCTAACTTATGGGCGTTTACGAACCTAAAGCCTGTTGTATTGATTTTATTGACAATTAAGTCACTTGAACAATCACAGGCTTTTTTTTCGTTATATTTTAAACTAATAGGGACATATAATGTTTATAAGAATTTTTCGGGCATCATTTATTTTTCATAAAAACAAATAAAGTTAATCGTTGCAAGAATGAATTGTATATTCACTCTTGTTAAACCCCAAGTCTTTCGTATGATATTCTTTTAGTCAACAATGCAGGCGAAAAAACGGTTTTTCGTCTTTGCTGGTTCTTTTGTCAATTTACAACGAAAGGAGCAAATAATGAAGAAAATTCTAATTCTTATGGTTATGTTTTCCTTTGCTGCCGCGGCTTTTGCTGACAATGAACCAGATATTGTTTTCACCAAAATACCGGGCGAAAAGGGCGGTGAACTGGAGGGCATGATTAAAAATTTTGATCATGTCAATAACAGTCTTGTTATCTATACCTACGGGCATTACAGGGATTATGGTATCGGCGTTGATGTATGGAAACTCCAGAAATACAACGGCAGCAAGTTCACAAAAATCAATTCTTTCGGCAGTTTCAAGACAAATGTCCGCTATGGAAAAATGTATTCTGCCCTGCTTGTAAAAAATAATTACAAGCCGAAAAAATTTGTCGGGTGCAGTGCCTTTGATGAAACTTTTGGCAAATGCCTGCCTGACAAGGTTGGCGGCAAAGTTATAAAAGTCAAAGCTGCTTGGGCAAAATGAACGATTGAAAGAAATTAATTATGAAAGGAGCAAGAAATGAAAAAACTGGGAAAATGCTTGATTTTGGCAATAATGGTAATTTTTGCATTGAATACAAGTGCTTTTGCCGAAAACAAGCCATCAATAAAAATTACCAGCGCCTCAAAGTATGGTGACAGGAAAGGCAATGCCAAGGGAAAGGTGACAGGAATTGACACGAAAAAATATGGTGTGGCAGTATACATCAAAGTCAGGGGCGGATGGTGGATCAAGCCTTACTGGAATAACACTGTAACAAAAATCAATAAGAGCGGCAACTGGAAATGCGACATCACGACAGGCGGGGTGGATGAAGAAGCTACTGTTGTTGCTGCCTACCTGATAAAAAAAGAATATAATCCGCCTATTGCAAAAGGAGAGCCGGAAGTTCCTCAGGAAATAGAGAATAATGCTGTTGCCAAGGCAATAGCGATAAGAGGGTGTGGACAGGAACCGACAAAAGCAACTATTATGAGCCCGAAAAATAATGAAACATTCAATTTAGGGGATGATATTGCATTCAAAGGAAAATCATCTTCCAGCGGCTCTGAGCTTGTTTGGACATCTAATCTGGACGGCAAAATAGGCACTGGAGCATCCTTCACTAAAAATGACCTTTCTGTTGGAACACATACTATTACGCTGAAAGCGACAGATTCCTGCGATGTAACAGGCAAAGCCAGAATAAAAATAACAATAACTACAGCAGAGCCTGAAATTAAATTCACGGCTGTGCCTGCCTATGGAAGCGAGGATAGCCTCAAAGGAACTGTTGATGGTGTAAAGACTGAAGATTATGGTGTGGCTGTTTATATTGAGGTTGAGGATGTATGGTGGACAAAACCAACATATGATTCTCCGCTGACAGACATAAACACAGACAAAAGCTGGGAATGCGACGTTACCACTGGCGGAAATGACAAATACGCAACAAGAATTGCGGCATTCCTTGTTCCGTCATTTTCTGAACAAACAGTCTGCGGTCCGTGTTATGAACTGCCAAATCCGTCTGATGATGTTGCATCAACCGTTGCTGACAGAAGTCTGCCTCAAAAGACAATTTCCTTTTCAGGATACAATTGGAAGGTTAAAAGAAAGGATTTTCCTGCCGGACCTGGCCCGAATTATTTTTCTGACAGTGAAAATGATATATGGGCTGATAATGATGGCATGCACCTGACAATAAAAAATAAAAATGGCATCTGGTATTGCACAGAAGTTATTCTTGATGCCTCCCTGGGCTATGGCACCTATGTTTTTGAGACAAACAGCCGTGTTGACTCAATAGACAAAAATATGGTTATCGGGTTGTTTACATGGGATAAGTCTGCTTATGACAAAAGCTATCGCGAGCTGGATATTGAATATGCGAAATGGGGCAATGCATCTGAAACAACAAATGCCCAGTTTGTTGTCCATCCTTGCAGCACATGCCCGGGATGCGAAAGATGCACCAGATTTAATGTAGATCTGGAGGGCAAAGACAATCACATAACAAATTACCTTGTATGGAGCGCAGGAAAAGTTGAGTTCAGAACATACTATGGAAAATATGACGCAAATGTGATGCCGCCCCTAAGCGCCCTTGCCCATAAATGGAGCTTTACTGAAAATATACCCGAACCAGGAAAGGAGAATGCTAGAATAAACTTCTGGCTCTATGGCGGCAGCGCGCCTGCTTCAGAAAAAGAAATCGTTGTGAGCAATTTTGTGTGGAAGGAAGGCACGCCTGTATGGAATGACGAGCCTGAAACTGGCATCATTGCCGGCACTGTAAAGGATGCTGAAACAACCCAGCCTGTGCCAAATACCACAATTTCTGCCGGAAAATATTCTGCATTAACATCAACAAATGGCTCTTACACCATAACCGATGTTGATGAAGGCTCATATGATGTTACTGCTTCAGCTAAAGGATATGCTTCGCAGACAAAAACAGGCATTGTTGTAAAGGCAAATGAAACAACAACCTGTAATTTTGATATTGTGAAACAATCTCCTGCTATTGAGTTCACTTCTGTTCCTGCGAAAGGCTCAGTTGACAATCTCAAGGGCAAAACAACTGCAGTTGATCCCGACAGTTATGTGGTTGTGGTATACATCAAAGTGTCTGGAGGTTGGTGGGGGCCGAAACCTTATTGGGCAAGTCCCTATACAACAATAAAGTCTGATGGCACTTGGGAGTGTGATATTACAACTGGAGGCTACGATAGCACAGCAACTGATATAATTGCTTTTGTGTTGCCTAAGGGATACAGCACGCCAAACGCATCAGGCTCATCTTCGCTTTCTTCAAAGCTCTATACAGATGCCTTGGTTTACACCAGCGTGACAAGGTAAGGTTTGGGAGATGCCAGCAAAACACAGGCATCTCCCTCTTTTGAAAGGAGAAAAGAATGAAGGCAAAACTTATGTTTTTGATTCTGATTGTTCCTTTTGTGTTTAATGGGTGCTGCCTTATTCCGTCGCCTGTTGAAATAGAGACTGTTCCACAAATACAGGAATAGTCACCAAAAGTTGAGGAGGAAAAACCTATTCCAGAAATTAAGGAGAAGCCTGCTCAACAAACCGAAGAGAAAAAACCGGAAACAAAGGAACCTGTTTATAGACCTAGACCGTATAATCCATATCACTGGGCAACTTGCTCATGCGGCACTGGTTGCGCCTGCCCAAAAGACAGGCGGTGCAAAGGATGGAGATAAAGTCTCAGAAAAGAAAAGGACTATACATCCTTTTCTTTTTCCCAATATTTTAAACTTAACGAGACATATAGAAACCCTTAAGAAGGTTTCACTACTAAGTAATAACTTCACCTATAAACAAAAACAAATAAATCAAGCCTTTGGCTTTGTCAAGTACAATATCTTCGATATTGGCTTGTTTCATGAAGAGAATAATTTGAACCAATCGCAAGCATCTGAAAGGAAATCTAAAATATTAACATCACAGAAATCCTTAAAAAACCTGAAGTCTTGCGTTATAGGGTTCAATTAGTTGAAAACATAGGCAAAAAATCGATTTTTTGTCTTTGTTCTTTCTTTTGGAGTCTTTTGTTAAAAAACAATTTTTCAATACAATTTAAAGGAGCAATCAATGAAAAAGCTATTTTCTATTTTTGGCGGATTATTTATGGTATCCGCATGCACTGCCTATTTCTTTCAAATAAGGAATGGGTCATCAATTCCGAATCCAGCGACATTGTTTTTATGGATTTTAATCGATACAGTCAATTTGATTAGTTACTTTTTCACAACAGGAAAGGATAACTGGAAGTCACTTACAGCATACGTTGCGACAATACTCGCTTTTTTTATGTTTATTTATTCGCTTGTTTTTGGCAAGTTTGCTGGCAATAGGGCTTGTGGAAATAGCTGCATTAGCCGGAGCAATTATTGTCAGCTATTTCTATATAAGAACCAAGAACCATCGCGTTTCAAACATGATGATTCAGGTTATTTTTTTGATCTCTTATGTCCCAGTAGCTGTCGGGATTTTAACAGGAGCGCTGATAGAAAGCCCGCCTGCATGGATATTGGGGATAATTTCGTATGTTTTTATGGCTCTTGCTGTTGTTGTAGATTACAATGATTGGCTTGAGCTTGCTTATCCGATTGCAAACGGCATCATCGGGAACGGAGTCGTTGCCATTCTAGCAATAATAATGGAAAGGAGCTAATAACTCAGCCTTAATGGTTTCGGGAATGGGCTCGATATCAGTCAGGCTGAAAACAGATAAAGGAGAAAAATGAAAAAACTTATTAAGATAGTAGAAGATATACAAAATTCTGCATCCTCAAAAGAGAAATGTATGCACTACTCGATTAGGCTAGTAGAGGCACTAAAGAAAGAAGGAATAGA